>Ga0265294_10008663_pt1 | contig 11828 bp, 6 predicted proteins | sample MunlanPumphouse3_FD_192504 | JGI IMG/M metagenome (GOLD analysis project Ga0265294, IMG submission 192504) | Groundwater microbial communities from a municipal landfill in Southern Ontario, Canada - Pumphouse #3 | ecosystem: Environmental > Aquatic > Deep subsurface > Groundwater | place... | reverse complement strand
AGGGATATGCTGCCACAGTCACCGGATGGGCAAAGGCGGTGCAGGCACAGGTGGAGGGGCTTCTTGAGGTCGAGACGAAGATCATCGATCAGGCCCTGGGGATGGCGATAACCTACCGGGACTACCTTGTAATGATCCCCGGACTCTCGAAGATCGAGATCGATGGAAATCCCCGTGAGATGCTACGGATCAACTTTGAAGATTGCACCTATCGTGACGAGGTGGCCCGGGGTGAGATGCACCGCTATATTCAGGACCTTACTGCTCATATCCAGGATGGCACTCTCAGCCGGGGGGAACTTGAGAAGGCGCTCGCACCGGGCCAACTGGTGGGTAGAGTGATGGATATGGGCAGGATCCGCGTAAAAATACGCAAGATTGATATCGATACCTATCCGTTCCAGCTCTGGGAGAAGATCAAGGCTTCTGAAGGGCAGGAGAACACGATGCACATCATCCTTCTGGTTGTTCTCATATCAACAATCAGAGCGATTGTCGTTGGCAGGCATGACCGGAACACCGCGAAAGTGCTCTTTGTTGACAATCCATTTGGTTCCACCGGATCATACTATCTCTGGGAAAAGATCTGGTCGATCCTCGACCGCAATAATGTCCAGATGATATGTTCGGGCCACAAGATCGATGCGAAGGTACGCGAGTTCTTCCCGATCTCCTATCTTCTTACGAGTGAGATCTCGGCCGGCGGCCGGATGAGGATCGTCGGTGTCAGGTTTGTTGGTGCCGGCAAAGATCTTGACCGCCTGGAGCGGCAGAAGAGGGGCGAGATCCTTGCTTGGACAGAAGAGTAAGGGAGACCTGCGTAACACAAGCGAAAATCCAATTGGGGACGGAATCAAGAAAGACCAAGATATAAACTATAGGGCAGGATCAATGCATCCTGCCTACGGTGACCATCGGCGGGTTAAGCCAAATCAATCTACCACATAATGAGGAGGCAATGCCCTCTTAATGGGATTGCTTACCATTATGAGATGTCGACGTTGAATCTTTAAAGAAGATTTTACCGTTAGGCAGGGTCTCAAGTTCGTTACTCTTAACTAAGTTACGGACCAGAACGTCAACCCTATCAATAACCAGCCTTGTTGCCTTGATTCCAAAGATTCTCGAGACTTCTGAGACGATCCCTTCCATAGGAGTCGCATACTGTGATCGTAGAACATGAATCACTGCTGCCTGTATCTCCTCATCAGAAATATATTCGATATTCCGCGACTGATTTTGCAGGCGCCGGCGTAGCGGTGGCTCCTGTTCCCTTGATTTCCAGAGGAACTGCCCTCTTTTAAAAACTCTCTTTGAAACGACGGCATATTGACAATCACCTTCGAGTTTACGCTTCATTCGAGATCCCAGACGTGAGATGCCTGCAAAGGACCGTATCCGGTTGTAGACTTCATCGATGTGGACAGGCGATTCAACCGCAACAATGTCGACTATTGCTTGAACAACAACAAATGTAGGTAGATCGATGAAATCTGCTACAGAGAGATCCAGACTGATCTGTGTACACTGAACATAATCGGGAATCGTATAATTAGGCTCCTCGCTTCGATCATCTGCGCCTGATTTCACGAGGGGTAGATAACTCTCGGGAATACTCTCCTTTTGTGTTCTTTTCAGCTGAGCACTTGAACGTAATTTCAGAGGACCTGCTCGCTTTGAATTTTCAATCGCTTCAAGCAGTCTCTGTTTGGATGTTGCCGGTTGGGTGTACCAGTCGGTAGACCAGATTCTGTATATCCGCCAACCAAGTCCTTCGAGGATCTGTTGCCGAAGCCTATCACGATCCCGAGCCACCTTGGATGAATGGTATTGCGCTCCATCACATTCAATCCCAAGAAAATATCTACCAGGCTGCTCGGGATCGATAACAGCAAGATCGATCCGGAACCCCGCACAGCCCACTTGTTTATGGATTTGATACCCGCTTGAGATCAAGTAATCGTATACTGATTCCTCAAATGGTGACTCCAGATCGTCGTGAGGTATCGTCGACAAAGGCAGACTGCCTGTTTCAGCATACTCCAAAAACTGCTTTAAGATCTTAACCCCTGTAGCAGAAGTCTCCGTAACAGTAAGATCCACGGCCTTAAAATTCGAAAAGATAACGCAGCGTTCTCTTGCTCGGGTCATGAGCACATTGAGCCGCCGCTCCCCACCATCCTGATTAAGCGGGCCAAAATTTTGTGTCAGTTTTCCGTATTTATCCCGCCCAAAACCAACGCTAATGAAGATGACGTCCCGCTCATCACCCTGGATTGTTTCAAGATTTTTCACAAAGCAGTATTCTAGATAATCCTTCGCAAAATATTGCTGAAGACCCGGATGTTCGTTGAGCAGAGTTTCAATCTCATCCTCAATCGCCTGTTGCTGTTTGATATTGAATGTCCCTACACCAAGACTCTTGTGAGGAGTTTTTACGAAGTGTTCAATGACGGCAGCAGCAACCGCTTGTGCTTCACCCCTGTTAATGGAGCTTACTCCACGGTCATACGTACAATCAGGAAGGTGAACTAACTTGAGACCGAGCTCATCTGAGCCGTTCATCGGAGATGGATACACATAGAGGTAGTTATTGTAAAATTGTGAATTAGACAGTGCTATAAGCGACTCATGCCTGCTCCGGTAATGCCAGCGAAGATTCTTTGTTGGGAACCCTTTCTTACAGAGATTTAGGATACTCTCAATATCAGACGGTAATGCATCGGTGGTATCTACTGAGTCGGGATCTACTTCCATCATTCTATCAAAAAACGAGGTAGGAGGAAGCTGCCGAGAGTCGCCGATAACTACGGCCTGCATTCCGCGTAGTAACGAGCCCAGAGCATCCTGTGGTTTGACCTGACTCGCCTCATCGAAAATGATAACATCGAATTTAACGGTTCTCGGATCAAGAAATTGGGCAACGGACAGCGGGCTCATCATAAAACAAGGCTTGATCTTCTGTATCAGCCCGCCCGCATGTCTCATAAGACTCCGAATGGGAAGCAATTTTCGCTGCTTTACAAATTCGGATTTAAGAATTCCCATTTCTGATTGCGACGAGGCTGGGGTATTTTTATCAGGCAGACTCCGCCAGATCAACCACAACAGACGCAGACGATTTCCTTCGATAATTTTCTTATCCAGTTGAGTGAACTGCTGAATCTTCTTCTCATGAGTCTCACGGAGGAACGATGCGAGTGAAGGGCGAGTGAAAAATGCTGCTCTAAGAAGACCCTCGATATAGTTGCCTTCAAATGTTGCAACCAGATCTTGAGGAGGAAGATCGTTCGATTCAGCCTCATTTATTATAGGCAGTGCGATACTCGTTTGAGTATTTGCAATTAATCTACTATAGTATCCCCAATCGATCAGACCCTGTATAGATGAACTCCATAAACGGAGGGTATCGTCATAATCAGTAAAAGAAATAAGTGCGGGTTCTTTTCCATATTTTTTCTGCCAGTTGACATTCAGTAATGAAGATACTGTATTGATGCGGTCGAGGAATTTCTGCCGGGCATCATCCGCCTCATGGGCAGCTTGATGAATCGTTTCAGGCGATGCACCATGACTGAGTATCTCAACCGTACGCTCTGTGAACACATCCTTAAGCAGTTGATATCGAAACGCGACAATCCATTTTGAAAACTGCTCGAGTTCTGAGGGGTTGCTGTTCTCGTCCGCCCAGTAAGACCCAAATAGTGACCGCCCTAACGCTCCTTGGCTTCTAATCTCGCCTTGAATCCTTTTACACAAAGCAGCTCTCGAAAGGTCCTGGATTAGTTCTTCATCCGATCTTGAGTCTTGTACCCGGTAGTATGCCCTTAATGCTCTTTTAATGGCTCGATACCGAGGATTGATACATCTTAGTATGAAGAAGCGTTCTGTCAAAGGAACGAACTCATTGTAAAGGGCATCTAGATCCTCAATCAAGATGTCATCGTTGAAATGCGTACGCACTTCTTCCCGAACTTCGTTATATCTCCTTACTTGAGAGATAAATAGGGCAGTATTCGGGTTTGGTTGATTCCATGCATTATTAAGGAGTAAATTCCGATCTATGGGGTTTGAAGATGTGAAGAGATTAGTTGTGCCTATTGCATCAAATAACTCTTTAGAATTGTCCGGGCAGGTGATACCTGTTGCATCAGCGAAGGCCGCAATCTTGCTTATTAGCGAATTCAATGCATCTCGGGCCTCACTAACCGCCTTATCCAGTCTTTGTAGGTCTGAAGGAAGAACAATCCCAGGCTCTGTGCAATACCAAGGATTATTCTTTACTGGCCGAACTTTCGGTAATACCTCGGCAAGATCTGTCAGAAGTTTAATTGCCTCCGTCCATTCCCTGTCAGTATAGCGCTCAGGAGAAGGCAAGTCGACGCATCTCATACCACGGCTAACGGTCTCAAAATGCTCCCTCACATCTTCATTTAGGCCAAAAAGCGTGAACGGAGATAGATTCCGGTTGCCTAGAGGAGTGTGTAGCGCACTGACATAGTCATTGAGTTCTTTCTTAAGATCTTCAAGTTTCGTAATATCATTATCAAGAGCAATCTGACGTGGTGCAGGCAGATCCAGGGTTCGTTTTAGTTCCGCAATAATATGCTTTTTATTGGCTTTTCTACTATGCAACTCAAGACAATAGTCGCCAAGACCAACAGAATCCAACCGCCTTTTTACTACATCCAGCGCGGCCATCTTTTCACTGATAAACAGTACGGTCTTCTCTTGGGCAAGGAGTTCGGCTATTGCATTTGCGATGGTCTGAGATTTCCCGGTGCCGGGAGGCCCCTCAACCACAAGATTCCTGGAGGCCTTAATATCTTCAATAACAGCAATTTGAGAGGAGTCTGCATCCATAATGTGGTAGATGGACTGTGCAGACAATCTCTTATCGACATCTTCCTCCGGGAAGCCACGGTTACTTGACCGCGAACCAGTGGGATTGAATATTGCATTCAAAAGTGGGTGAGCAGCAGGCTCCATGCCTTCTGGCCATGAGGCAGAGTCAAGGTCATTATACATGATAAACTTTGTAAAACTGAAGAAATCCAGATATATGTCGGTATAAATGCCCCATGTGGGAAAATGCCTTATCGCTTCTTTTACTGCATTAAAATACTCGATTATTCCTGCCTTGTCTTCCGGCATCTCAAATTCCGGTAGAGTGACTCCCAATTCCTGAAGTTTCTCTTGAAGTGAAATATTCGTTATTATGTCCTCATCAGTCCAGGTCATCGTAAATGTCTGACGATTATCCCCACGTCGTAAGTCGACAGGGATAAGGATAAGAGGAGATTTTATAATTTTCTCCGATGAAGGGGATTCATACCAAGTTAAGAAGCCCAGTGCTAAGTACAATATCGTGTATCCCTGTTCTTCTACTGCAGAATGTGATTCTGAAAAGACCTTTGAAAGGCGATACTGTAGTACGTCGCTCTCAAAGGCGGTCTGAAGATAGATATCAGATTTTCTCGGTTGATTATCTGCGGCATCTAAGAGAGGCGTAACCCATGGTACTGATAGTTCATCCGTAGGTTGTGCTGGTGATGTTGACCCTTCAAGCCAGATCGGGAGGGTATTGTCTGCTGATTCTGGGTGGGCACTGGCTTTTGGCTTAAATCTCATCTCTTTACCTTTTAGGACCAGAGTTTCATAGATTTCAGCAGGATTTTCGTCGAGTATTCTGATAGTGCGGGCTTTCGAAGGGCGATAATTGATGAGACGATTCCTGAATGTAAGGTCGAGTAAACCTCTTCGGGCATCTTCAATGTAATCGGTAATTATTGCCATAGCAGCCCTCCATCATAGGTAATGAGCAGAAATCTAAGCATTAAAGTATCGATTTGATGTTTTAGGAGCTTGATTATGTCAAATGTTTGAGTATCGCTTAAGGATGAGATCAGGGTTTTATTGTAGTGCCTTGATATCACGGTAATACTTGAACCATCACAGATCTTTATGCATCCAATAACCTCGATCATGATGCTCACCCTCACCCTCGGTCAGATCAGAGAAGGCCCTCAATAATTTGTTGCTTTTTAGGCAAGTACAATTGCCCCTACCGCGAACAACAAATGTACTTGCAAGAGACCACCACTGGATTAAACGGGAGCGCGCATCGCGGAAGTTTGAAGGAGGGGGAATACATGAGTGACCAAGTTGAACACATGAACTCTCAATAAACAAAGATTTGAGTGTCTTTTCTCTCGTTGTGGAAGTATCAACCAGGATAGCCTCCGCTATGGAAGTGGAGAATGCGTAGCAAGGACAGCAGGATGACTGGGATTATGAGAACATTGCTATAAGATGCTCATCGCCACACGAATGCTGCAAAATATTCATATTCATCTCGTAGGCTCTTTTGCAGTAGATATATGGATAATATCTTGGCATACCATATGGGACCATTCAGCTCAACATACTACTCCCAATCCTCAAATGGTCACACAAATGATAGCGAAATGGAATAATGTCACATCCAAACTCCGGGATAGCAAAACAGATTTATATATTGGCTGCAAATTGTGTTTCGTGGTAGGATATGGTATATGAGGCAGAGATTAACAGATCTAACCCAGCATGCTTTATATTTTTACTAGATCAGTCCGGATCGATGGCAGAAGGCTGGAACGGCGATCAAAACCGGAAAAAATCAGATGAGCTCGCTAACATTATTAATCGCCTGCTCCAAAATTTGTCAATTAAATGCGCAAAATCTGACGGCATAAGAGATTACTTCCATGTCGGTGTCATAGGATATAACAACGATACTGCAAACTACTACATCGGATCTGCTTTTAGTAATGATCTATCAGAGAAAAATCTAATTCCGATTAGTGAAATTGCAAATAACCCATTACGAATCGAAGAAAGGAAAAAGAAAATAGATGATGGCATTGGAGGCATTATTGAACAGAATATAAAAGTGCCCATATGGATCGAGCCAGTTGCGAGTGGAGGCACACCTATGTGTGAAGCATTTAAATACGCAAGGGATATTGCATCAGATTGGGTTGGAGAACACCCAATGGCATATCCTCCAATAATAATAAACATCACCGACGGCGAGGCAAACGATGGCGACCCATCGAGAGATGCTGAAGAAATAAAAGAGATCTCGAGCGATGATGGAAACGCTCTCCTTTTTAATGTTCATATCTCTTCGACGAAGTCACAACCGGTAATGTATCCAGATACAGAAGATAACCTGCCGGATCCATATGCACAGATGTTATTTAATATGTCCAGTATCCTTCCGCCCAAGATGCAGGACAGTGCAAGGCAGCATGAATATATTATATCGGAAAATAGCAGGGGCTACGGGTTTAATGCCGATATTATTTCGTTAATTGAGTTCCTCGATATTGGAACACGCCCTTCTAACCTTAGATGAGCGGGTATGACAACAATTTATTCTTTCAGGGCTCCCAAGAGAGACTGTCCAGAAGAGGAATGTGAAGACGCATTTTGCTATTCATCTCGGAGCAATATAGACAGAATGCAAAACCTCCGATGTGCTATTGCTGATGGAGCATCGACGACAAACTTTGCAAGTATCTGGGCAGAATCGTTAGTGACCGATTACACCAACCAAAACTACCGTGGGATTAAGCAATTTAGACTTTCCATCATCAAATTAGCAAAAAGTTGGGAGAATGCCGTTACATCTAAACCAGTACCTTGGTATACCACAGCAAGTATTGAGAATGGTGCAGCATCCACATTTTTAGGAATAAATCTCAATAAAAACAATGGCCGCTGGCATTCCATTGCTGTTGGAGATAGTTGTCTATTCCAGATATCTAATAACCAATTAAAATGTTCATTTCCCGTTCAAAGATCGACAGACTTTAGCAACTTCCCATTTTGCGTCTCAAGTAGGCTAGAAAGGAATCGACTAATTTGGAAAAACCGGGTGTCATATAAGGGGCGGTGGAAAAGTGGTGACATCTTTATTTTACTTACAGATGCTTTTGCACATTGGTTTCTGCGAGAATGCGAATCTGGTGGCCATCCATGGCAAATATTAGAGCGTATAGTTAATGCTGACGATCCGCAGAGCGCCTTTTTAACGTGGCTTTCTGATACAAGGGCTAGTCAGAGGATTAAAAACGACGATACAACTTGCTTATATGTTGTACCATAATGTTTTGAACGAGGTACTCCTATGAGATATCCAAGCGGGGATGAATATATGGATGCGGTAGGGAATCCCCGCAGCGCATTTAACGATTCTGAACTAAAGAATTGTGATTACGAGAAAAGCACCTGGGGCTCACCGAGACCCTTTTCAGGAGGATTCACAACAACATATCATCTATTTTCGAAAGGTCGAGACTGGGCTGTACGCTGCTTTACTCGTGACGTAAAAAATCTCCAAATGCGATATACAGCACTCAGTAATTTTTTCACTAAAAGATCCTGCAAATATTTTGTCCCCGCAAGTTATGTTGCTGAAGGTGTAAATGTCAAAGGCACATGGCATCCAATAATCAAAATGGAATGGATTCACGGCCAAACTCTTGATGAATATATTGAATATAATGCCTTCAACCACGAAAAAATGTCAAAACTTGCTGAAGATTTTTACGATTTGATTCAGTATCTCGAAGCAAATGAGATTGCTCACGGAGACCTTCAGCATGGCAATGTTATTATAAAGGACGGAGAACTCTATCTTATCGATTATGACGGTATATGGTTACCAGAGCTATCGAGTTTAAGATCGAGCGAGATTGGCCATAATAACTATCAGCACCCAGATAGGGGTAATGAACATTATAATCAATACCTCGATCGATTTTCGAGTATTGTGATATATTTAGGATTAATCAGTCTCTCTTTAAAACCAGACCTAGTGAAATATAACAAGGGCGAAAACATTCTTTTCAAAAGTAAGGATTTTCTTCAACCAGAGAAGTCTGAAGTTTTTAGGGAGTTAAGGAGCATCTCAGACATTAGCCGGTACGCTGAAAGGTTTGAAAAAGTTTGCCATATGGCAATTGATGATGTTCCATCTTTACAACAATTTATCGAGAATTCATTTACCTATAATGAAGGAGGGGAAAAACGATCTCTATCTAGCAGGCAAGAAGAGCAGTATCCAATAATCGATATTGACGATATACAGAATGCAAGGAAACACATTGGCCTAAAAGTCGAAGTAATTGGATTCTTAAATAAATTCAAATCCGCAGAACTATACAGACACATCCGCTTCCATATCGGTGAGAATGGAAATTACTGGTTCTATTGCATTATTCGTGACGAGGAAGTATGGGATTCTACTCTTAAGAGAAGATTTCCGCAAAATATCAACGCTACATGTTGTAGAAATAATTACTTCTCGGTAACAGGGACGCTGTCGGCCCTAGGAAAGGGTAATAATATGATCCCTGTGATCGAGGCAGGGGCACAGAACTTTAGTATCATTAGTAAGCAGGCGTATGAAAGCAAGAAGCTAAAGATATCATACATAGATGCTACCAATCAGTCCAAGCCATTGCCCGAGTGGATTATCGCCAATGGAGGCATTTTAGAATAATTTGATGCGTGCATTCATGCACTCCCCCAAACATGAAGGCACAAGTCCGGGTCCTCCCCGGACATTGTTTTACCTGAGGTTTGATGCGCGACACTGGGATAAATGAAACTTAAATTTGAACGGAGTGCACGAAAGTTGCACTCTCTATTCTGAAAGAGGCGGTGGAGAAGCAATCTTCCGCCCGTATTCGACGATCCGGGATCTCCTGCTATACTGTCCTCGTTCTGGAAGTGAAAGGAGATAGAGGTGCGTCCATTTCAAATAATATAAATTCTTAGGGATTCGTCAATCTCGAATGGAGTATTGACTGTTTATTCTCTTGTTGCCATTGGAGGATTGACAGAAATAATTGTGATTCTTTAAAATACTCCGGCTTATAACAATCGGCTAATCGCTCCTCGACTTTCAGGCGCATCTCTACAAAACCGCGACAGGAACGGATTTCTTTTTGAAATTCTTCATTCGAGATTTGACTTAGAAGTATTGTCAATATAGCAGTGATATCATGCCCCCGACAGATATTCCAGGTATCTTCGAGATGTTTCTGGCATTCGGGGCTGGTAAGCTTACTCAAATGCCCCTGTAGAGTATGATTATCAATTATCTTCTCATGACTATTCTGCCTCGACCTGTGTCCATTTGTTTGCGAAAGTAGTTCGTTCAAGAGTTCCGCAATATCTTTAGGTTCTAAGCAAAGTTCGTCTACGAATAACTTCTTATAATCAAGGCATACAGTTTCCAATTTTAACCCAATGTGTTTTTTGTTGTACCATGCTATGAGCCCAAGGATTCTAACTGAATCGAGTAACAATTCCCTACATGCTTTTTCTTTTTCTCCTTCAAGGGAAGAAAGTGCATCCAGGTCAAAGTACTTTCTAATAAAGGTTTCTAGGGCCGGCGTTGCTAATATCATTGTCTCGAGGTCATGTGTATCCGTTGAAAAGATATTTGGGAGGTCATAGTTTCTTTCATCAAACTCTTTAGTCTTATTAATTTTTTCAAAGTCGCTATCTACGATACCGATGACCCTGTTTCGATAGTTAATAGATTCATTTGCATATTTCACTACATCGATAACGGTAGACTTTCCCCCAACTTTTTCACGTTTACTTCTTGGCTTTATGAAAATTCGCTGACAGGATGAGTCGTCAAGCACATGCTTTGAAAAGAACTTCCAATCACTATCTCCTTCAACAACTAAGAATGGGCCTCTGTGTGCCCCACTTTCACGATACAGTCGGATTTCACCCCAATATCGCTCTTTTGTCAAATACGGCGTCATCGGGTCCGTCATGCTCACTCTTCCCCCGGCCCCAATGCTACTGTCCAATCCCAATGGTCATAAATAATATCGGGTGAATGCGTTGCAACAATCACGTCAAAGAGATAGTTATCCCTGATCTCTTTTATGCACTTTAAAAACTTATTCTGCCAAGAGATATGCAGTGATATTTCGGGTTCGTCAATGAGTATTAAAGAACTTTCTTGCGAATCTAATATGAGGTCGAAAATCATCAACAGTAGGTTTTGCTCTCCTGAAGAGAGTGCATTTAAGGGTATCGAGAACTCCTCTCTCTCGAGTATCAATCTATAGCCCGTGATGGCCTGCTTGAACTCTTTTGATTTAAGTTCCATGGTACCCTGTGTAAAGTCACACTCAAAATCGGGCATAAATCCAAACATCTTGATGAATTTATCAAAATCATCGAGTCTGGATTTCAAGTCTTCAAGAATATCCAATTCCTCATTGATATCATCAAGGACTAAACGCAGTTTTTTTGCCTCGTCAGGGTGTGAAAAATCTCTGTGAAAGATAACTTTCGGTTCAGGCAGTGGTTCTCCAATAAGACGTTCATACTCGGAGTATTCATACTCTGTCTCCACTATCACTTCTTCCATTCCAGTGTTCCCAGATAGCCAAATTAAACCTGGAAATTTAGTTCTAATCTCCCTTATATAATCCCAGTCAATGGCAAATTTACAGACGTTTCGATCTTGAGAGAGCAGATTTTTGATGCGATCATAAACTTTCCGGGCATCCGTTTCAAGGGTCTTTTTTGTAATATGCTGCGGTTTAAGAACCAAATCGTAGAATCTATCGTGATGTGTTGCCGAATGTTCTTCGTGGCATTTTTTTACTTCACTCACAAGTTCTTCTTTTGTTCTGTTAATAAGGGTCTTGAAACGATTATTTATGTTATAAGGATCATCCTTGACAGTATTTGACAGGTTTATTTGGAAAACGCGCTGTGACTCCAAGAATTTTGGAACCACTCCA
>Ga0265294_10008662_pt1 | contig 11829 bp, 7 predicted proteins | sample MunlanPumphouse3_FD_192504 | JGI IMG/M metagenome (GOLD analysis project Ga0265294, IMG submission 192504) | Groundwater microbial communities from a municipal landfill in Southern Ontario, Canada - Pumphouse #3 | ecosystem: Environmental > Aquatic > Deep subsurface > Groundwater | place... | reverse complement strand
AAACTTGAAGAACTTTCTCAACTTGCTTTCTGTTTAAAAAGCCTGTAAAGAGAAAGCGATTCTTTAGCTTCATAGCTGCTGAGGTTCTTAAAATCTTTCTCGCCATATCACCTGTACCTGCCATGATAAATCTCACCTGTGGATATTTTTCTAAAACTCTCTCTGCTACAGATAAGAAGTAGTCAGGACCTTTCTGAATTGTGATTCTACCTAAGAAAAGAACCGTAGTACCTTTGAACATTCTTTCTTTCTCAAAGTTGTTGTCTTTTTCAAAAGAGAAGGCGTTATGCACAATCCTAACTTTATCTGTATCAATCTGATAACGAGAGATAATCATTTGGGCAGTATATTTGGAAACAGCAACCACGCGGTCAGCATAAAGCATTCCGGAATACTCAAGTTTGTGAATTCTATCATCACCGGGTCCACCTGCTCTGTCAAATTCAGTAGCATGAATATGAGCAATCATAGGCTTTCCGGTTATCTTTTTAATTACCATACCGGCAGGATAACAGAGCCAATCATTAGCATGAACAATATCAAAGTCTATTATTTCAGCAAGTTTCTCAGCTCTAAACGCCATTTCTTGCACTTTTTTAAAGATATCCTCTTCACCTTGTAGGCTGAGATGAACATTTCTAAAGATATTATGTTCAGAATGTTGCTCCAGCTCTTCGGTTCGAAAAGTGCTAATAATTTTAGAAAATTCTTCCACCCAAGCAGGTGTGAAATAAGTTTCCGGATTACTAGTAACCCCGAGATACTTCATCTTCTCTTCCACAGTCTTGAAGTTCTTGATTATTTCCTCTTCTTTCTGAGGAGCAAAATCTTCATCAAGCATGACATAAGGTAGCTCATCCGCATCTTCTTCTGTTCGCAAAGGAAAGTAAACAAACTCTTTAGTAGGGAGAACCAAATCTATTTCTATTCCCGCTTTGAGCAGCGCCTTAACTAAGCCATATGATGCCATAGCTAAACCACCGGCAATCATAGGTGGGAATTCCCAGGTTAGCATAAGAATTCTCATAGTTTATTCCTTTGTTGCTTTGAGTTTTTCAATCATCTTTTCAATATCATAGACAGCGGCAACACTCCAGGCTGATGCAGGAGCTCCTTTAGGGAAGTGAGGACTTCCGCCATCCCAAATCGCAGCAACAGAAGCTATATAGCCATGTTGGTATTCATATCTTAACTTCCTGACTACATACTCTAAACCCTCTATTAACTCTTTATTACTTTGTTTATCTCTGAATAATTTGAGGTAAAGTGAAACATACGGCAGGAGCAACCAGCCCCAAACTGTACCTTGATGATAAGATTTATCTCTATCAATTATTGTACCGTAATAGGTTCTTTTAAATTTGTGATGAGTTGGGGTTAAGGTTCTTAAACCATATTCGGTAAGAAGCTCATTGGTAGCTCTTTCATAAATTAAATGAAGCTGTTCATCACTAAGCGGAGCATATTTTAAGCTGGCTGCGATTACAGCATTAGGACGAAATTCATCAATTGTCTTGTTGTTTTTAATTCTATCACAAAGACAGTTAATATGCCAGAACTTCTGCAATGAGTAAGCCAATTCTTCAATATAAGAATCAAGATCAAATTTAGCTTCAAGTTTATTCTTTGGAGAGAGCTCATTATAAGTATCAAGCATTACTTGATAAGTTACCAAAGCTTCATGCCATAAGAAGTTAACTTCAACAGGAGCACCATCGCGAGGAGTAACTGCTACACCATCGATTTTGACACCCATCCAAGTTGCTGCTGAATACTCTTCTTTGATATTAATCAGGTTATCTTCATTAATATAGAACATTCTTCTTTCATCTTGTAAATAGCTCATAATAATGCTTTCTGTGATTTTAATAACCTTCAGCCACATCTCCGGGTTATTTCTCACAAGAGCTAATTTTCTTAATAGAATAATATAGTAGAGACTTGTATCAACAGAATCGTAGTTTCCCTTGCTTCCTGTTTCCGGGAACATATTAGGGATTAAGCCGTTTTGCAAATAGTCGCTGAAACGGAAGATGATCTTCTCTGCTTTATCCACAAACTGAGGCTGTTTGAGCATAGCACCCAGTACCATCACAGAATCTTTTCCCCAAGCCCCAAACCATGGATAACCGGCAATTATATCGTTTTCTGTAATGAAATCACGTAAGCTAAATTCAAGAATCTTCATATATTCTTCATGAGAATAGAGGAATTCAGCATTATAATCTAAATCCATAAGGTCAAAATTATGGTAATTATCAGGATAATCACGTGGCATTGGAAGCTCTTGATAGCGTTCATTAATACGGTCTATAGTAGCTTGATGTTGCTCAATAGGTGCATCGGAAAAGAGCAGGGCAACTTCTTGATTCTTATTTAAATCTACTCTAATATTGAATGGCGATACTAAATCTTCTGTGCAATCATAACCTAACATTGATTCCCAGGGGTAGAATATCTTGTTGAAAACAACAAATTTTTCTTCAATCTCGCCCGAAGTTGTTAAGCAATACAAAGATAAATTATTGGAATGACGTTTTACCACAGCACCATAGAAATCATCTCCGGGAGCTAAAGAAGTAACAAAATCTTTCTCCTCGATAGTGCCTGGCTTGTTAAGGAAATGGTGATTTATCATATCTACTTTAGGACTTAATTTCATGTGAACCAGATGTTTACTAAGGTTTTTATAAATAACTAAGGTAGTGTTAGACTCATAATCCATCTTAATCTCTTTTCTGATTAAAATATCATTGTTATGAGGAAGTGAGGAATAGAGGAAAACAGGGTAAGGCCTTAGCCATGACTTCACAAGATGTAAGAAGCCTTCAGGAAAAATGCAATTCTCATAATTACAACTATCCAAGAATAGCTTTTCTCCTCTCCATTCAATTCTCTCCTCAATTGATGTTAAAAGAGATGATCTGTTTAGGTTTTTATCAGAAGCTGTAAGTAATCCATGGTACTTCCTTTGGTTTATTAAATTACCGGTACCAAGGGCATATCCTCCATACTTGTTCGTTAGTATCCACTCATGGTGTTGTGTCTCGAGAAAATAATCAGACATTTTTATCTCCTTTATCGAAATGCTTTAATTATACATAAATATGAATTGAACTCAATATTAGTCAAGCTTTTTAAGAAATATTTATCATAGTTATGAATAATAAACTTATAAGCCCATTACAGAATAGCCTATCTATCTGAATTACAGGAAGTTATCAATTCCTTAGATATCTAAACAATAAAAGCATAAGATTGAAAAAGAATTAAGTTTTAATTTCTTCTAAAAGTATATTGTTCTTTAATTTATTTATATTACTTGCCAAAATAGAATTAAGGTAAATAATTGACAGAAAATAAATGAGAGAGAGAATTATGTTTAAAGTTGATTTTATTAATTACTTTGAAGAAGCTATAAAAAAGCATTGGGATTTACCTGCTTTTTCCGATGTTGAAGGCGAACCAATTGACTATAAAACAGTTGCCAGTAAAATCTATTGGCTACATAATCTATTGGCTGAGTTTGGCGTTAAACGAGGTGATAAAGTTGCCCTGCTGGGAAAGAATTCTACTAATTGGGCTATAACTTATCTTTCAATCATTACTTATGGCGCAGTTGTGGTGCCTATTCTTCCTAATTTTACCAGTGAAGATATGAGCCATATTATTAAACACTCTGAAAGTAAACTTCTCTTTATCGGAAATTCAATAATGGATAGTATAGAAGAGTCGGAAATCCCTACTTTAGAAGGCATCATTCATCTAGATAATTTTACCTTAGTAAACACAATTATCAATGCTGAACTTAAAAAGAAGATTAATCTTGCTTTAGCGAAGAAGTATGATGTTAGTAAGGATAAGTTTATGTTACCTAAGGGCATCACTAATAATACTTTAGGCGAGATTGTTTATACATCTGGAACCACAGGCTTTACGAAAGGGGTTATGCTTCCCTTGAATAGTCTGATAGTCAACATTGTCTTTGCTCAGGAGACTCTTGCTTTTAGAACAGGCTCACAAATGCTTTCTTTCTTGCCTCTTTCCCATGCCTATGCTTGCGCCTTTGATTTTCTTTACCCCTTCTCTTGCGGGGTTCATGTTCACTTCTTAGGCAAAATACCTTCTCCCAAACTATTACTAAAACACCTGAAAGAGATCTCCCCTGAGATTATTTTGAGTGTACCTCTAATTTTAGAAAAGATTATCAAAAAGAACATTTTCCCTCTACTAGAGAAGAAGTCTATTAAAGTTATAACTGCAATTCCCGGGGTGAAACAAGCATTCTATAGTAAGGTAAAAAAGCAGCTACTTAGCGTTTTTGGTGGCTCTCTTCAAGAGATGATTATAGGCGGAGCTCCTCTCAATGCTGAAGTTGAGAAATTCTTAAAAGAGATTAAGTTTCCTTTTACTGTTGGCTACGGCATGAGTGAATGCGGTCCTCTAATCTCCTATGCTGCTTGGAATAAGCATAAATATAGGTCTTCAGGACAAATCGTAAATTACTTGCAAGCTAAAGTCGATTCTCCTGATCCCGCTACTATTCCGGGAGATATATGGGTTAAGGGAGAGCAAGTAACTACAGGCTATTACAAAAACCCTGAAGCTACAAAGGAAGTTTTCAAAGCTGATGGTTGGTTTAACACCGGAGACATTGGCTTGATTGATCAGGAAAACTTTATCTTTATTAAAGGTCGTTCTAAGAATTTAATCTTGGGTTCCGGTGGTGAGAATATTTATCCTGAAGCGGTAGAACAAACTTTTAACAACTTACCTTATGTGCAAGAATCTTTGGTGGTAGAGAGAAGTAATAAATTAGTTATTTTGGTTTATCCAGATGTGGAAGAAGCAGATAAGGAAGGAATTTCTCAAACAATGTATCCCAAACTAATGGAACAGAATAAGAACATCTATAATGAAACAGCTCCGGCTTATGCTAAGATAGCAGAAGTTAAGATTGTGCCCGAGCCATTCTTAAAGACACCTACCCAAAAGATTAAGAGGTATATGTATAAATAAGCTTAAGCTAAATAATAGCCACGACCCTTACCGGCGATGCTTCTGCCTTGATTTTTAGAGGAAAAGCTGCTATCTCAAAACTATCATAAGGCAAAAGTTTCTCTAAATTACAAAGATTCTCAATAATGAAAATATCATTACTTAATAGCTTATGGTGAATTAAATAGTCATCTCTATCAGGAGAAGGAGTATCTAATCCTACCATTTTTATCTTTTTTCGAGCTAAGAACTCTGCTAGCTCCAATGTCAAAATAGGATGCTTAGAATAGTAATTTGCTGTCCCGTAAAACTCACTAAACCCGGTGCAAAAGAGAACTATATCTTCTTCAGAGATTAGTCTTTCATATTCATCTTTCAGACCAATAAGCTCAATTTCTCTCACATCAATCAGCACAGCTTTTCCCGCAAATATATCAACAGGATAGTCAGAGATATATTTACTATTCTCGATAAAGTGCAGAGGTGCATCAAGATGAGTTCCCACATGCATATTAGTTTCTAATCTAAATGAAGCAAAATGGTCATTTCTAATATTCGCAGTTTGAAAAAGTAAGGTAGTGTCATCGCCCGGATAAACAGGCATTTTGTCTTCTATTATTCTACTTAGGTCAAGGTATTGTTTCATAATTAATTCCTTTCTACTTAATCCTTAATTATAATATTTTACGGGGGTTGGTTGGTCAAGATATAATGTTTTTAATCCATTTTAATCCTCTCCTATCTTACCTAAAATTCATAAATTAGCAATAAAAGTCTTCTTCTGCTAATTTTTAATTTGACAAATTAACGCTCTTAATTATCTTTTACTTATAAGAATAAATAATAAGAAAAGGAGACCTTAAAAATGGCTAAGAAAACAGATAAAGGTAATTTATCCATCCATACAGAAAACATATTTCCAATAATAAAGAAGTGGCTCTATTCTGAGCATGATATTTTCTTCAGAGAGTTAGTGTCAAACTCAATTGATGCTATGAATAAAAGAGTGATTGAGCAACCGGGCATTGATACTTCTAATTTCGGGGTAGAGATCAAAGTTGATAAAAAGAAGAAAACAATTGAATTCTCAGATACCGGAATTGGTATGACAAATGAAGAAATTGATAAATATATTAATCAAATTGCGTTTTCCGGAGCAGAAGATTTTGTTGAGAAATATAAAGATGTCCAAACAGGGATTATTGGGCATTTTGGATTAGGCTTCTACTCCTCATTTATAGTTGCTGAAAAGGTTACGATTGACACTCTTTCTTATCAAGAAGGTGCTACTGCAGCAGGTTGGTCATGTGAAGGTTCTACTGAATATGAGATGTATGATGGTAAGCGAAAAGAAGTGGGAACTACTATTACAATTCATGTTAATGATGAATCTGAAGAGTATTTGGAAGAAAGTAAAGTCCAAGAAGTCTTGCAAAAGTACTGTAGCTTCATGTCTTTCCCAGTGAAGTTCAACGACAAGTTAATCAATGAGAAACCAGCTTTATGGAACAAGAAACCAAGCGATGTTACTGAAGAAGAGTATAGAGAGTTTTACAAAACTGCGTTCCAGCAATATGATGAACCTCTTTTCTGGATTCATCTTAATGTAGATTTTCCTTTCAATCTTAAAGGTATTCTCTATTTCCCTAAATTCAAGAATCAATTAGATATTAATAAAGGACAAGTTAAACTATTCTGTAACAATGTCTTTGTTGCTGATAACTTAAAAGACCTGATACCCGAATTTTTGCTTCTCTTAAAGGGTGGAATTGATATTCCTGATATCCCGCTTAATGTTTCCAGAAGCTTCTTACAAAGTGATTCTCAGGTTAAGAAAATATCCAATTATATCGTGAAGAAAGTTGCTGACCATTTTAAGAGTGCTTTCAAAGATGACAGAGAGAAGTATTCTTCTTACTGGAAAGATATTTCCGACTTCATAAAATACGGACTTCTCACTAATGAAGACTTCTTTACAGCTCTTGAAAAACAAATAGTTTATAAAACTACTGATGGTAAATGGCTAACAATTGAAGAGTATCTTGAAGCAAACAAAGGCAAAGATAAAGCACAGAAAATCTATTATGCACCAAGCGAAAACACTCAAGTATCTTATATAGAAATGCTTAATCAACAGAATATTGATGTGATTTATGCAGATTCAATGCTAGATTCTCATCTTTTCCAAAAGCTGGAAATGAGTAATAGTGATGTTAGATTTGTTCGTGTGGATTCAGAAATTAATGCTGATTTGGTAGATCAAGAAGTTGATGCCAAACTTTCCCTGCAGATTAAAGAGATCTTTGACAGAGAGATTAATGGCACAGTGGAAGCCTCTTTCGGTAAAGATAGTTATAAAGACTTCTTAAAAGAGAACCCTACAGCTGTTGAACTTCTCACCCCTTATATCACAACAGAAGATGAAAGTACCAAGATAAATATCTATGATTTACCTCTTGAAGTAAGAGAAAAATTAGGCGATAAAGCTATGGAAACCATGTTTGAACATGTCTATACTGAAGTGCAAGTCGAAACTAAAAAGCTTAAAGTTGCTACTATCCCGGCAATGATTGTGTTTGATGAATTCATGCGTCGTTTCCAAGAGATGAACTCTATGATGGCACGTGATGATATGGATATGTTAAAGAATCACAAGCTTATTCTTAATTCTGAAAACCCCACTATCAAGAAGATTGTGGCAATGAAAGAAGCCGGACAAGATGATAAGGTTAAGACTATGGTTAATTTTGTTCATGAATTAGCTCTCTTAGAACAGAAGCCATTCTCCGGAGAAGAGCTGAAAAAGTTTATTGCCGATGCGAATAAAGTTATTCAACTAATCTAAAATTAATTAGAGCTGTTTTTAGCAGAAGGAGTCATGTTTTCACGACTCCTTCTCTTTTTATTTGTAGAGAAAAGAGAGCTTTTTTAGACAGGTTGTAAAAATAAAGAAAAAATAACTTGCCTAAATTTCTAATTACAGATAGAGTTGATTATGAAGAATATTATTTTATAAGATATAACTATGCAAGTAGTTATAACATATAGATTAGAAAAATGAAATGGAGATAATATGATTGAAGTAATAAGAGAAAGGTGTGTAGGTTGCGGCAAGTGTCTAAAAGCCTGTGCCTATGGTGCAATCACTATTACTGACAAGGTCGCAGAGATAAATGCAGATAAATGCGTGCTTTGCGGAGCGTGTGTTTCAGCTTGTCCTTTTGAGGCAATTTTTATTAGAAAATCAAGCCAGACAATTGTTAATAAAGATGAATATAAAAATGTGTGGGTGTTTGCAGAACAACAGGATTGTTGTGTCGCACCCGTTGTTTATGAGCTTTTAGGGAAAGGTAAGGAGTTAGCTGAAGATCGTGAAAGTAAGGTAATTGCTATCTTGTTCGGGCACGAAGTTAGTTCCTTAGTTGAGAATCTTTATCACCATGGAGCTGATGAAGTTATCATGATTGATGATGTGCTGATGAAAGATTTCACTGATGATCTCTATGCAGAAGCTATGCAGCAACTTGTAAAAAAGTACAAGCCTGAGATTATTTTAGCCGGTGCAACCAATACCGGAAGATCATTCTTACCACGCGTAGCAACAGCTATGAATGCAGGTTTGACTGCTGATTGTACCGGATTATCAATAGACCCCAACAGTGCTAATCTTATCCAGACTCGTCCTGCTTTTGGTGGTAATATCATGGCAAGAATCGAGACTCCTAATCACAGACCACAAATGGCGACTGTTCGTTATAAAGTAATGAATCCGCTACCTTTAGATACTTCTAAGAAAGGCGTGTTAAGAGCTGAAAAGTTAGAAATGGATGTTACCAAAAGATTAACACACTTCATCAAGAAGGTTAAAGAAGAGGGTACTCTTGCCAATATCGTAGATGCCAACATTATTGTGGCAGGTGGAAGAGGTATGAAGAATGCAGAAAACTTCAAGTTACTTGAAGAGTTAGCAGGGCTATTGGGTGGAGCAGTTGGTGCTTCCCGCGCTGCTGTTGATAATGAGTGGGTTTCCTATCCTCATCAAGTTGGGCAAACCGGTAAAACAGTGAAGCCTAACATCTATATAGCTGTCGGTATTTCCGGAGCAATTCAGCATCTTGCAGGCATGTCTTCTGCTGATTATGTTATTGCTATTAATAAAGATACAGATGCTCCAATCTTCAAAGTTGCTGACCTTGGTATTGTCGGCGATCTCTTTGAAATAATACCTTTAATGATTAAAAAGCTTAAAGCTGAGTAAAATGAAACTATATGCCGATAAGATTGTTTTTTCGAGTAATAATGTTAAAGAGAAGTCATCATTAGTTATTGAAAGCAAAGTTGATTCACCACAACTCCAAGATATAATTTTCGAAAAAGCAATCATTTATCCGGCATTAATAAATACGCATGATCACTTGGTGGGTAATTGGTATCCACCTGCTATCACTGAAGATAAGTTCGTGAATTCTCATATTTGGGTAGAGGCGATGAAGAATCATCCCACTTACTTGGCGAGAAATGAGTATTGGAAAAATGATGGCAGTTTTATTCTGACTAAGCAGAAAGAGATTACTCTATGCTGGTTAGGTGTCTATAAGAATATTTTCTCCGGAGTTGTTGCTGTTCAAGATCATGCTCCCAAGCAAAAACCTGCATACTATCAAACTTTCCCAGTTAATGTTGTGGAAGATTTTACACAATGTCACTCACTTCCCTTAGATAATTGGTGGGGTGGAAAGAGTGCTGAAGAAGAATTTGAAGATGCTATGGGAAAAATGCCTTTTATACTTCATGTTGGTGAAGGTGTTGATCCTCTTACTGCCCATGAGTTTACTGAATTAAAAGAGAGAGGTTTGTTAGCTAAGAATACTGTCATGATTCATGGCATTTGTCTGTCTGAAAAAGAAATAGAAGAGATAGCTGAAGTAGGGGCAACTATTTGCTGGTGTCCAACTTCCAATGAAAACCTAATCGGCAAGCATCTCAACATTGAGTATTGTCTTAAGCAAGGTGTTAATGTTACATTAGCAACCGATTCTACTCTGTCCGGCGGTATTAATTTGTTCGCCGAAATGAGATTCAGCAAAGAGAGATTTCCCCGCGTAACAAGTGTTGATATTTTCAAAATGGTTACTTGCAATGCAGCCCAAGCTCTTATGCTACCTAATCAATACGGTTCTTTAGAGAAGTCAACTTCCGAACTCCTCATCTTAGATGAAGTTATCGATAATCCTTTTGACAATTTAATCTATGCTCAAACAGCAAATATCAAACTACTTTTACATGATAACAAGCCAATTTTGGGTGATATCGATTATTTCCCCCTCTTTTCTGTAGATAAGCAGAACTATACAACTTTCAAAAGCGGAAATAGAGAGAAATTCGTTATTGGAGACTTTAGAAAACATACTGATTACATTAACAGTTTTTTAACTTACCACAAGAAATTCCCCTATTTACCGGAATAAAAACAAACAAAGAAGAATTAATGATTAATTTAATAGAAATATTTTGTAGTATCCAAGGTGAATCTTCCTATACTGGATATCCCTGCATATTTATCAGATTGGCAGAGTGTAACTTACGCTGTAATTATTGCGATACCCAATATAGCTATAATTCCAATTATTCTTTAGACTTTGATGAGATTTTAGATGAAATAAGAAAGTATCACCCCATTAAGTTAGTAGAAATCACCGGTGGTGAACCACTTTTACAAGCAAATCTTATCGGCCTTATAGAGCAGTTGCTAGGCCACAATTACAAAGTGTTATTAGAGACAAACGGCTCGTTACCCTTAGATAAAATAGATAAACGAGTACACAAGATTATTGATGTAAAAACTCCGGCAAGTGGTTCAGGGAATAGCTTTTGTCAGGCGAATCTGGATATTATGAGTGAGACTGATGAACTGAAATTCGTTATTTCTGATTATGATGATTATAATTGGAGTAAAGCATTCATTTTTGAACATAATATATTAAACAGAAATATTCTATTTTCACCTGTTTTTGATAAAATTGCTCCTAAGATTCTAGCTTCCTGGATTGTGGAAGATAGGCTAGATGTGCGTTTCCAGCTTCAAGCTCATAAGTATATCTGGGATCCGAATAAGCAGGGGGTTTAGCAATTAACAGTGAGCAATTAGCAATGAGCAATTAAAAGAAGACAGAAGAGAAGGTCCTTAACACAGAGTTACACAGAGGTTAAGAAGAGTTTCACAGAGGTTTAAGAAGAAGAAGAAGAAGAAAATACACTCCCACGAATTAAAATTGGCTGAGACCTCTTAAAGTCCCCTTTCTTGTGAAGGCGAAGCTTTATGCGAAAACTCAAGAGGATGTAGGGGCTTCTTCCCTGCCACCCCAGCGGGTAGTTCATATGGTCTTCGAGATCTAATCGCAATATAAGAGAATTACCCCCTACCGACCAACTAAAGAGTAGCTAAATTCAACTTTCAGCAACTCTGCTATTCCTATAAATATGCAATTCAATTAACTTACCTCTTCCCTACCAACCGGTTTATATTGATAGGGGTTTAACCTCTCCAACACCAACAAAACCTCTGCTAACTTAAAAACTATTTGACAATAACATAGTTTAAGCAAATAAGGGTAGAAATAATAAACAGATATGAGGTAAAAATGATTTTAATCTTAGATACAATAAAAAATGATGATGCGTCTTTCAGATTTCGTAAGAGTATAAAGAGGGTTCTCCAAGATAATTACAAGTATGCTTTCAAAAGGATATTCGATAATAACTTAAATTTAGATTACACAAAGTATGATAGGCTAATCATATCAGGTTCCGAGTTATCCGCTTCCACCCAGC
>Ga0265294_10008661_pt1 | contig 11829 bp, 7 predicted proteins | sample MunlanPumphouse3_FD_192504 | JGI IMG/M metagenome (GOLD analysis project Ga0265294, IMG submission 192504) | Groundwater microbial communities from a municipal landfill in Southern Ontario, Canada - Pumphouse #3 | ecosystem: Environmental > Aquatic > Deep subsurface > Groundwater | place... | reverse complement strand
AATCCTTTTAATGCGGATACGTAGGCGACTTCCCCGCCGATTCTTCCGGTTCCAAGACAGGCAACAGTTGTCATATCTTAGAGTATTGGTCGCTGAGGGTTTTAATTATGGCGGGGTGAGGGGGAGGAGAGGTTTGAAGAATCCCAACTGAGGATCGAATTTGGTTTGTTCTGATTTTGTATGGGACCTGTTAATCTTCATTAAGAGTGTAGTATATTTTTATTATCGGGATTTCTATTTTTAGAAAAACAAACACTTGTTCCGGATAAATGAATAATTTGAAAAAAAGGTAGAGAATGCTATAAAAATAGGTCTACCACTTGTCATATTTAATAATTGGAGATCAATAATTCTCTTATCTTTCCCCGACCATTTGAATTGCAGTTAATCATACGACGTGCATCAAAATGATCTATTTGGAATCCAGAATAGAGTTTCTCAAAGAATATGTCATCCAAATTTTGATTTTTTGGATCTGAATTACTCATTAATATTTTTGCATTCATTTTATCCAAGTCTCTGAAATAAGTTGAAAGTAATATCTGCTCCTCATCCTTAAACACAGTTTTATCATATGCTGTAAAATAAGATGTTGTGTTCAATGGGCGATAAGGAGGATCAAAGTACACAAATGTATTATTATCAATAAATGAGAGTGACTCTCGATAGTTACCACATACTATTTTTACATTATGCAAATTATCAGAAATAGTCCTTAGATTATCCTCATCACATATACGAGGATTCTTGTAATAGCCTATAGGTACATTGAATGATCCTTGACTATTTACTCGGTAAAGTCCGTTATAACAAGTTCTGTTAAGAAATATAAACAACGCTGCTAACTCAACCTTATCTTGACACCCAGAAATTTTGATATTATTATACGTAGCCCTTTTTTTGTAATAGATATCTTTACGAACGTCAAGAGAGCTGGGTGTATAAATGGAATTTAATATTTTTAGCATCTCAATAAGTTCATCACAGTGATCACGGATCGTCGTATATGATATTATGAGTTCGTCATTCACATCACTAATATAGACTTTTTCGAGAGAATAATGATTGAGGATGTCAAAGAGAACAGCTCCTCCACCTACGAAGGGCTCAGCATATTTTGTGATTGTAGATCCAAGTTCCCTTGGATATCTTTGATGAATATCTCCTAGATATCGTCCCTTTCCCCCAGCCCATTTTACAAATGGTCTCATCATTGCTTTTACCATGACTTATTTTACTCCAACAATTTATTCAAAGATATTTTATTAAAGATCAAATATGGAGAAGAGGTTATTAGCCATCAAGATGTTCCCATACTTTTTTGTGATCAGGGATGTTAAATAGAGCACTTTCAATAATAAATTTGTGTTTGATATCTGAGAACACAAAATGAGATGCCATTTCTTTAGTATAAATATGATTTTTATATTTTATCAATAAATTATCACAGAATGACACGATATTCTGTTCGTCCTCTCTAGTGAGATTGCCACCAAATACCTTCCACAAAAGATAACCCAAGTCATCTTCCGAGATTTCATCTGTTTCTGGATTGTAAAGTGCAAAATAATTCTCTCTATGACCTATTTGATAGAGATTTCGTGTACGACGAGGAACACCATCAGTTCTACGAAGAACATATGTTACAGGGTCCTCACCTGATTTTGGGGGTGAAAGCACAAAAGATGAAGAAATACTATGCATCTCCTTTAGAAACGCTATAGACTCATTTAATGCATTGATTAATTCACGATGATTATCAAGATCGCGATTAACAGGAGTTTCAATATAAAATGAGCGTAAAGCTATCAATGTGAAAGTAACTACTTTTTCTTCATCCCTGAGTATGCCTCCAATTTTCATCTTAAACTTTTTATTGTCAATGTTCTCTACTAGTTTATTAATATCAATTTTTTCCAATTGAGTTTCAATCTTCCACAAGCCTTTTGCGGTAATGATATATTCATCAATATGATTTCCACCACGTATCCAATCATTTTCTAAAAGCATGGTGAGGTGGGATTGAGATATATTCTGACTTTTGACGCTGCTGGACTCCAATGTAGTCATGAGAGAATTTGTTGTCATTTCCATGAATCTAACAAATAGTGGTTCTTTGTTAACCTTCTTCTCAGACTTCACTTTTTCCAACAATGGGGCATAGAATTTATCATGTAATACTATCACTGCATCTAGTTCGTTGCTCATATCTCTCGCCTCACACCAAATCTAAGACACGAATATAATCTGAATTCGGTTTCACAAACAATGCAAACATTAACTGGTTGTTATTGTTCATTTTTATCAGTTCATTTTTTATTGGAAGGAAAGACTTTCGATCCATGGTATGAGCCTCGTCAAATATCACAATGTACTTTCTCTCTCTATTATAATCCACATCGGAAGCCAAAAGAGAGTGAATATACATACTCATACCTTGACCAGTACTAATATCAGAGGTGTTAATTTCTTTACCAGTAGTTGTGTAAATTATTTTTTTATTTAAGTCAATTTTCGTTGGCTCATAGAATATCCCATTATATGGAAATTGAGGTATTCTTTTGGCAAGATATCGAGAAATACAGTCATTGTAATGAATATCTTCCTCTGATTTTAATAGATCATCTGATTTTATCTTCTCGATTGTTTTGTTGAAACGAATGAGATCTGCATCTAAACCTTCTGCCACATTTCTTAATCCATCTATTACGTTACTATATATCTGATATTTATGGGGTTTAGCAGATTGAAGATCAACTAATAATCCTTCCTTTCGCGTAAAACTCTTCTTCTTGGAATCCCTGTTGTCCTTCTGCTTCTTAATATCATCAGTTAACTGAGAAATTATCTTCCCGAATTCATCTTCGTCTTGCTGAAAGATAATCTTGTATTCGGGATGGTCTACTTCTAGTTTTTTCAAAGCACTTCTGATATTATCCATATCCTCAAAATCTGCTTTATCAATTCCAGATTCTTCTAGGACCGCCTTATATTTATCTCGAATATATTTCTTTGTTTTAATTTGTTCAGAATATTGGTCCTTCTTATTGTTTTCGCTAATTTCTTCATCAGTATTATCCAAGGAACTAAGATTAGCCTCTACTATTTTTAGAGAATCTAAATTTGTTTTAAGTTTTGTAAGAGAAGAACGTATCAAAGTAATTAATTCTTGACACTTTATAAGAGATTCTGAGATTTTCACATATCCATTATTCTTCTTTATTTCTTTGTTTAATAACTGAATTAGATCACTAAGACTTGATGTAATTCCTGGTATTGATACATTTCTTGACTCATATTCCTCTAAAATAGCTATTATATCATTATAAAAGCTATCAGCAGTTACTGCATTTTTCAATTCATCTTCATCTTGATGTTTAATTATCATCTGCTCAAGATAATCTAATACATATGAAATATTCTCTCTATCAATGATATGAGTTTCCAAAATTTGATTCAATTTAAGATTCAAAACGGAAGTCAATTTTGGATTAATTCTCTCAATCTCATCAGAGTTGATAATACTCATCTTCTCTTTTATTTGAGTAAGGTTATTTAGAATATCATTAAATTCTATTTCCACAGCTCTTCTCTGGCTATTTGATTGTATAGTTTTTTGTTTAGTTTTAACTATTTCTGTTGCTCCATTAACTTTTAAATCTCTAATTTTTTGGTTTAATTCTAATACTTTTGTAGAGTAATCCCTATATCCACGTAAATTATAATATTTGGTGAGAATGATAAGTTTATCATCAGTAGATGCGATCGTCGCATTTAATGACTCGAGCTCTTGTTTAAGTTCCTTCAACTCTCCTTCGACAGAAGTGATCTTATCTTCATCCCTAGCTTTCCCAATTTCGTTCTGGATATCTGACATATATGTTCTAAAATCTTTCAATTTTGACAAATAGTCCCCTTGTTTTGTCAACACTTCAGTTGTAATATCTTTGAGTTTTTCGACGGGATTTTCAGGGATTTCATAGATGAGGAAATACTTTTCTTTGAAGATTGGAAATGGAAGACATTGCCGTTTACCATCAATAATCTCTTCAACGGAAACATCATTATCCCCCTCACCCTTTCGTGAGATCAATTGTGTCTTCCCATCTGGACTTGTTAATGATAATTCATACGAAAGTTTTTGATCCTTACGCTCCATTAACCATTTAATTTTATTTTGAAGAGTTGGAGATATGCGATGAGCAGTTGGATCATCACGATGACCATACAAAGCTGCAGAGATAATATTCAATAAGGTGCTCTTTCCCATTCCATTAGGTGCTTGAAAACAGACAATCGGTCCATTCATTTTTTGAATAGCAGGATCTTCGGGAACATATGTTTTTCTTTCATCCTTTTCATCACGGATAATTTTATAATCAATCTCTAACATTCTATTCTTTACCTCCAAATTCGGAAAGCAATTTTTCTAGGATGTCTTCATGAGAATACCCTTTTGAGAGTAATTCTAATAATCGTTTTTCTTTTGGATCACCAAGTAATTCTGTAAGCAATTGAGCCAATGTTTCAGTTTCCAAGATTTCTTCGTCATCAATCAATTAACTACACCCCCATAAGAAAGTGGGAATTTAACAATTTTTAACTGTGGCATATCATGGATATTAACACATGCATATCCTTTTTTCAGAGTTTGAATCTCAGCGTCTGATATAGGCATTCCAAGGGATTTTACTGCATTTGCTTCGGATTTAAAGATCAACTTTGTATTGATAACATTTGATAAACCAGCAGGAATATCTGACGGAGTCTGTGAAGAAAAAATGACGCCGATTTTTTGACTCCTACCTTGCCTACAGATAGTATCAAGATCTCCGAGAGCCTCTTTGGAACTAGTGGTATTATAGAATTGATGAACTTCATCAATAATAATGAGTATTGGAACTTTACTCTCTCCGGAGCTCTTTAGTTCAACAATTTGATGTAAAAGATGACGTAATAATACTGAGCCAAATACTTTTGCCGATTCATTTTCGATATCAATAACTGACATCATACCTTTTGAAAGAACATCAAGTGGATTAAGGATGGATTCTGGCGGTCCATCAAAAAAGTCACGAGCATTATTGAGATTTCTTAAAATATTTTCAACTGTAGAGTGAGCTAGAATAATTTCAGTAGAACCTGTCGTGTAGAGAGCAGGATAATGATCTTTTCCTTCTTTGAGAGAGTGAATGTCCGTAAACCAGTCTACGAATGCGGCAAAGGAGATATTGCGTTTTTTTCCTTTTTCTTTCTCCGTCTCTCTCCAACAATTAAATATTTTGGGAAGAGATTCTGCAGCAATATCACTGATGTTTCGTAATAATCCAGCTAATGCATCTGGTTCAATTGTATTGACATCTAAGGAAATTGCTTTTGTTTTATCTTTTGTAACCCCTTTTGTTTCTTTCATTGTAATGTTTTTCGGATAGTAAACCATGAAATTATCAATACCATGTGGATTTTCCCCTAAAGAATCCCATTCTTTCTGGATTTGAGAATTTACTATGTTAGATTTACAATCCATTTTAAGGAAATCAACATCTTTTACGTTGACTGCTAATACTGCGCCTCCCAGTTCCTCCACAAAATATTGTGCTAGATACTTTGTTGCAACTGTTTTACCACTTCCAGTTTTACCAACTACAAGAGTTTGATGATAGAAAAAGTCTGGATTTAATGAAGTATAGAGATAATTTTGATTTTCATCAATTAAGATCTGATTTTTACTATCATGAACCGTTGCTAGAAAAACCTTTGGTCCTTTGTTCTCACTGTCTCCAAATTCCATTGCAAGATCAATCTCTTTCTGATTTGAACGGCGGGCTTTCTGACGGGGTAAAACAGGATTGATGAGTCCATCATTTCGTTCGTCAAGATCACGTACGATTCGTGCGGAGATCATATTTTGCCACTTTCGATCAGCAGATAGTCCTTCAATGTCCATATCGACAATAAAACTTGAGGGGCTATAGGGGAATTCAGTTGAACTGTCCTCCACACGTAAAATATAAAGAGCTGCGTCTGTTTTTTCCTCAACAATTGTTAAGTAAGATCCTTTTGGCAAAATTGCTGGGGTGCCACTGCTGGAAACTAGTTTTACTCTTTGGTTCTTGTCTTCTCCAATTACAATCCAGCTCATAATGTCATCTCCCTCGTTTGGTTCATTGTTGCTTGAATGTTTGATTCTCTCATAATTTTCTTGATGTTAAACATTTTTTTCGTTTCTCTGGCATACATTTCAGCTATAACTATAGGTCTTACTTGAACGTTCATTCCTGGACCTTGATCAAGATAAAAATAGTAAATCAAATCCATAACAAGCGGGATTAGATCAGTATATTTATCATACGTGTCTTCATGCAATTCAATTCTCTGAGGAGATTGATTCTCAAAGGGTTTTATGTAACAAAAGACTTTTGAGATTTTCTCATTGTTATCATCAGTATATACAAAGAAATTTGTGCGTTCTCCCTCTTTCAAAAGAGTATTAGCCCAGTGCAAATCAGAATTGTACTTTCCAGTTAACTCTGCTGTTTGATCCACAACCAAATTACTAGTACTATTTTTAACGATAAAAATTGGAATTACTAATCTTTCAAGTAATTTATCGTTTAATTGAATACTAAAAACTGTTTTCACACCACTAATTAGTGGCCCATCGATAAGAAGGAGTGAGTCATCAGGACAGTTTTTTAATATGAAGACGTTTCGTTCTTTATAATAATCATTCTTATATGAAGCTTCTATCGGGTCCTCATTATTAAATCCCATCTTATAGGATTCATCCACTCCTTTTATTGTTGAATTTTGGTCAAGAAGGATTTTTGAACGGGTATAAAATGCAAATGATAAGCAGTTTGCTGAAACATAATCTTCATTCTCAACAGAGACAAGAGAGTGACAGGTTACATAACCCGATCCCTCCAAAGCTTGAAATTGATCTATTGATTCATCATATGCCATGCAGCGAATTTTATCTAGGAAATCTTTTCCTCGTTTTGGATTAAGTAACTCACTTTTGACAGGTCCTATTGATGATAGTTTTGCACTACATTGATACTGTGTGGTATCTGTACTCACATTTAATGAGGAGGGAATTATTGATGTGAATTCCACTTTATTCCTTAGTGATGACACACGATCTTTGAATTGAGGATGCAAAATAAATTTATTTTGCATAGATATTTTTTCCATTTTTAAATCTCCTTCATGATAATTCATTCAACAATTTTAACCTCAATGTCATACTCATCATCGTCCACAAATGATTGAGTAATCATCAATAATGGCAGATTATTATAATCAACAATATTTTCTTTAATCTTAGCCTTGAATGATTCATCCCAGTTAAAAATAGTGGCCTTATTGTGAACGCCTCTGCTTGTATCTTTTTTATAGACTGTAGCTTTGAAATATTGACGGTGATAGGTCAGAGTGATCTCTTTTTTCTCCCCTTTTGAAAGGTTTTCAGCATTAAAGAATGAGAGAATTGTATTTGGAATAACAAAGAAATTATTATTCAACAGAGTGTTATCGACACGCTTTATGAGTACATCTTTTTCTAGAACTGCCTCTTTATAGGGATCAGAACAAGACACTATTCTTTCTGGAGAATGAATTATTATATTAGAAAGATTTTCACCATCATTCATTTCTGATTTGATACTGGAACCAAGCTGTTTTGTATCTTCCTTTTCCAGAGATTTTTCATCCAATAATTGGATAATACATTTCAAATCTTTCAAAGCAAGATTAATTGATTCGATATGCTGTGAGACATATTCTTGAGCAATCTCATTTAATTCCAGATTTAAAGAATGCAATACTTCATAAGAGTAATCTGTTGATCGTAACCAGTTAACTCCATACAACGCTTGTAATGCTTTTAATTTATGTGACGAGTCAAAACTAGTTCCCATAAACATTTGTGGAAAGGGAGTTCTTGGGTAATAATGTAAATAGACAAGTACTGATGCAATATCCCGTTCGATTCCGATCTCGGAAAGTTTCAATATAATATTTTTAAATTCATCCGTTGTTTCAATTTTGATATCTGGTGATGCTATTATAAGCTGATCTCCCAAAGACAGAAGAGTGGCAAGCTCGTGGATCATTTCTGATAACTGTGTGACAAGATGATTATTTTTTGACAATAAATTCATATAAATATCAGCATGAGAATGCACCAGTTTATAATAAGTAATAACCCTTCCTTTTGTATTGGCTTTACTATAAAATGTTATATCTCCACGCTTGATTGCCGCCTTTATGTCTAAAGTAATATAATCCTTATTTAGGGTATTGCATTTTGCTGATAAGCCAGATATTGGCAACTCCCCGTATATCATCAAAGCAGCAATTATTTTAGCTGATGCATTCGGAATTCCAAGAACCTTCAAAATATGACGGAGTTCTTTATTCAAATACTGGGCATCTTCTTCTGTTTCCAGTTTCAATTCGCTTAAAGGATCATCTATCTCGTCTACAGGTTCTTCGTCTACAGGTTCTTCGTCTACAGGTTCTTCGTCTACAGGTTCTTCGTCTATAGTTTCTTCGTCTATAGTTTCTTCATCAATCGACTCTACTTTGATCAAAGGCGTTGTAGTATTGATCTGTCTTGTTGTAATGGACTCCTCTACCAATTCTAAATCTGGGAGCCTATACATTCCCTTTAAAGGTAAGTCAAAGGGTTGTGCGTATGGAACAGAACATTGAATTCCAAAAATATTACTCAAAACCTCATTTAGGCTTGAATATCTAATTGACTGATCAACACTAAGCAGACGAGCATCTCCTAGTTTGGGAAGCAGTTTTCTCTCACGAATTAATATTCGTTTATCTGACCCTCCGAATTTGATGGGGGGAACAACAACACTACTTATTATCGAACCAAAATGAAGGACATAGTAATTTTCTTTACTATAATATGTAAATCTAGCAGAAATTTTTCCAAGTTCTAGTTTTAATATGGGGTTACGAATATATTTCTTAGTAATTTTTACAAGAGAATCTCGTTGATTTACCTCATCAAGTAATTTTGATGAATCGATAATGAAAAAATCAAGAACGTAGAAATTCTTATTATTCTCCGTCTTATAGAATTTAATTATACAATCTCCACAAGCTTCTTTAAAATATTCTCGAATAATTTCTCCCAAATCCTTATCCCAGAAGATTCGTGTCCGAGGATGTTTCACTCCCGGTATTATTTGTTCCTTTATGATATGTCCTGTAAAGTTTTTGCCACCATATTGAAGAGTGAGTAATATTTTATCTCCATGATTTAAGGCATCTGCCTCAAAAAACGGACAGATTTCCATGGGAATTCCGGATCCATTATAATTAATAACGGATTTATCGACATGTTTTGACGCGGAAAATCCAACCAGATCCCATGAATAAATAGATGAGAACTCGGGTGTTTCGATGGAATCAATTAATTCAGAGGATTCTACATTTAATGCAGGTATCTCTTCTTTTACCTCCCCCTCTCTCCTCCCGAATAACTCAGATTCTTTAGTCAATACCTCATTAGGATCACACGGGAATCCTGCAACCATTTCAACGATTGTATGAAGATTATCAAATACCGCATTAAATGATTCCAGCTCCCACAAAGAGTGGGATATTGATGTTAAATATCCTTCAAAGATGAGCTTTTGTTTTTGTTTAAGAGCATCATGTGTGGCTAAAGTACGCAAATTATTGTTGAAGGTAGATCCCGGTAATAAGAAATAGCGTCCATTTGCTTTTTTAACCTTAGTAGATGCATTTCCTGATTTAATCAAAAGCAATTCCCCCTCAAGAGATATTGAGTAATTTAATATCAGAGAAGAACTATTGTCGTTGGTGGAATCAGCAGTGAGACTCTGTTTTCCCTCATCATGTCCCATGTCTGTAGTTACATGGGGATTCTCAAATCCTGTATCCATGTTGATTTTTTTTGAGTCTCCATCTCTCATAATCGGGAGTTCATCTTCACGAGAGAGAGATTCCAGTTTTTTCTCTTTTGGGATACTGGTATTTTCCTCATCTATCCCCACCTTGTCCTTAACATTCTCCAGTAATTGCACAATAACAGATGACGTCTGCCTTGCCTTATCATACGAATAAATCCACACGGATTCTGTTGGTAAAGCATCAAATGTGGGTGACTCATCTTTTCTACAACCCGTTATCATTTCTAATGCTAATGGAAACGTTGGTAAAGTACAAGAATTCGTCAAGCGTAATAACGTTGGATCAAAAGAACAAAGAGATAGGTGCTGAATATTTTTTAGTGAATCTCGTGTTGCCAACACTTTTTCAGAAAGATCTAATTCTTGACGGAGAATACTGGAGTAAGTCCCAATTGTATATCCTAAAAAATCTTTTTTTAGTGTCGCGACTGCATTACCGGCGAAAACAATTAGAGATTTTACATCTTTCTTAACGATTTTTACCTCAAACTCAACCACACCATTATTATTCTCAAGTAAGTCAGATGAACTATCCAAATTTTCTATTGAAATAGGTGGATAGAATCCTTCTTGCACATGATAATCAGGTATGGCTTCCTGCACGTTATTTAGAGATTCATCAGTATTCTTTATTTCAGTATCATCTACAGCTGCTCCTCTTTCCACAGAGAACTCCGCATAAACATCATCAGGAACTGGTTTTTCTAATTTCCAGATAATATTCATTGGTTTTGACCCCTCATGTTTCACATATGAAACCTTCCCGAGAAAAACATAAGGAACAGACTTTCCTTCCTTCATCTTTTGTTCACGAACAAACAAAAGAACTTGAGTTCCCATTTCCACATGATTGATATATCTTTGACCAACAGAGGAGGTATCTGGTGTTGTATTTTGAGATTGCCAATGGAACTGTTCTTTATCAATAAAATAATCCTCGTAAGTCGTAGTTGAAGAATATTCATCCTCAGTCTTTTTCAGAGTGACAAAGAACAGATCCGTCTTTTTATCTGGAAGATAAATTACTCCTTCACGCATCGAAGGACGTTTTGACCAATTCCAGTAATCAAACGCAGCTAAGATCTCATTGCGAGAATAGCGAGAATACAAATCCAACACACAATCATAACCAAGATCTATTTTATTCTTGAGTGGTTTACGTTCTGAATATTGTATAGACAAAAAATCAAGGAATTCTTTAAGTCCGTCAGTGTGTTCCCGAAGTGAAAGCACAAAATCCATTGGATTTTTAAAACCAATCACATCTGGAGTATCTTGATAGAGGGAGTAATAGAACATATTCAGCCTCGTGAAATCTTCTTCAAACAACGGATCGTTGTCACCACGAAGCAAATGATATAAAAACGAAATATAGGACGGAGATGAGATGTATGATAGCCTTTTTAATGCTTTGCATAAATCATCATCATTCATCACTCCCACCATATAATTTGATTAGTCTGTTTTATTATGATATAAGGATTCTTTTATGGACGATGCCCAATAAAAGCAAAAAAAGATAATTCTACACTTCATTCACATCCTCTTCAAAATCCCCTCCTCCCTCATACGCTCTCTTCCCCATCAACGCTGCCAAAATCAGGGACCCATAAACTCCAGAGATGTGACCCGAAACCGCACAGCGGGGGGGAACTTTAACCACACCAGCCGAGCAATTTGCAGATTTGTGATTTGATAATGCTCATTTTTATTCTCAATGAAAAATAACTGTGATAGAAAGAAGAAAACCCGCGACGCGGGTTTTCCAGCATTTTTCGTTTCGCCGTCCCGACCACGCGGAGCCGATAAGGCGGAGCGTAGGGACGCGACCGGAGGTCAAGAGGGCGAAACTGGAAAAATGCGATTC
>Ga0265294_10008660_pt1 | contig 11830 bp, 9 predicted proteins | sample MunlanPumphouse3_FD_192504 | JGI IMG/M metagenome (GOLD analysis project Ga0265294, IMG submission 192504) | Groundwater microbial communities from a municipal landfill in Southern Ontario, Canada - Pumphouse #3 | ecosystem: Environmental > Aquatic > Deep subsurface > Groundwater | place... | reverse complement strand
GCAGGAGTTCTGCCACCCCGAAACCGGGGCAAAAATGATCTACTCTCTGGTATAAAGTGCCGAGCCGGTTTCCTGCCGGATCAGGAAACGTGAATTCAGGCAGCGGAGATTTCCATTTCTCCTGTTTATGGTTGGCAAGGCTTCCGAATTTCCTGGGGTTTATACCAAGCTCCCGCGCCATTTGAATATGCATGTCGGAAAGACGAAACTTTTTCCTTGCCTCAATCCAATCTTTTACGGTGCTCAAGTAAATGCTCCTGTCATATTCTATAATTCAGGCAGTAAAGATTCGGGGAAACCCAACTCGGTTGTGCGCCAACGGGCATGAGCGCGACCAAGTCCACGCGAGAGTTGGAACTTCTCCAAAGTCAGGATGATGTCTTTGGAAAATACCTGACACCGGGCAGTCCTTCAAAATCATTGTCCTGAGTCCAGAGGGTCGCGTTATTTGTTTGTGTCGTGGCCAGAATAATGCTGTCAGCCATAGGGATCTTTACCTCCAGGCTCAGCTTTGCAGCCAATAATGCGATTGACGAAGATAATTCTACAACTCGGGCCTGCTGCATTAATGCCACTGCTTGGAGGGCCGAGTCTTCACCGCGTTGACGACAGACAACTTTGAATACCTCATACAAAATGATTGTCGGCATCAATAATTCAGAAACATTGCCAAGCGGTTCCGCAAAACGGTCGGCATTCGGGCCGTCCGAGAAATACTCCAGCCATCCCGATGAGTCCACAATGTTCACAGGCGGTCTACCTCTCTAGTCACGGTTGTATCAATCCCCTTGAGAAAACCCCGCATTTCTCGGATGTCTCTAAACGGCATCAACTCGATCCTGTTGCCGTATGCGATGACCTGCATCATCTGGCCCGGAATGAGATGTAAGTTTTCACGGACATCACGTGGAATCACTACTTGGTATTTTGGTGAAAGTTTTACGACATTCACAGTACACTCCTATCGATAAGCTTTTTGTTTAACAAAACTATATTAGATATAAACTGCAATATCAAGTTTTGATTGCTTGCCTCTATGCAACGGTGTCGTCAGGAGTCACAGGAATAACAACAGTGTCAGGGCTGCACATTTCACATTTTGCCAATCTTAATGATTTTGTCAGATGTGCAGACCACCCTACACACAGGAAGAAAGAATCAGTACGTTCGAATGCGAAGAAGTGTCATAGCTAGATAAATCCTTGCGGGTCAATAGTCAGATATGGTATTTTTACTCTCTTTAATCTCACCATTCTTCCCTCTAGGAGATATACAATCATGTCGGAAAAAAATACCACGCAGGAAAAAAACAAGGCTATTGATCTTGCTTTGAGCCAAATCGAGAAACAGTTCGGCAAGGGCGCCATCATGCGCTTGGGCAATGAAGAGGCGCTGCCAGATGTGGAGGCTATTTCCACCGGTTCTATCTCCCTTGACATGGCGCTGGGGGTGGGTGGAGTGCCGCGTGGCAGGATTGTGGAGATTTACGGTCCGGAGTCCTCCGGCAAGACTACCCTGGCACTGCACATTGTGGCCGAGGCGATGAAACAGGGAGGTATAGCGGCCTTTGTGGATGCCGAGCATGCCCTGGATATCGGTTATGCCCGCAAACTGGGCGTCAAGACGGACGACCTGCTGGTTTCCCAGCCGGATACGGGTGAACAAGCCTTGGAAATCGCCGAGACCCTTGTGCGTAGCGGCGCCATTGATGTGCTGGTGATTGACTCGGTAGCCGCCCTGGTCCCCAAGGCGGAGATAGAAGGGGATATGGGCGATTCGCACATGGGACTGCAGGCCCGGTTGATGTCCCAGGCATTGCGCAAGTTGACCGGTATTATCTCCAAGTCAAATTGCTGTGTGATCTTTATCAATCAGATCCGCATGAAGATCGGAGTCATGTTCGGCAATCCCGAGACTACAACCGGTGGCAATGCCCTCAAGTTCTATGCCTCGGTACGGATGGATATCCGCAAGATCGCCACCCTCAAGCAGGGCGATGTCGTGATAGGTTCCCGCACCAGGGTCAAGGTCGTTAAAAACAAGGTGGCTCCACCGTTTCGAGAGGTGGAATTTGATATTCTTTACGGCGAAGGTATCTCCCGCACGGGTGATGTGTTAGACCTGTCGGTGGATAAAGGGATCGTTGAGAAGAGCGGCGCTTGGTATTCCTACGGCAAGGAACGTATCGGCCAGGGGCGCGAGAATTCTCGTACCTGGCTGACTGAACATCCTGAAATACTGGCCGAGATTGAAGGAAAACTGATGGATCTGCTCAAGGCGCCAGCGGTTGCCAAGACCTAACCGGAGGTAATCGATGGATCTCAATGAGATATTGACTGTCGCCGTCAAGGCCAATGGTTCGGACATCCATATCAAGACTGGATTGCCCCCCATTGTTCGTATCGATGGCAAGCTGCACCCAATCCCCAATTCCCAACGACTTTCGCCAGATCTGGTCGCCGGTATGGCTCATTCAATGATGAATGAACGTAAGCGGCGAATTTTTGAAGAAAACTCAGAGGTAGACATTGCCTATGCCGTGCCGGGTCTGGGGCGTTTCAGGGTCAGTGTCTATCGCCAACGCGGTACGACAGCCATGGTCTTCCGGGCCATCCCTTTTTCCGTACCGTCCCTGGCGGGACTCAACCTGCCTCCTATCATTCAGAAGATCTGTCAGGAGGAGCGCGGTATGGTCTTGGTGACCGGTACAACCGGTTCAGGCAAATCCACTACCCTGGCTGCCATGATCGATTATATTAATCAGACTCGCACATGCAATATCATCACTATCGAGGACCCGCTGGAGTACCTGCATCGCGACAACAAAAGTATCATCAGTCAGCGCGAGGTGGGTTCGGATACACCATCCTTTGCTACAGCTCTGAAAGGGGCTATGCGCCAGGACCCGGACGTGATCCTGGTGGGCGAGATGCGCGACCATGAAACCATCGAGACCGCCATGACCGCTGCCGAGACTGGTCACCTGCTCATGTCCACGCTGCACACCATGGACGCTGCCGAGACAGTCAACCGGATCATCAGCGTCTTCCCTCCCTACCACCAGCGTCAAGTGCGCATCCAGTTGGCCGGGCTCCTCAAGGGGGTGATCTCCCAGCGTCTGGTTCCCAAGGCAGATGGCAAGGGGCGCGTGCCAGCGGTTGAGGTCATGCTTGGTACGGCCCGTGTGCGGGAGTGTATCGATGACAAGGACAAGACCAAACAGCTCCACAATGCAATTTCCCAAGGGTTTGTCGCCTATGGCATGCAGACTTTTGACCAGTCGCTGATGAAGCTTTACACGGGGAATTTGATCTCGTATGACGAGGCGTTGCGGCAAAGTTCCAATCCCGATGACTTTGCCCTAAAGCTGTCCGGCATATCTTCGACCTCGGATGCCTCCTGGGAGGGTTTTGAGAACAAGAAGGAAGTAGAGGCCGAACCCGAGAAGCTTGACTTTGAAAAGTTTTGAACCATTAACTCTGGAGCGGGCTTATCAATATGCCCTGAAACTCCTGGCTACCCGCGATTACACGACAACAAAACTCAGGGAAAAACTCCGTTCCAGGAATTGCCCTGAAACGATTGCCGAGAGCGTGGTGACACGCCTGGCAATGGAAGGTTGGATCAACGACCGCCGTTTTGCCGAACGCTTTGCAGAATCGGCTCTCGCAACGTTGCGTTTCTTCGGTCCACGCCTCAAGCTGGAGATGCGGCGGCGGGGTATTTCTGCTGATCTCATTGATGAGGTTTTGGGAATGTTTTGCGGTGAACATGATGAGGGCGAAGGGGCGCGCTTGTTACTTGAAAAGCGTTTCCCCGGTTTTTCCTTTTCTGATACCACGGACGGGGAAAAGCAAAGGGTAATAGCTTTTCTACAGCGCAGAGGCTTCGGGTTTTCCGTCATTATGAAGGCTATGCGTGAGCAGGTCTAGTAGGGTGTGCAAACAGTTTTATCGTTTGCGCACGCGGATTGGTGGGCAATACATCCTGTCCACTCTACTCTCAGTATAGGGGGCGCTGTCCCTTGAGTTTAAATTCCATTTCGTTGAGGAAACAGATGACAGGTAATGATATTCGCGCACGCTTTCTGAAATTTTTTGCTGACCGGGGTCATGCGGTGGTGGCCAGTTCGGGGATCATCCCAAAGAATGACCCTACGCTCATGTTTACGAATGCCGGCATGAACCAGTTCAAGGATTGTTTCCTTGGGCTGGAAAACAGGGGATATACCCGTGCCTGTAGTTCGCAGAAGTGCGTGCGAGCCGGAGGCAAGCACAACGACCTTGAAAACGTTGGCAGGACGGCGCGTCACCACACCTTTTTCGAGATGCTCGGCAATTTTTCCTTTGGCGACTATTTCAAGAAAGAGGCGATTGCCTATGCCTGGGAATTTCTGACGAAGGACGTGGGCCTGGACAAAAATCGCCTTTACGTATCTGTCTATACCGACGATGACGAGGCTGCCGACATCTGGCATCTTCAGGAGGGCGTTCCGCGGGAGCGCATCTTCCGTTTTGGTGAAAAAGACAACTTCTGGTCCATGGGTGATACCGGTCCCTGCGGTCCCTGTTCGGAGATATTCTACGATCAAGGACCTGAGGTTGGCTGTGATAGCCCAACATGTACAGTGGGCTGCGACTGTGACCGTTACATGGAGATCTGGAACAATGTTTTCATGCAGTTCAACCGTTCCGCCGACGGTACACTGACTCCGCTTCCCAAACCCTCGGTAGACACCGGCATGGGGCTGGAGCGCATCTGTGCGGTCATGCAGGGAGTTGGCTCCAATTATGACACCGATCTGCTGCAGGGGGTTATCCGCCATGTGGAGCGGATCTCCGGCAAACGGTACGGGGCCAGCGACAGGGACGATGTTTCCATGCGGGTTATAGCTGATCATGCCCGTGCCGTAACCTTTCTTATCTGTGACGGGGCGCTTCCCAGCAATGAAGGCCGTGGCTATGTGCTGCGCCGCATCATGCGCCGTGCCGCACGTCACGCCAAGATGCTCGGATTTTCCGAGCCGATGCTCTTTCATACGGTGGATGCGGTGCGTGATATGTTGGGCAAGGCATATCCCGAATTACTTGAGCGGGAGAGCTATATCAAGAAGGTCATCCTGGCCGAGGAACAGCGTTTCGCGGAAACCCTTGACCGGGGTCTGGCAATCCTCAACGATGAAATGGCACTGCTTCGCCAAGCCGGAAAGAACGTCATCTCCGGTGAAGCACTCTTCAAGTTGTACGATACATTCGGGTTTCCCACCGATTTGACGGCGGACATTGTGGCGATGGAGGGCTTCTCAATTGATGAAGCCGGCTTCGAGGTTTGCATGGAGAAGCAGCGTGAACAGGCCCGTGAACACTGGAAAGGGTCGGGAGAAGAAGGTATCGCCCAGATTTATAAAGAGCTGCACAACCGTGGCGTGCGCAGCATATTCGTGGGGTACGACGAGATGTCGGTCTATGCGAATGTCGCGGCAATCGTCAAGGACGGCGTCGAGGTTGAATCCGCCACTACAGGCGATGCTATTGACCTGATTACGGAAACATCCCCGTTTTATGGTGAGTCAGGAGGCCAGAAGGGTGACAGCGGTACGATTTCAACCGGTAACGCCCACCTGGATGTGCTTACAGTCAGTCGCCCCTATCCTGATCTGATCGTACACCACGCAATAGTTCGCGAGGGGGTGCTGAAAAAAGGCGATGCCGCTGATCTGAAAACGACCGTGTCTGCCCGGAAGGCTACGGGGCGCAATCATACCGCTACCCATCTGCTCCAGTCGGCCCTGCGTCAGGTGCTGGGTGAGCACGTCAAGCAGGCTGGATCGTTGGTTTCTTCAGATCGCTTGCGTTTCGACTATACCCATTTTTCGGCAATGACAGACGAGGAGATCCGCCAAGTGGAGGATCTGGTCAACGGCTTTATCATGGATAACGATCCGGTCTCGACGGTTCAGATGAAGATCACCGAGGCCATTGAGGCTGGCGCTACAGCGCTCTTTGACGAAAAATACGGCGACATGGTACGCGTTGTCAGGGTAGGCGATGTCAGTATGGAGCTTTGCGGTGGTACCCATGTGTCTGCCGCCGGCGATATCGGTCTGTTCAAGATAGTCAGTGAAGCCGGCATTGCTGCTGGTGTGCGTCGTATTGAGGCCTTGACCGGAGCGGGCGCACTCAATTTTGTGCAGCAGTTGGAAGATGAACAGCGGGCAATGGCAGTACTACTAAAGGCAGAGGGCGGCAATCCCTTGGAACGGCTGGAAAGACTGCTGACCCGCCAGAAGGAACTGCAACGCGAGATAGAGTCTCTCCATGGCAAACTAAATGTCGCTGCTTCCGGAGACCTGCTCTCGCAGGTTATTGAAGTCAACGGTGTGAAGCTGCTGGCAGTTCAGGTACAGGTGGAGGATGTCAAGGCGTTACGGGACCTTTCCGATACCCTCAAAGATCGTATCGGTGAGGGGGTTGTCGTTCTCGGGGCAGCTATTGCTGATAAGGCCAATCTGCTTGTGGCGGTGACCAAGGGAGTGAATGCTAAATTTAAAGCAGTTGATATCATTAAACAATTGTCTCCGATTATTGGTGGAAGCGGTGGTGGCAAACCGGAGCTGGCGCAGGCGGGTGGTTCCAGGCCTGAGATGCTTGCTGAGGCGCTTGCAGCTGCTGTACGAGTGCTGTCAGGAGTATGACGGCCATAACTTTGAGATTATGTGTGGTGTTTGAATGACATTGCAGCAGTGGTATGGCGAAGATTCTACTTCTCCGGAATATCAGGCTACTATCCTGATAGTGGATGATGAAGAGATCATCAGGGATCTGTGCGGAAAAGCCCTGGAACAGTATCAGATCCTGAAGGCGGGTTCCTGTTCCGATGCCCTTTGGTTGTATAAACATGAGCGGCCAGACCTGATCCTGTCCGATGTGATGATGCCGGGCGGGACCGGTATCGATCTCCTGCGGCTGGTCAAGGAGCTCGATCCCCATGCGGTAGTGATCATTATGACCGGCTTTGCCGATAAGGAGATCGTACTCAATGCCCTCAAGGAGGGTGCTGACGACTTTATCAGCAAACCGCTCAACATCCTGCAACTCAGGACCGCTGTTGAGAAGGCGCTGTTAAAGAAAAGGCTAAGGGAAGAACTGATCAGTCTGAAACAAATGGATCGTCTCAAAAGCAACTTTCTTTCACTGATATCTCATAAACTACGTACGCCGATCACTTCCATCTCTTTGTTCCTACAGAACATTCAACGCGGATGTTACGATCCTGATGACCCGCAATTCATGCATAATGCTCAAATGATTTACGACGAGTCGTCTTATCTGGGGCGTCTTGTGGCCGATTTACTCGTTTTTAGCCAGGTAATGGTGGGAAGCGCAGGCCTGAACCTGGAAATGTGCGATTTGAACGATATTGTCACGGAGGTACTGCACAAATCCCGGGAGGCTCAGAACAAGCCAGGTATTGAATTGGATTTTGTTAAACAGAAGGCGCCTCTTGTGCATATTGACCGGAACAAGATCTCCTTTGCACTCCAGCAGATCATTGATAACGCCTACAAGTTCTCCAAGGATAAAGGGCAAATCTCCATCGTGATTAAAAATAGCGATGACAAGGTTTCAATCACTGTATACGATTCCGGAATCGGTATTCCCCGGGAGGAGATTGCCAAGGTGTTTGAGAAATTCTATCAGATTGATCCGGAGAATACCGGGCAGGTGCGCGGGTTTGGTTTGGGGTTGTTTTACGCCAGCGAGTTTGTTCGTCAAAACGGCGGCAGTATCAGCCTGGATAGTGAATTGGATTTGGGAACCGCTGTTACGGTTACGCTACCGCGGCAATAACGGTTGAAATTTTGCTAAAGGATTACAGTATGGAATACCTGATCGAGAAAGCCAAGACCCTTATGGAGGCGTTGCCGTACATACGGCGTTTCTCAGGGAAGACATTTGTTATCAAGTACGGTGGTCATGCCATGTCGGACGAGAAGCTGAAAGAATCGTTTGCATTGGATGTGATCATGCTCAAGTCTCTGGGCATCAACACGGTCATAGTCCATGGCGGTGGTCCGCAGATCAACCAGACCCTCAAGCGCTACGGAATTGTCTCGCAGTTTGTCAGGGGCATGCGGGTGACCGATGAAGAGACCATGTCTGTTGTGGAGATGGTGCTGGTCGGTCAGGTCAACAAAGAGGTCGTCGGGTACCTTAATCAGCATGGTGGCCGGGCTGTTGGGCTTTCCGGTAAGGACGGAACATTGCTTCTGTGCAAGAAGCTGCTCCAGGACGTACGTCATGAGGACGGCGCTGTTGAGTTGCTGGATATCGGCTATGTGGGAGATGTGGTCAGAGTCAACACGGATCTGATCGCAACCCTTGAACATGGCAAGTACATCCCGGTTATCGCGCCGGTAGGTGTTGGCCTGGAGGGAGAAAGCTACAACATAAACGCCGATCTGGTGGCCGGACGGGTGGCGGCGGCGCTTAACGCCGAGAAATTGATCCTGCTGACCGATATCGATGGGGTCAAGGATAAGACCGGTACTCTGCTTACAAGTATCGCTGTGGCTGACATGCACCGCTTGATCGAAGAGGAGGCCATTACCGGCGGGATGATTCCCAAGGTGGTTTGCTGTGCTGATGCCCTCGGTGAGGGTGTCAAAAAGGCGCATATCATTGATGGCAGGGTGGAACATGCGGTTCTTCTGGAGATATTTACCGATATCGGCATCGGGACGGAGATAGTGAAATAGCCCCTGAATTTCAAGCTGCTGTCAAATAGGCGCTTCCGACTTGAGAGTTTACACTTTCAGAGCAAAATAGTTTAAAACTTGCTCCGTAATAGAAAGACCACTTCTTGCATCAATCTCGACTAATTAAAGAGTCAACTCAAACTTATTAGAATGTGGTTTGGAGGACAGCATGAACGGGTTTGCGACGCAAAAAATGGTACTGCCTTTATTAGTTGCGTTAGCGGTGATCACGCTGTCGAGTCTTTCGGTCTTTGGGGCAGACGCAAGGGGGAAGCACTTCGCAGAGGGTTCATCACTGTACTCCCTTAGAATGCCGTTCATAGAGAACGCCGGGCAGCATCCCAATGATAAGATAAAGTACTATGCACCCACGTTCGAGGGAGCTGTTGCCGTTGCAGGCGACGGCTCCATCACCTATTCCGTTCAAAGTGGCAGCACAATCCAAGAACGCCTCGTCGGGGCAATAACTTCTCCGCACGGTAACGTACTTTCGTCGGCAATCGTCAATACCTTCTCCGGCGCAGACTCAAAAAACTGGAAAAATAAACTTTCCGCCTATGATGAGATATCTTTCGGCGAAGTTTATCAGGGTGTAGATCTCAAACTCAAAGCCTACGGCAAGCGTGTAGAGAAGCTGTTCCAGATCAAACCTGGTGGAAACCCGGAAACTATAAAGATGAGTGTAAGCGGCGCCAAAGGCCTGCGTGTCAGCAGTGACGGCGGCCTGGAGGTTCTGGCCGGAGAAGAGGCCTTGCGATTCTCGCAGCCGGAAGCCTATCAGATGGTGGACGATATCAAAAAAAAGGTTCGGGTCGCCTATGTGGTTGAAGGAAACTGCTACCGATTTGCGATTGGAGAGTACGACCAAGGCAGGGAACTTGTCATCGATCCGGTATTCACCGCAAAGATTCTCGGAGGAGATGGCAACGAAACAATAAGAGCTATCGCAGTTGACGCATCGAGTGCGGTCTATCTTGCCGGCTCGACGCGTTCAGCGGATAACACAGCGCCAACAAGCGATTATCGCGGCGGACTTGACGCGTTTGTCGCCAAACTAGACCCGACGCTTCATACGCTTGTTGCCTTCACCTACCTGGGTGGTATTGGTAACGAAGAGATCTCCGCCATGATGGTGACTGCCGGAGGGCAGGTAGCTATCACCGGCTATACCCGGTCAGCGGATTTCCCTACGACCACCGGCGCCTATGAAAACAAACACAACGGAGGATCCGACGCTTTTATCGCAAAATTCGATGCCACCCTGCAACGCCTTGAGGCATCAACTCTTTACGGGGGTGGTGGCGAAGACAAGCCAACCGCCATCGTCGCAGATCCCATCGGTACGATCTATATAGCCGGTTCAACAGGATCAATCAGCCTGCCGACTGCTTCCCTCGGTTATGACAGCCGTCAAAATGGAAAAATTGACGCCTTTATCGCGTCGTTTGATACATCTCTCAAACATATTCGCGCTGTCACCTACCTTGGTGGATCGCAAAATGACGTGCCAACCGCTTTGGCATTTGCTGCTGATGGCGCCCTGCTGGTAGCGGGAACCACGGGATCGGTCGACTTCCCCGTCACTTCCCATGGTTATGCAAGAAACAAGAATGGCGGAACTGATGTCTTTGTGGCCAAGCTTGATGTTCGGCTCAGGCGTCTACTTGCCTCCACCTTCCTTGGTGGTAATGGCAACGAAGAACTTTTTGCCATGGCGGTGGACGGGATGGGAAGAATCTACGTAGCCGGGGCCACCTGGTCCACGGATTTCCCGTCGGTTTTCGATGCCTCGGTCAATGTTTCGGCAGGCGTTTCAGATGCTTTTGTTGCCAAACTCAGCCCTTTGCTGGATGAACTTACCGGTTCGATGCTGCTTGGTGGCGCGGCAGACGACGCCGCAGCCGCTCTGGCCCTTGACCGCGATGGCTTAGTCTATATCGCCGGGAACACCCGGTCGCCGGAATTCCCTGTCTCCTCTGACGCAAATAGTGCCACCCTGAAAGGCACCTCGGATATCTTTGTCGCAAAGCTGGACGATACTTTACAAAAAGTTATTGCTGCCACGTTCGTCGGAGGCAGCGCCGACGAAGAAGCACATGCCCTTGTAATCGATTCGCAGGGCATGGTGTGCCTTGGCGGCACAACAACCTCGGCAGACTTCGCCGGAACTCCAGATACTAACGGTTACTCCGCCGCCTTTATCGTAAGGATGGACAACACCCTGGCCGCGCAGTCAGCGACTCCTGCAATCGAAGAAAAGACAACGGCTTCCAACGTTGCCGAACCGACAGGGGGAACCTTGGCGCCCTCCGATAGCGTAATAACATCCCAGCCACAAGCTTCAGCATCGAGCGGCACTCCAAGAAGCTGTTCCAGATAGCTAACTCCACAGCCAGAAAAATATATTTAGTCACAAGCGCCAATTACCCCACGATCAAGCCGCTGCTGGTCAACTATACTACGCCGAAAGATTTTAATGAGTTTGGTGCGAAGCTGTCGGTTCCCGGAACAATTCTTATCCTGCCCGACAATGGTCAATTGACGTTGAATAAGTGGAAAGGGAAAGGCTATCTCTCGTTGAACTTTTCAGATACGATGTCGATGGGCATGATCATCGGCGGGGGGTATTATGGTGGGTATGGCAGCTTTCAGGGGAACATGTATGACCCGCTGCCAAGTTACAATCCGTACATTTACACCACTCCCGCCCCGACGTACTCTACAAAAATCAATTACGATACATTCGTTAACCTCAACACAACATCGACATCATCTACCTATCGTTGCCAAGCAGAACCCACGGCTTCCATTACCTCACAGGCGGCCATCACGACTTCCACATCCTGTGGTGATCCGGTGGATATGGCAAGCGGGGCCTACTATTATCTCAACACCGATCTTGTCGTGGGGGGGAGCGCCCCGCTGGGGCTGGAGTTTTCCCGTTCTTATGACAGCAACTTCAATTACGCGAAAAGGGCACTTGGATATGGCTGGTCCCACAACTACGACATATACCTCACGCCCACCAGTCATGGCGAACCAGGGCTGGGAGGTCGCCAGCCGGTCGATGCA
>Ga0265294_10008658_pt1 | contig 11832 bp, 9 predicted proteins | sample MunlanPumphouse3_FD_192504 | JGI IMG/M metagenome (GOLD analysis project Ga0265294, IMG submission 192504) | Groundwater microbial communities from a municipal landfill in Southern Ontario, Canada - Pumphouse #3 | ecosystem: Environmental > Aquatic > Deep subsurface > Groundwater | place... | reverse complement strand
GGCAAAAGTAATTGTCTTTTCGGCCGCGTCCACAATAACCTCAAGCCCGGGTGAGGCGGCGTTTGTCAGCTCCGCCATTCGCCCCGCGCCCACGGCGGAAATAACAAAACCGCCGGTTGGGATGGCGTTGTTGTTCCCCCCGATTTCGCTGACAAAACCGTCGGAATCAACCACCACTTCGGTTCCCCAGATATTTGTCTTTGTCGTTTCGCCGCTGTTATAAATTATAATGGTGTTTTCGGTGCGGGTGGAGTTATAGCGGTCAAAATTTATTATATTCTCGTAATACGGGTTGTAATTTTTACCTATAAAAAGTATCTCGCCCCCGGCGCCGTCATAAATCACGCGGTCGCCGGCCGCAAGACCGAGAGAGTTTATTTCGTCTTTCAGCGCGCTTCCCCTTATCATGGCGACAAAGCCGTCTTTGGGTATGGCGTTGTCAAGCCCGCCGACAGATAAAACCCTGCCGCCGGAGACGGTGACCTCAAGCGCGGAATATGATTCCTTGCCGCCGCAGGTCTCGCCGTATTCGGGCGTGAATATTGTGACAAAACCCGTCTTTGGGTAGGCGTTTACTCCCCCCACTTTATAGGAATAGGCGGTTTTTTTGTCATTATTATTGCCGCCGTCGGCGCTCGCGGTAATCATAGGCAAAACGCAGACCGACAACAAAAATAAAGCCAAAGCCAAAGTCAAAAGAGCGGACGGGGAGGGTTTTATAAATTTCATTTTGTTTTTTTCCTTATCTATTATCTATTATCTATTATCTCTTATCTTTTATCTTTCTCCGCCGGGGTCTTTAGAATAAACTTTCTCCCTTTAAAATCAATAACCCCCTCGGATTTAAGGCGGGACAGTTCCCTTGAGAGCGAGGATCTATCAGCGGAGAGGAAATCCGCCATTTCCGCCCTGCCGAGCGGTATTTCAAAGACGTCGGAGCCCGTCGCGAGCCGCTTTTCATGGAGGAAAAACAATATTTTTTCCCGTATCGTGGGCTGCGAAAGGCAGTTTGCCCTGAACAAAAGGGCGAAATACTCGTCGGCGATAATTTCCGCGAGGTTGCGGAACAGCTTTGAAAAGTCTTTCCCCCCAAGGCTGAACAGCTTGTCAAAGGCTAAGAACGCCGCAAGAGTTCTTGCCCGAGAGGTCAGCGTGACCGGGCTTTTTGCCTTGCCGGAGGCGGCGAGAAGCTGGCCGAAAACCAACCCCTCGGAAAAAAAGGCGACGATGTCTCTCTTCCCGCTTTCGGAGAAAGTTTCCCCCACGACTTCCCCTTTTAATATCACCCCGATTTCGGCGCATTTTTCCCCCTCGCGGAGGATGGTCTCGCCTTTTTCATAGCCCCGAACCCTGACTTGTAACGCCGTAAAAATACCCTCCACCTCATGTGGAGTAAACCCCGCGAACAGCCGATAGCCCGAAATTGCCGCGAAGTTAAGATTAAAATTGTTTTGGGGGGCGTAAAGCATGGCTTTTTACTTCAATTCGTTTTTTATTATATTATTTGTATAACAGATTTTAACATAAGCCGCCGAAAAAATCAACGCTTGTTTATCTTCTTGTAAATAAAACCGCTCTGAACACCCCGTCCGTGATTTTAACCCCCTCGGCTTCGGGGTCGGCAATGGGGACAAACGAAAGCTCCCCCGCTCCGTCAGAATTAAAGGCGAACGCGAAGCAAAGCGGGGCGTGAAGCCCGGAAAAACACCTCGCCGCCGAAAAGCCGCCGCAGTCAACGGGTTTGCCGCCGTAGCTCACTTTAATGTTTATTGACTTTATATTGTTTTCTGTTTCCCCTTGGAAAAACCCCAACCCCAAAACCCCGCCCGCGGGAGGGAACGCCCCCTGCCTGCCGTCTTCCCCGCCGCCGGCAACCCGGCACAGCGCTATTTCGCGCCCTTGGGTAATTTCGCCGGCCGATTCAAAAAGCGCGAACCCGCTCTCGCTTGTGTTCCCCTCCGCGGCCGCCGCCGCCGTGACGGGGGCAAACGCCTCACCGGTTCCAAGCCTTATACATTCGTTTTCAAACATTCCCCCACGGCATCCCCCCGCGCCGTCCGGGGCGAAAAAAACGCAAACCGAATAACAATTGCTTTTCTGCGAAAAGCCGCAAAACATAGCCATAAAACCCGCCTTTCTTTAAAAATAGTCAATATCATATGTTGATTATTTAAGATATTCTTCTATTTATGATATGCCGGCTCGCCGCTCCGCGGGAATAATAGCTATATGGCGGACAAAGCCGCCCGGGCATACGCTTTGCCGATGTTAAGACAAACAAGCGTATACCCGGGCGGAGTTAAAAAACTTAAATTGTATTAACCAGACGTTCCTTGATTTTTTCAATAAGTTCCCATGGGCCCAGAGCGGTTTTTTCGCCGAGGCTTGAGATAAGGCAAAGCCCTTTCGGCATAAAGCCGCTTTCAAATGTTTCGGCAACCGCGCGCTCAAGCTTTTCGCCAAAATCGCCAAGGGGGGTCAGGCCGTCGAGCTCTCCCCGCTTTTTAAGCCCGCCCGCCCATGCGTAAATGGTGGCGGCGGGGTTTGTCGTTGTGGGGAGCCCCTTTAAATAGTTGTAGTAGTGGCGCTGAACCGTTCCGTGCGCCGCCTCGTATTCGTAAACGCCGTCCGGCGACACCAGCACGGATGTCATCATCGCCAAATCTCCCGACGCGGCGGCGATCATATCGCTCATCACGTCGCCGTCATAGTTTTTAAGCGCCCAGACAAAGCCGCCCTCGGAGCGAACCACCCTCGCGACGGCGTCGTCAATCAAGGTGTAAAAGTAATTTATGCCTTTTTCTTTAAACTTCTCTTTGTATTCGCTCTCATAGACTTCACTAAAAACATCCCGGAAAGCTCTGTCATACTTGCGGGAGATTGTGTCTTTGGCGGAAAACCAAAGGTCTTTTCCCAAGTCAAGCGAATAAGCGAAACAACTTTTGGCGAAAGAAACAATCGAACTCCTTGTGTTATGAATTCCCTGAACCATCCCCTCGCCGTCAAAGCTGTGGATTGGTATTTTTACTTCCCTGCCGCCGCCCTCTATAAGAAGATACGCCTTGTCGCCGGGCTCCGCTTTCGCCTCCACATTTTTATATATATCTCCATAGGCGTGGCGGGCTATTATTATGGGGCTCTTCCAGCTCTTTACATACGGGTCTATTCCCTTTATTGATATCGGGGCGCGGAATACGGTGCCGTCAAGGCACGCCCGTATTGTGATGTTTGGCGATGGCCAGAGCTCGCTCAGCATGTATTCGGTTACTCTTTCCTCATTTGGGGTTATTGTGGCGCATTTTACCGCGACCCCAAGCTTTTTTGCCGCCTCCGCGGCGTCAAAAGTGACTTTATCGCGGGTTTTTTCACGGTTTTTAAGCCCCAAATCAAAGTAAAGTGTTTTAAGCTCCACAAAAGGGCAAATAAGCTCATCCTTAACCTTTTGCCAGATCACCCTTGTCATTTCGTCCCCGTCCATTTCCACAATCGGGGTTGTCATTTTAATTTTATTTGTCAAGCCGCTTTCCTCCTTTTTTGCTTTTCTCTTTTTCCCTTATGGCGTTTATAAGCCCGCCGGAGAGTATATACTCCCTTTCCCTTACAGAGAGCGAACAGGCAAAAACAATTGTTTTTCCCTTTGTCCTGTTAACGGCGGTGACGTTTATCCCGCCCTCAACCTCGCTCCGGATGTTGCAAAACTCAATCTCGTCGCCAAGCGAAAAGCCGTCATAATCGCCCTTATTTATAAAGGTCAGCGGGATTATCCCGGCGTTTATAAGGTTGCCGCGGTGGATTCTGGCGAAAGATTTTGCCGCCACGCATCTCACCCCAAGGTAGAGCGGGACAAGAGAGGCGTGTTCGCGGGAAGAACCCTGACCGTAGTTTTCCCCCGCTATTATTAAACCCGAGCCATAGCCTTTTACCCGTTCGGGGAAGGTCTCGTCCACCGCCGCAAAGCAAAAACGCGACAGATAGGGGATGTTTGAGCGGTAAGGCAGAATTTTTGCCCCCGCCGGCATTATATGGTCGGTGGTTATGTTGTCGCCCGTCACAAGCGCGGCTTTGGTTGAAAAGCCCGTCTCAAGCGCTCTCCCCACCGGGAAGGGCTTTATATTCGGCCCCCGGACAATCTCACACGCCTTTGCTTTTTCGGGCGGGAGAGGGGGGATAACGGTTTTGTCGCTCTTGTCGGGGAGGGGGGGAGGGCTGTAGCTTAGCTCACCGGTAAAACCCCGTGGGTCGGAAATCCTGCCGTGAATGGCGGAATACGCCGCCGTCTCGGGTGACACCAAATAAACCGACGCGTCGGAAGTGCCGCTCCTTCCCTTGAAGTTGCGGTTGAATGTGCGAAGCGACACGCCCCCCGATTTTGGTGCCTGCCCCATTCCAATGCAGGGGCCGCAGGCGGATTCCAAAACCCTTGCCCCGGCGTTTATAAGCTCAAGCAGCCCGCCGCTTTGAACGGCCGCCTCAAGCACCTGTCTTGAGCCGGGCGAAACGGTGAGCGAGACGTCGGGGTCAACATTGTTGCCCCTTAAAATTGCCGCCGCTTTCATAAGGTCGTCATACGACGAGTTTGTGCAGGAGCCGATACAGCACTGGTCAACTTTAATGTTTTCTTTTTCAAGAACCGAAACCTCCCTCACGTTGTCGGGCGAATGGGGACAAGCCGCCATAGGGGGAATTTCCGAAAGGTTTATTTTAATTACGCCGTCGTAAACGGCGCCGCTGTCGGCGAAGACGGGCGTGTAGTCGCCCTCCCTGCCCTGAAAAGCCAAAAATTCACGCGTTATCTCGTCGGACGGGAACACAGACGTCGTTGCCCCCAGCTCCGCGCCCATGTTCGCGATAGTGGCGCGCTCGGGGACGCTCAGCGTCTTTACGCCTGTGCCGCCGTACTCAAAAATCTTCCCCACCCCGCCTTTGACCGACAGGGTTTTGAGTATAAAAAGAATGGCGTCTTTGGCGGAAACCATATAGCCGAGCTCCCCCGTGAGGTCGACTTTAATAATTTCCGGCATGGTTATAAAATACGGCAAACCCGCCATGGCGCAGGCGACGTCAAGCCCCCCCGCCCCGATGGCAAGCATACCCAGCCCGCCGCAGGTGGGAGTGTGGGAATCGGAGCCGATAAGGGTCATACCCGGAACCCCGAACCGCTCGAGATGAACCTGATGGCAGATTCCGTTGCCGGGCGGCGAGTAGTGGATCCCGTAACGCTTCGCGCAGGACTTTATATAGTTGTGGTCGTCGGCGTTCTCAAACCCCGCCTGAAGGGTGTTGTGGTCGATATAAGCCACGGAAAGGCTTGTCTTAACCCTGTCTATCCCCATTGACTCAAGCTCGAGATACACCATTGTGCCGGTGGCGTCCTGAGTCAGCGTTTGGTCGATTTTAATTCCTATCTCCCCGCCTTTTTCGGCTTTTCCCGACACAATATGTGAACATAACAGCTTTTGAGTTATGTTTTGCCCTGCTTGTTTCGCCATTTTTTTAACCGTTCCTTTCTATGAATACCAGTATTTTTTGCCAGTCAAATCTCACTTCTCGACTTTGTAAATTCGTAGAACCGCAACCTTTTTGACGGTTTCGCTTTAGCGAAATTGCAATTGTTTAAATTGCAAAGACAAAAAGTTGCTAGCCAAATCTCACCGATCCGAAAGCTTTATATACTTATTATTATTGTTTAGCATAAGGTAAGCCGGGCGAATTATTTTATTACAGGTGAACACTTCTTCTATCCTATGGGCGCACCACCCCGCCATCCTCGCCACCGCGAAGACGGGCGTGAAGAGTTCGGGGGGGATGCCCAAAACCCGGTAGACAAGCCCGGAATAAAGGTCAAGATTGGCGCATATCGCCCCCGGCTGCTTTTTTCCGTTTACCGCGAGGAGCTCGGGAGACAGTCTTTCAATAGCGTCAAGGATAGTGAAGTCGTCGCCGTAGCCCGCGCTCACCGCAAGTTTTTTGGCGTTTTCCTTAAGTATCACCGCGCGGGGGTCGCTCTTTGTGTAGACGGCGTGACCCATTCCGTAGATAAGCCCGCTGCCGTCGCCGGACTTTTTCGCGAGAATATCCTTTAAAAAGCTTTTTATCTCTTCGTCGTCGGAGTAATCCTTAACCCCGACTTTTATATAGTCCAACATCTCGGTGGTCTTTTTATTTGCCCCGCCGTGCTTTGGCCCTTTGAGCGAGCCCAGCGCCGCCGCCACCGCCGCGTAGGTGTCCGTCCCCGACGACGACGCCACCCTGAGGGCGAAAGTGGAGTTGTTGCCGCCGCCGTGCTCGGCGTGGAGGATAAGGCAGGTGTCGAGCAGCATCGCTTCCTCGCGGGTAAAGTTTCTGTCCATTCTAAGGGTTGATAAAATGTTCTCGGCGACCGAAAGCTCGGGCGCGGGGGGGTGGAAAAACAGCGTGGAGTGGTCGTAATAGCGCTTTTTCACCTGATACGCGTCGACTGCTATCGTTGAAACCCGGGCGATAAGCTCTATCGACTGCCTGAATATGTTTTCAAGCGAAAGGATATCGGCGTCATTGTCATAGCTGTAAAGCGCGAGCACGCTTCTTCCCAACTTATTCATAATGTCGGGGGAGGGCGCTTTTATAAGCATATCCTCGACAAAGCCGTCGGGGAGCTCCCGCATCTCCCAGAGCAGTTTGGCAAAGCCGTCAAGCTTAGCCCTGTCGGGGAGATAGCCGAACAGCAATAGCCACACAACTTCCTCAAAGCCGAACCTGTCCTCCCCGCCGCAGCCGGCGACGATGTCTCGAACGTCGATGCCCCGGTAGAAAAGCCTGCCCTCGTCGGGGACTTTTACGCCGTCCATTAACACATAGCCGTGGACGTCGCTTATCATGGTGGCGCCCGCCAGCACTCCCGTGCCGTCGGCGTTCCTAAGCCCGGCTTTTATATCCCTGCCAGGCAGGAGTCTCTCGTCAATTACAAGGTTCGCCCTGCAGTCGGCGACATATGGGGCGAGCCGTTCTTTTGTGCGGTTGCTGTTTGTTAAATATGGCATGGTCAGGTTAAACCTCCGATATGGGGTTAATTATACCAAAGGCGAAATGGTTTGTCAAGCGTTTTTGCAAGGAATTTTTCTTTAGTTTCATTTTGCGCCTAAAACTCATTATTAATGGCGGCATATTCGCCGCGAATTGAATTAATTGCCGAATAGGTTTCATATCCCCGAAAAAGCGGGGAACAATTAACCCCGCGTAAAGCGGGGTTTTTGATTTTGTTTTTAAAGTAAACCTAACGGCTCATTACCCTCGCAAGTATCCTCGCCGCTTCCTCGCGGTCGATTTCCATGTCGGGGTTAAAACAGCCGTCCGCCGCGTCCATTATCCCCGCCTCCACCGCCGCGTAAACCCCGGCGGCCGTTTCGGCGTCAAGGCTCCCCAAGTCGCGAAGATCCCTTCCCCTGCCGTCAAGCCCGAGCAGTTTTGCCGCCCACAGCGCCGCCTCGCTTTTGGTCACGCAGTCGGCGGGCCTGAACGCTCCGCCGCTCCCCGCGAAACCCAGCGCGGAGGCTTTCGCCAAATATTTCCTCCGCCCCTCGGTGAGAGCCGAAACATCGGTGAACATACTTTTCCCCGCGTTCTCGGAGGGGCTGACGCCCGCCGCCGCCATAAGCATGACTAAAAAATCAATCCTTGAAACCTTTGTGTCGGGGTAATACAAATACTCGCCGCCCTTGAAGTCGTAGGTTACGATATCTCTTTTCGCCAGCGCGATAGCCGCCGCGTGGGCGGGGGAGGACGACATATCGGCAAAGACAATATCGCTTTTTTCCACCGAAACGCTTATTTTGGCGGTCAGCGAAGCGTTTCCGTACTCGTCGCGCGCCTTTATTTCAAAGCTGTCCCCGCCGAAAAACCCCGGTTTCGGGGTATAAATGATGTTTTCGCCGACAAAGGCAACGCTCCCGTGGGCGGGGTATTTTTCAACCGAAAAGCTGACAGTGTCGCCGTCGGGCTCAAAGACGTTAAGCCTGTATTCTGATTTTGCGCCGCCGGAAGTGGAAAAGCTCCCCTCGCCAAGCACCGGCGACATATTTCTCGTCCTTGAAACCGCCACAAAACAAGGGATATCAATTTCCTCCCAGCCTTTTTCCCCGCACCTGAAGGTAAAGCCCGCCTTGAAAGGCTGTTCTCCCACCGGGGTGAAGGTGAGATAGTTCAGCGACGGCGAGGCTACGCTCTGCCCGCTGAGCACCGCCGCCCCGTTGTATTTGAGTATACCCTCCTCCGGGTCGGGGAGAGAGGTAAAGGTGATATAGTTAAGCTCCGCGCCCACCGTGTTTTCATAGTCGCTCCGCGTAAAGCAAACCACTTCTCCCATAAGCCCGCACTTGTAAAGGATGGCGTTTTTCCTGAAAACCGTTATCGCCGGCGAAATATCCCCGTTTTTGCAAGACGACACGCTTGCCGAAACCACCGCCGCCGTATCGTCAGAAGCGATTTTCACCGCCGCCGCTGCCGTAAACCCAAAACTCCCCGCCAAAACCGCCGCGACGGCTAAGACAGCCATAAATCTTAACCACTTATTAATATAACCGATGAAGCCCATACGCCCGTACACTCCCCACAGACATTTTTATCGCTTTTTTATGCACATAATATATCTATGACGCCATAAGCCGGAATATTATTCAAGGAAATTAATTATTGATTTTTAGCTAAAACCTGCTATAATGTGCTATAATGACCGTATTGTATTCACACTTGCGCTTTTGGGAGGAAGATATATGAATGGCCAAAACATACAAAACATAGATATAAGCAATATAAAAAACAAAATCTTAAAACTTAAAAAAGAAAACGACATTTGTATTCTCGCCCACTCCTACCAGACAAGGGATATTTGCGACGTCGCCGATTACACCGGGGACTCGTTCGGCCTTTCGGTAAACGCCGCTAAAACCAGCCGCAAAACCTTGCTTATGTGCGGGGTTCGCTTTATGGCGGAGACGGCGAAAATGCTTTCCCCGCGAAAAAAAGTTATACTTGCCAACCCCCACGCGGGCTGCCCTATGGCGGACAATCTCACTAAAGAAGACGTTTTAAAGGCAAAGAAACTCCACCCCGGGTACGCGGTCGCCTGCTATATTAACACCACGGCGGACGTTAAGACCGTCTGCGATGTCTGCGTTACCTCGTCCTCGGCGGTTAAAATTTTAGAGAACTATGACAGCGATTCCTTTATTTTTGTCCCCGACAAAAACTTAGGCTCGTATGTTCAGGCAAAGCTGCCGAATAAAAACTTTGTGTTTGTGGAGGGCTGCTGCCCCATTCATAACGCTCTTACAAAAGAAATTGCGCTTGCGGCGAAACAAGCCCACCCGGACGCTTTGTTTTTGGTTCACCCCGAATGCCGCCCGGAGGTCGTGGAGATAGCCGACTATGTCGGCTCCACAACGGGGATAATGGACTTTGCCCGTAAAAGCGGGGCGAAGAAGTTTCTAATAGCCACCGAAAACGAGATAGCGTCGCATCTCAGCGATGAAATGCCGGAAAAAGAGTTTATTTCCCCGTCGCCCTTGCTTTACTGCCCGAACATGAAGCGCACTTCGATAGAAGATGTGTTCGCCGCGGTGAGCGGGAACGGTGGGCTTGAAATTGACCTTGACGGTGACACAATCCGTAAAGCCGTTAACTGTATTAATGAAATGATAGAATTTGGCTAAATATTTTATTTAGCCAAATTAGCAACTTTTGGTCTTTGCGGTCTAAACAACATATTGAAAGATAAGCTTTCAATGGCAACTTTTTGGCTTTGCGGTCTAAACAACCGCAATTTCGCTAAAGCGAAACCGACAAAAAGATTGCGGTTCATTGAATTTACATAGTCGATAAGCGAAACCGACAAAAAGATTGCGGTTTTATGGTTTTATGTAGGATTGAAAGATATAATTTCAATTATTCACTACTAAGGAAAAGATATGGAAGAAGTGCTGCTGGCGCTAAGCGGCGGGGTTGATTCCTCGGCTTCGCTTTTGCTCCTTAAAAAAGCGGGGTATTCCCCCCGCGCCATATATTTTTCGTTGTATGCCGGTCTTCCCGGCGCGCCGAAAGCAACCCCCGACGAAGCCTATAAAGTCTGTAGTGAGCTCGGTATCGAGCTTGAGGTCGCGGATTTATCGGAGCAATTTGAGGAAGAAGTGGTAAATCCCTTTGTAAACGCGTATCTTACGGGTCTTACCCCAAACCCCTGCGTTTGGTGCAACAGAAAAATTAAATTTTCCGCTCTTATAAAAAGGGCGGACGAGCTTGGGATAAAATATATCGCCACCGGGCATTATTCGCGGATATTTAAAAAAGACGGGATTTTCTACCCGCAAAAGGCGATTGACGAGCAAAAAGACCAGAGCTACGCGCTCTGTAACCTCACGCAAGGTCAGCTTAGCCGAGCCATCTTCCCCCTTGGGGAGTACACAAAGGCGGAGGTCAGGGCTATCGCCGAAAGCTCCTCGCTATCTTCCGCTTATTCCGCCGAAAGTCAGGATATTTGCTTTGCGACGGACGGCTACCGAAGCTTTATTGAAAGCTATACCGGTAAAACCCAAAGCCCGGGGATTTTTATAGACAGCGGCGGCAATGCCCTCGGCAAACACTCCGGCGCGCTGAGCTATACCATAGGCCAAAGGCGGGGGGTCGGGTCGGGCTTCGGCAAGCGGATTTATGTCACCGATAAAAACATGGAAAAAAACACCGTCACCCTTGGCGATGAACAAGACCTGTATTCTTCGGGCGTAACTTTGAATCGGGTTAACATAATATCCGGAAAATTCCCCGAAACCCCATTTAAGGCAAAAGTAAAGCTCCGCTACCGTCAGAAAGAATCCCCGGCGACCGTTATCCCGGAGGACGGGGGAAGACTAAGGCTTGAGTTTGAAGCTCCCTTGCGGGCGGCCGCCCCCGGACAGTGGGGGGTTATCTACCTTGGCGAGGGCAAAGACGCTTATGTTTACGGTGGCGGCATTATTTCAAATTATTGAAAGATAAAATCTTTCAATAATTTGAAATGGGCAACTTTTTGGCTTTGCAGTTTAAACAACTGCAATTTCGCTAAAGCGAAACCGCCAAAAAGATTGCGGTTCATTGAATTTATAAAAATTAAAAACAAGATTGAAAGATAAACTTTCAATCCCGAAGTTTGTTTCTTTCGCATCAGGCAGAATGACGCGAATCGCGAAGGACGCGACCGAAACAAACTTCAAACTCAGCTGCAAAAAGGATGGTCATAAAAATGAAAAGCCGCTTTTTAAGGTCATTTTCCGCTTTTCGCGGCGAATTAAAGCCAAAATTTTATATATTTTTAATTTTCACCGTTTGTTTTACTTTTATATTTCTCTCATCCTGCGCGGCGAAAACTCCGGAAATTCCGCAGGGGGCAAAAACGCTTGACGGCAGTTTTCGCGGCGAGGGGCTGCCGATTGACGTGGGGTATGTGCTCAAGCCGGACGGGTTCGGCTACCAGATATTGGGGGATATTTCCTTAAAAATCAGATATTACATACTTGACGGAAAGATATTTATTGAGACCATGACCGAAGAAAAGCTGCTGAGCGAAAACTTTGATTTTTACGAGGGGGACGGCTATATTGAAATCGCCGGACTGCGCTATAACAGGTTTGAAGACGGCAATTCGTCTTTGGTAAATTAAAAAACAGCTTAAATATATCGCGTTATTTGAACTAAAAGGCTGGCACTGTAAAGTTAAAATGAAAAACCAGTCACAATGATTAAGCAACGAGCAAGTAACTCCGTTTTTGTTTTTTGGTAAGATTAAGCCCAGCGACCTGAGCGGGAGTGGAGCCGTTAAGAGCGGAA
>Ga0265294_10008656_pt1 | contig 11833 bp, 9 predicted proteins | sample MunlanPumphouse3_FD_192504 | JGI IMG/M metagenome (GOLD analysis project Ga0265294, IMG submission 192504) | Groundwater microbial communities from a municipal landfill in Southern Ontario, Canada - Pumphouse #3 | ecosystem: Environmental > Aquatic > Deep subsurface > Groundwater | place... | reverse complement strand
TTGACAGTGGAGTTGCCGTGTTAGCTATGCATGCTCCTTGGGAATTAATTTCTAGTTATGACCTTCAAAGTGCAAAAGATTGTTATAAAGCATTTCTTACTTTAAAGTAGTTGTAACACATTTATTAAAACTTATTAAAAACCTTCCTTAAACTGGTTATTCCAAATGAGGAAGGTTTTTATATTATGAAGAGTTGAATTTTATTGCGTATAAATCTCTTTAAAGTTATCTAAAGTTTTTACTTCTTAAAATCAGTATTATTTTTGTTGTAATCAAGAAATATTTTTTCACTTTCAACAAATATTTTTTTCATAGCTTCGCCTGATTTCATCCTATCTTTTTGCTTTATCTCTTCAAAAAGCACCTTGTGTGATTTGAAGGAACATTCCATAGCACCAGGGATATTATAGAAATACTTCAAAACCTGTCTTATAACATCTTCAAATGATTTAAGTAGAATGTACGAAACCATATTTTTTGAAGCAGAGGTTACTCTGTTATGAAAATCAATATTTGTTGAAATAAGAGTTTCAATATCTTTAGATTGCTCCATGGTTTTTATAAATATTTCCAGGGCCTCAACATCTTCACCAGAACGATTGATTGCTGCTTCCCTTGCAGATTCTACTTCAAGAGCACTTCGTGTGTGATTTGTATCAATAAAAAGCTTTTTATCCATATCTTCGTCAAGATGATGAAGAACTGCTGAAAGAATTGCAATTGAACTTTCTTTCATATAATCTGCAATAAATGTTCCTTTTCGAGGAATAACTTTAACAAAACCTTTGGTTGCCAATTCGAGAATACCCATATTTACTACGCTTCTGCTAATACCTACCTGCTTTGAGAGTTCCCGCTCGGACGGTAGACGGTCCCCGGGAGATAAACGACCCGATATAATTTGGCTTTCCATCTCATTAACAAAATGTTCCTTGAGGCTCTTTACTTTCATTTTTTTAAATTCTATTTCCATAATTTATATTCAGTACAGTATCACGTATCTTTCATTGTGTGAATAATTTTCTTGTATTATTTATTAAACTGGTGTATCGTTAATTCATAACTAGTTGTGGCTCGGCCACCAACCATAAAAGGGGGAATTGATTTGAAAACAACTAAAAAAAACGAACCTCATCTTCGCTCTGATTATGATGTCGTAATAATAGGCGGAGGAAACGGAGGACTAACTGCAGGATGCAAATTGGCAGCTTCTGGAATAAAACCAATTATACTCGAAAAAAATAACCTACCTGGTGGGTACGCCAGTAGCTTTATCAGGGGACGATTCGAATTTGAAGCTGCCCTTCACGCCATGGCTGATTTAGGTTCTATTGAAAACCCTGGAAGTGTAAGGAAATTGTTTGACGAAATTGGCGTAAAGACTGATTGGGCTTTTCTACCTGATGTATATCATCTCATTATTCCTGAGGACGGCATGGATGGAGTCCTTTCAACTGGGGTTGATGAATACATAGAAGGTGTAAATTCGCTTGTTCCAGGATATAAAGAAGAACTATACCGGTATTTCGCCCTCTGTAATGAGGTCATGGAAGCTCTTAATTATACTGAAGCTCATATGGATAATCTAAATAAGATTTATTTATTAAAACATTTCCCTAATTTTGTAAGAACAATCCCTTACACAGTTGAAGAAGTTACAGAAAAGTGCTTCAAATTTCCAGAAGAAATCCTAAATATTCTTTATGCTTATTGGGGTTACTTAGGAGTACCAACAACAACTCTTAACTTTACACTATGGGCAGCTATGCTTGCAATGTTTCATGATAAAAAAGCATATGTTCCTAAAAATAGATCCCATGATATTTCCATGTCATTAGCAGAAAGATTTATTGAACTGGGAGGACGAATCGAATATAACACACCAGTTGATAAAATACTTGTGAGTAATGGTGCCGTTACAGGAGTCGAAACTTCACAGGGTGATACAATCATGACAAAACATATCATTGCTAACCTTTCTCCACATGCAGCATATAACAAACTAGTCTATCCACAATCCGAGGTTCCCGAGAAAGCTCGTCAATTGTGCAATTCTCGAGAAGTTGGAATATCTCTTTTAAGTGTTTTTCTAGGGCTGGATGTCTCTTATGAAGAACTTGGAATAACTGATTATGAATTCTTCATAGCTGATACCATGAAAAGAGATAAACGATATATTTTTCCTACAAAACCAGAAGTCCCTCAAAGAATGATTGTTTGTTGTCTCAACGTTGCTGTGCCAGAGGCCTCACCACCAGGTACCTGTATCCTTAACCTATCGGTTACATATGAAGCTGGTGTCTGGGATAACGTTAAACAGGAAGAATATGTATCCTTAAAGCAAGATTTGGCAGACAAAATGATTGATAAAGCAGAAAAAGTGCTAGGAATTTCAATACGTAATCATATTGAAGAAATAGAAATAGCAACACCCATGACTATGGCTTATTACGCTGGACATACAAAAGGTGCAGTTTATGGTTATAAAACCACAGTTTGGGACTCACTCATCCCACGAAACCTCTGTATAGAAGAAGAACAGTATATCCATAATTTGGAGTTTGTTGGAGGTTTTTCATTTAGAGGAATGGGATACTGTAGCTCATATGTTTCTGGTGGTATTGTTGCAGATGGAATAGTTAAGAAATTAAGGAAGAAGGTTTAATTATGTCAAAAAAAATAATTGTAAAAAGTAAAATTCGCGATTTAATTGCTTTTACTAAACTTGTATCTCTACGTAGGAAAAAAATAATGAAAGCTTCTCCAGAAAAAAGTGAAGAAGATTCATTCGATAAAGTTGTACGAACAATGCACCCTAAAAGGATGTTTTTAAAGATTGCTGAAGTAAAAGATCAAACTGAATCAACAAAAACCTTCACTCTTGTTCCGGATATAGCTAAAGGTACAAAACAACTTGCAACTTTTAGGCCAGGACAATATCTAAATATTCAATTTGTTATAGAAGACATTAAAATTTCACGTAACTATTCTCTTTCATCAACACCTAAGGATGCTTCAAATGGATTATATATGGTTACAGTGCGCAAAAAAGAAAAAGGTTTTGTTACTAGCCATATATTTAAAACTTGGAAAAAAGGAACACTCGTAGAAAGCTCCGGACCTATGGGGAATTTTGTTTATGAACCTCTTAGGGATAAGCAGAATATTATTGCTATAGCCGGTGGATGTGGAATCACTCCAATATTTTCATTATTGAAAGATTCAATTGAAAAACAAGACAATCGTTTTTTTACAATTTTATATGGTGTTAAAAACTCTAAGGATATCATATTCAAAGACGAACTGTCTGAAATAGCTGAAAAGTTCAAAACCAAAGTAAACCTAAACTTTGTTGCCAGTGAACCTGAAGAACAATGGAAGGGACCTATTGGTTTCATTACAGCAGAACTCATTGAAAAACTATCAAATGGCATTCAGGATAAGAGCTTTTTTATTTGTGGTCCTCAGGCTATGTATACTTTCTTAGATAAAGAAATAGAGAAGCTTAGTATTCCACATCGTTTGGTGAGAAAAGAGTTATTCGGCGAAGTCAATGATCCATTGGATATTCCAGGATTTCCATTATCAAATGTTGATAAAATCTTTACAGTTAAAGTGCATATTGCTGATGAAATCCGTGAAGTTCAGGCATTGGGAAAAGAGACTGTACTTATTTCACTTGAAAAAGCAGGACTGGCTCCCCCTTCAAGATGTCGAAGTGGAGAATGTGGTTTTTGCAGATCAAAACTAATAACTGGAGAGATTTTTGTTTCAAATATTAATGATGGACGTAGAATAGCAGATAAAAAATTCAACTGGTTCCACCCCTGCTCCTCCTATCCATTGTCAGATTTAGAAATAAGAATCTCTAGAGCTCTATAAAAGAACGTATAATTTTAGCATAGAACACAAAAAGGCTATAAGATAAGTCAACCAAGAATTGAAGAAAGGACTTTTGGTCCTAATATCAATATCTTGGTTGGCTTATTTTTTATAAATAACAAACCCATAAACAAATTTTATGCTCTTAATTATTCCCCTATGATTTTTATAAGAATTCGTTTCTTTCTTTTTCCATCAAACTCACCGTAGAAGATTTGTTCCCAAGGACCAAAGTCTAGTTTACCGTTGGTAACAGCAACTACAACCTCCCTACCCATTATAGAACGCTTTATATGGGCATCTGCATTGTCTTCATATCCATTATGATGATATTGATTATAAGGCTTTTCTGGGGCTAATTTTTCAAGCCACGTTTCAAAATCTTGGTGTAGTCCTGATTCATCATCATTTATAAAAACACTTGCAGTAATATGCATTGCATTTACAAGCAACAAGCCCTCTTTAATATTACTCTCAGCTAGAAAAGTTTCTACTTGCGGGGTTATGTTAATGAATTCTCTTCTGTTTTTTGTTTCAATTACCAATTCTTTCCGATAGGATTTCATTTTAAATTCTCCTTGTTGTTATCTTAATAAAAAGTCTACAAATCGTGTTTTCTTCTACTGTAGTATCTATATTTTTAGAAAAAATGGCAAGAAGCAAACTTTTGTAAATAAAATAGCAGATGTTTGTTTAAACTAGTTAAAATTACTAGCCACTTGAAAAATTGTGTTATTAGAAATAGTATAGCTATTATCTGAGGTAAAAAGTGGACAGTATAAAATTTAATAAACTTGCAAATATAATTAGAAGTTGTGGTCAAGAAGCAAAAAGGCAACAAAATAAAATTCATAGAAATTTTAAACCTGATGGAACAATAATTACAGAAACAGACCTTGCTATTTCCAAAGAGGTTATTAAGGCAATTAATGATATTTTTGGAGAGGACGACAATTATAATATTGTATGTGAAGAAATAGATTTAAGAAATTTTGATAAAAATAAACCCTACACTTTTGTTCTTGACCCCATTGATGGGACTGATGCTTACAGTCAAGGATTCCCTTCTTGGTGTGTAGCTCTTGGAATTCTTGATTCCAATCGAGTTCCGAAAGGAGCTATAATTTCAGCACCTCGATTTGGAGTTGGAAATGAAGAACTTTTTATTACAACAGAGCCAGACAGTGAAGACATCTTTTTAAATGGGGAGCTTTTAGAAATTAAAACAAAAGCTAATCCTCCAAGACAAATAACTATTGGATCAAACATTTTAAAGGAAATTGATATTTCTGCTTATAAAGGAAAAATACGATCCTTTGCCAGTAGTATTATCCACATGCTATGCCCTGTCGTGTTTCAAAACATTGATGCTTGTATAAATCCAACATGTTACGCTTGGGACATCGCAGCTAGTTATGCTTTTATTTTGAAGGCCAATATGGATGTTGAATATATTAACGGAGATAGTTTTGTATTTGATGATAATATTTTGATTAACAGAGCAAAATACTATAAACCTCTTATTATTGGAACAAAAGAAGGTCGACAAACCTTAAAAAAATTAATTCAATAATTGGTAGTCTTCAATTAAATCAAACCCTTTAATAAAGTTTTCTCTTATTACAAGAACAACTTCTTCTTTTTTAGAATAATTCAATAGAGCTAGAAATCCTTCATTAAGGCCTTTTCCATCCTGTTCAATTTTTCCAACTTCATCAAGCACTCCAATTTTTCTTTTCCCTGTTTTTTTCAGTTCTTCTTTTACTCTTAGTTTTAGTTCTGCATTAACTTTTTTAAAAACATTTTCATCATAGTCAAACCTTGAATATTTTGGAGTAGAAGATTCCCATAAAAGAAGCCAACAATCATCTGTTTCAATATTCTTTATCCAATATCTATTCCTTTCTTCATTACAAAAAGAAATAAATCCAAAGAAATTTTGCTTACCTATATTTTTTATATATTGGTCAAGTCTAGTTGATTTTCCGCTTCCTTTGGTTCCTGTAATTATTTTCAGCATTTTGTATCTTCCAAATCAATTTCAATAAATTTCTTTGACAATCCTTATCTAAAAAAAGCTGAACCGAAGTCCAGCCTTTTTACTATTTAATTCTCTCTTTTCCCTTTTCCAACAATTCTTTAAGCTTTTTGCTTGGATTGTCAAATTTTGAAAGGAAAATCATAGCAGCAATTATATAAGGTTTGTAACTTGCTTGTTTATAAAGAGGAACACGATAACGGTCAAAGACTGACTCTTCACATTCACCATGTTTACAAGAAACCCCGCTAATATCAGCAGGAAGACAATGAAGATACAAAGCTTTTCCATCTTTTGTAGTTTTCATCAAATCTTCAGTACATTCCCAGTTTATATATTTCTTGTTATTCTCTAAGCATTTCTTTTCAAGAACATCAAGTTCATCAAACTTACCTTCTTCAACCAATTTTGTTCTTTCTTCCATCACAGCAAAAGGAGCCCATGATTTTGGATAAACAATATCAGCATCTTTAAATGCTTCTTCCATAGAATTAACTTTTGTAAAGCTCCCGCCAGATTCTTTGGCGTTCTTCTTAGCAACTTCCTCGACTTCTTCCATTACATTGTAGCCTTCTGGATGAGCAAGTACCACGTCCATTCCAAAACGTGTAAAAAGCCCAATTACTCCTTGTGGTACACTTAATGGTTTACCATAGGAAGGACTATAAGCCCAAGTCATTGCAACTTTCTTTCCTTTAAGATTTTCAACACCACCAAATTGGTTAATTACATGTAGCATGTCAGCCATAGTTTGTGTTGGATGATCAATATCACATTGAAGATTTACAAGTGTAGGACGTTGTTCTAATATGCCATCTTCAAATCCTTCTTTGACTGAAGCAGCAACAGACTTTTGGTAAGTATGCCCTTTTCCAATGTACATATCATCACGAATACCAATTACGTCTGCCATAAAACTAATCATATTTGCAGTTTCACGAACAGTTTCTCCATGGGCAATTTGACTTTTCTTTTCATCTAAATCTTGAACTTCAAGCCCAAGTAGATTACAAGCACTGGCAAAGCTGAATCTAGTTCTAGTTGAATTATCACGAAAAACTGAAATTCCTAGACCACTATCAAATACTTTTGGTGAAATATTATTTTCCCGTAAACCCCTTAAAATCTCAGCAACAACAAAGGTCGCATTAATTTCATCATCAGTCTCTTTCCAAGTATGAAAAAAATCATTTAAATACATGTCTTTTGTATCCAAAGCTTTAAGCTCTTGAATCAATTTTTTTATTGTAGCCTTATCTTTCATCAGCTAACCTCCGTAATTTTTCACATAGTAGCACAGCAACAGTTTACTGTCTACTTAAGAATTAATTTTTTGTTGCATTTTGTTGCAAAATTTTATATTTTACCAAGTTCCTTAAGAATCTTTTCTCTTGTAAATGGCCAACTTCTCATCCAAATTCCACAAGCATCAGCTATTGCACTTCCAATAGCAGGAGCTGCTCCGTTAGTTGCAATCTCACTTATGCTCTTAGCACCAAATGGTCCATAATCATCATTCACATCAATTAGCTTTGCCTTAAAGTCTTCTGGCATCTCTGTAATCATTGGACTACCATAATCAGTTAAAGTTGGATTTAAACAAACACCTTTTGCATCAAGAATCATTCCCTCATAAAGAGTATGACCTATTGCTTTAAGTGCAGCTGCGTACATTTGGCAAAGAGCAAGTTCTGGGTTAATAGGAGTACCTGCATCTTGAATTGCGTAGAACTTCTGAACTTTAACTTCTCCAGTTACTACATTGACTGCTACTTGGGCAAAATGAGCACCATATGGAATTGAACTTGCGTTTGTAACAAAAGAGCCTTCAGCTACAAGCTGACCTCTTCCAGTCCCGCTGAGAGCTGTATGAATTAACTCGCTAAAACTTAATTCCTTTCCAGTTTTATTTGATACAACTTTACTCCAATAGCCTAAATCCAAATCAGATATATCCTCTTCCATTTGCAAAGCTGCTTCTTTTAGAATCTTTTCCTTAAGATTATTGCTTGCAATTAGTGATGCATTACCTGAAAAGAATGTACCACTTGAAGCATAAGCTCCTGTATCAAAAGCACTACTATCAGTATCTCCTGAAACAATGGTAACATTGTACATTGGAACTTTTAAAACTTCACTGGCCATCTTAGCACTAATTGTATCTAAACCAGTTCCAAGATCAGCTCCACCACTATTAAGAATAATAGAACCGTCGGTTGTCATTTTTATTAATGCTGTACTATGATCAAGTCCTGGTAATCCACTTCCCTGTTGTATGATTGCAAAACCTTTTCCGATTTTCCATTCGGGGTCATCAGTAGTTTCTTTCTTCCCCCAATCAATCATCTTAGCTCCCTCTTTAAGAGCACTTTTAAGTCCACAAGAACCAACAGGAACAACGTTACCTTCTCGGCCTTCACCAAGCCCCTTGAGAATTTCTAGCATATAGCCTTTCTCAACAGAGTTCTTTTCAACTAGTTTGTAATAATCAACACCTAGTTCTTTGGCCATTTCACACATACACATATTCAAAGCATAGGCACCTTTTGGCGCTCCATAGCCCTGATATGCTCCTGTAGGAGCTATATTTGTATAATAAGTATAGATATCAAACTTCATGTTATCAACTTTAACCAAAGGAAGCGTTTTTGAACAAGCATTCATAGGAACTGTAAGACAATGGTTTCCATAAGGACCTGTATTTGCTCTGACGTCCATGTAAATTGCATTAATCTGTCCATTTCTATCTGCACCCATCTTAACTGTAAGTCTCATTGGATGTCTTGTAGAATTTGCAATAAATTCTTGTTTCCTTGTATTCATATAATAAACTGGTCGTCCTGTAATCCATGCAGCATAACCGGTTACATCTTCAACAAGAATATCCTGTTTTGATCCATAACCTCCACCTACTCTTTGCTTAATTACATGAATTTTATTTTCTGGAATCTGACATACCCAAGAAACAATTCGTCTTACATGGTAAGGAACCTGAGTGGAAGCATAAACTACCAATCTACCTGAATCAACTTTTGCATAACAAACATGAGGTTCAAGTGGAGTACACTGAATTTGATTAGTTCTATAGGTTCTTTCAATCACTACATCACTTTCTTCGAACCCTTTCTCAATATCTCCAATTTGGCCATGAGCTGCACTGGCAACATTATGTCTAATATCTCCATTCAATGGGAATTGATAAACAACTTTTCCTTCTCGTGGATCAACTCCTTTATTATACTCTTCAAGATTTTCTGGTGCACCACATCTATACTCAACTAATCCATTTTGAACTAAAGGAGCATTATCAGCCATTGCTTCTTCAACAGTGAAAACAGGTTTTAATTCTTCATAATCAACTTTGATAAGATTCATTGCTTTATTTGCACTTTCATAATCTTCTGCAACTATAGCAGCAACTCTATCTCCAACATGCCTTACTTTAAAATTAAACATTCTCCTGTCATGTGGACTTGGCTCAGGACTTCCCTGACCAGCTTGCATATAGGTAATATCCGGACAATTAAAAGCTGTAATAATTTTAACAACTCCATCAACTTTTTCGGCTTCGCTTACATCAATTGAATTCACATATGCCATTGCATAAGGAGAACCAAGCATAAGCATTACACAAGAATTTTTTTCTACTCTATCTTCTACAAAAGCTTTTCTTCCTGCTACTAGTTCAGGTCCATCAATCTTAGAAACTGGTTTACCTACAAATTTTAAATTTTTTCTAAAATCTGGAGCAATTTCACTTGTATGACGGCCATTTTTCATTATTTCTCTAGCAAGTTTTACAGCTAAATAATAATGTTCATAACCTGCATCTCTAACATAAATACCTGTAAGGACATCTTTAATTTCTTCTTTGCTAGGATTAGGATTCTTTTCAAGTAACCATGTAAGTAATAATGCAGCAGCAGGAGCATTATAAGCTGATTGAACAATACCTGCATCAATCATCCCCTGTTGAACAGCACTTAAATGTTGGCCATCTGCAAGTCCATCTCCGGTAATTATTTCTCCACCATCAACTTGACCCGCTAAAACCAAATTAGCAAATACAGGTTCACCATCAAGTAATACTGTATCACTTCCAGCAAAACCTTCGCTGTTATCACTATCTCTTACACAAAAATGACCTTCATTTACTAAAACTTCTCTCAAAGATTTTAGAGGATTTACTTCAATATTTCTTTTCTTTCCGTTTATTTTAATATGAATTAACAAATTGGGCCTCCCACTTCTTCAAGCATTTTATCAACATTGACTTTTAAAATATACTTTTTGTATTTTGCTCCTCCAAATATATCATCAAAAGTCTTGATATCCGAAATCCAATTCTTATTTTCTAAATTGAGAGAAATAATCCCAGTGCCTTTCAAAGCAACGAATCCTTTCATCCCAGTTTTAGTTTTGCAAACCACAGCATTCAATACACTATGGCTAAAGGGAGTATTTGAAACTCTTCGTTGAGCGATTTTAACATCTAGAGGAATAATCGCCTTAAGAATTAGATCATTGTCATATTTTTTTCTGTTGTTTATAAATTCTAACAGTTTAACTTTTCCATTTTTAGCCAGTTCAAGACTTGCATCACAAGCTAAGAATAGAGGAAGCAAATAACTGTCATCTCTTACAACTGCTAAATTTCCACCAACAGTTGCCATATTACGTCTAGTCCGACTTGCCATATTTGTAGCAGCCTTTTTCAAAAAAAGAGGAATATCTTTTTCATCAATTAATTTTTGAAAAGTAACCATACTTCCAATTGAAATTGTATCTTTATTTATTTCTATTTTATCTAAAGCAAGGTTTTTAAGTGAAATAACTCCATCTACTTTTACCATACTTCCCAAACGGTTTATCTCAGTTCCCCCAGCTAAAAAAGCCAAGTTACTTTTTTTGAATTTCAAAGCCTCTTCTATTTTATCAGCAATTTTAAAAGTCTCTAACATAATCCCTCCTTTTTCAAAAGGTTCGCAGCGCATTCATTTGCATCTTTAACTAATTTCTTTTCATCAACACCAACTAGCTCGCCGTTATCAACTACAACACTCCCATTAACAATAGTGTACTTAGTACCATGATTATAACCACAAAATACCAAAGCGGCCATTGGATCTGAAAGTGAACCTGCATATTGTAGGCAATCCATTTCAAAAATTGCCATATCAGCAGCCCATCCGATTTCAAGTTTTCCTATTTTATCAAAATTCAACATTTTTGCACCATTTTCACTGGCCATTTTAAATGCTTGTCCAGCAGTTAAACCATTAGAACCATATTTTACTCTTTGAAGTAAAAGTGCATTACGTATTTCACCAAGCATATCAGAACTATCATTGCTGGCACTACCATCAACTCCAAGTCCAACATTTATACCCATTTTAAGCATCTCATTAACTCTACAAATTCCTGAGCCAAGACGCATATTACTTGAAGGACAGTGAGCAATATGAGCACCCTCTTTTGCAAGAAGCTTAAGTTCCTCATCATTGAAATGTATTCCATGGGCATAAAATACATCACTGCCAATCAATTCACATTCTTCCATCAATTTTAAAGGCCTTACGCCATACATAGCTAAACATTGCTTTTCTTCATCTTTAGTCTCACAAAGATGAGTATGAAGTCGAACTCCATATTTTCTAGCAAGCCTGCTTGATTCAAGCATACACTGCTTTGTTACACTAAAAGGTGAACAGGGAGCAAGAACAATTTTATGCATAGCCATTCCAGAAGGATCATGATACTTTTTAATACACCTTTCGCTGTCATATAGTATTTCATCTTCTGTTTGAACACAAGAGTCAGGTGGAAGTCCTCCATCTTTAACTGAAAGACTCATACTCCCTCTGGTAGGGCTAAAACGCATTCCTAAAGAATCAGCAGCCTGAAATTGAAGCC
>Ga0265294_10008654_pt1 | contig 11833 bp, 26 predicted proteins | sample MunlanPumphouse3_FD_192504 | JGI IMG/M metagenome (GOLD analysis project Ga0265294, IMG submission 192504) | Groundwater microbial communities from a municipal landfill in Southern Ontario, Canada - Pumphouse #3 | ecosystem: Environmental > Aquatic > Deep subsurface > Groundwater | place... | reverse complement strand
ACACATACTCAGAAGGTGTTGCGGTATAATACTTTGGATTAATCGAACTGTCGTTTTTATGTGAGTGGACATACTGTGGACAAGCGATTCTGCTCCCACGCATAAAAATTTTGTGATTTTTACATAATTCTACTTGTTCATAGTATTTGCCATACCAATGTTTACAATTAAAGCAACAATTTTTCATGTATAGTATTTAGTCGTAATTATATAAAAAAGTGTTGTTATAATTTTTTAAAGCCTCTTTCATACATTGATCCGCTAAATCAGTATAAATTGGATTTTTTATATATTCTATAAAATCTAACGCATCATCACCAGATAACTCAATATTCCTATTAAGTTGAAAAGCAGTATATTGTTCAATTAATGCATCATTCGTTGTCATCATCAAACACACATTCCTCATCAAATGCATATTCATCATCCATAGACTCAATCATATCAATTTCGTATTGTGTGTAATAAGCCATTTTATTTTTCCTCTACAATACTATTACACCTCAATCTATAAATAACTATCTATTTATTTCCAAATATCAAACCAGTCTAAATTATCACACGATATATCATAAATATATGAATCACACACATTACAAACACAAACAGTTAAATCATTTTGCAATTTGCACTTAATCGACATCCAATCTTCATAGTCACCCCGTAAATGACTATTTTTACAATAAAGACAACATTTAGCTATTGTAAATCCAGTTACTGTAACTTCTACTTCTCCCATTTCGCTCTATCCTCTTGTGTTCCTTCCCAACCAGTACAAAAACACATTATTTTATATTCACAAGTTAAGGTAGTATTGTCAGATTTATCTTTTTTACACTTATCCGCATGAATACATTTTTTACAAATCGACCCTAAACATTTTGGTTTAACCCAATCTTTTCCAACATCTAGCGCAACATAATAATCAGTACATGCTTCAATATTTTTACATTCAAGCCGCATCAACAAATCACCTCATCAATTCTACTGTATCAAAATCACAGTCAGCGATTGATTCTTTTGATTTTCTTACTAAATCAAACAATAAATCATAAACACAAGTAATTAATTCAAACTCATATTTATTTAACGTGATATTATCTTCATGAAACGCAGTATCTAATACATATTTCATATTTTGATTAAATAATTCTTCATTTAAAATATCATCTTGATATGCATTCACTAATGCTCTAATCCATTTTACATAATTTTTAAATTTCATTTTTACACCTACGCCTCATACCAAAACACAAGCCTAATTCTATTAGCATCAAAATTTTTAAATGTCCACCATTGTAATGCTTCATGAATATCATCAAATAATATTTTTACAACACGAGATTGCCAAACATCTTTATAATAAGCATCTTTATTCGCAACATTATACGCAAAAAATTTTTTTCCACAACTCCAATTTGTCAAATCTCGAACGCCGCTGCGATGTGTGTAATTCACTAATGAATTATTTTTAACTGATTTTAAAACATAACCCTCAATAGACATTATTTCTCCATATTTCTCAATATAATCTTCAATTTCTTTCAATGTGACCCAAGACATATAATTTACATCTTCCTGACCAGCATAATAATCATAATATCGCGATAATGTCTTTTTTGTTATAGGATTTACGTCAATCGGTTCACCTCTTGGATTTGAAATATATGGCATGCCAAAAATATTCTTAGTATTTGACAATATACCAAATAACACATAATTTCGACTACAACCCACCTCTACAGTTTTAAATTCCACCCTATTATCATCAGTTAAATTACAAACCAGTGCCGATGGTTGCCATTTACCATAATCATCTTTAATTTCAACAAATAAATTAATATCAAGACCCATTGTTAATCATCATTTTTTACATAATTCGCTTTATCTAACAATAGTCTACATTCATATTCAGATATTTTACCACTATAACAATTTGATTTACATACGTATAAATTAGTAGGTGTAATATAACTAATAGACTCAATATCCATTTTTTGATAAATTACTTTAGCAACTACATATTTAAAATCATCATACGTCATGAGTTGAGGTGGAAACAATCCACCATTACTTCCTATATAATGCCCATATGCTTTATGCTCATTAAAATTATACGTTAATTGCATAGAATCATTATCTTTTGAACATTGCAACTCTATTTTATTACACACTAAATATTCAATATTTGAAATATCAAACGTAAACTGAATTTGTTTTCCAAAACAAACACAATTTAAGTTTAACTTTTTAAATTCAACTAACATTTTTAAAACCCCTTGCACTTTGTGCTTTAGTCAACAAATATTTACAATCAATATCTGGTATAAAATCATCATATTTTTCCATTTCACATATAACCAGCGCATATGGTGTATCATAATAGATACTATTAATATCCAAATCATTAATCTTTTTTAATTCCAGAACTCGCTCTTTAAAATCATCGTACGATGATTTTGCAGGTTTAAATAAAAATTCTACACCATCGACTACACGTCTACCATACCATTCCCCACTATTAAAACTATAAACTAATATTATTTCTGTCAACGCTTTTTTATATTTTACAACAACTGCGTTGCACACAATAACATCAAAAGTATGAATATCGATTTCAAAATCGTTTCTTCCACGCATATGTTTCTTAAAATATGTAGTATAAAACTCTGATGTTTGTTTACTTTTAATTTCTTCAAGTTTCATTATTGTGCAAGACCTCTCAAATAATTTTCAGCTAACACGTAGCCACCAAATAAAGACATCATTATTCCAAATACACCAATTAATGTTATCATACTTTTGACCTCGGTTGCCACTTACCTTTGTCACAAGCCATACCAAAACACACTGACGCGCCGTTAACATCACAAGACGTATAACCTGAACTATTGCTTAGGGTAGCCTGCTTATGATGGCTACAATCCCCGCAAAATTTGCTTCTCCATATATCTGCTGAGTTTATACCAATTTCTACGTTTTGAGCATCCCATTTGCGCTGGTCACGAATGAATATTTTTTTCCGTAACAATAATAAATCTGAATCACGCATCATAATTCAAAACCTCACTCCGTTGAATGGAATTGAACTTACATGACCATTCTTTTCATAACAATTTAAACGATTGTTTTTAAAATCAACACCATCAAGTTGGGAAAAACGCTGTATCCCCATCATACAATTTGGAACATACACGGTAAGCCCCCAATCTACAACCGCATCTGCTCTAAAACTAATTTTACCTACGGTAAACGCAAAACCATCAAACGTATATGGAATTTTGTTTTGAATCAATTCACGTTCCAAATCAGAATTGAACATAAATAAAATGTTCTTTGATTTGTAATTCGGCTGTAACGTTATCATACATAATAATTACATCTAATACTATATAATGATTTCTAATTAATTTCAACAAATACTTTTTTATATACTGCCCGCGTACAACATAGTATGTCAACTAATGGCTTTACATCAGAAACTTTAAAAAATATTCGCTGGATAGGAGATAACCACTATGGTGTAAATAAACATCTTACATTATACATAAGAAATAATAAAGATGGTAATTCATGGAGTTCATTACAGAGAATGAACCACCTAACCTCTCCAAACGAAAAAGGAGTTTATGTACCAACCAAACTCTCCGTACAACCTCGCACTACTCAAAGTATTGTCGATGGGTTGAATTACTTAGAAATATCTGATGTATCAAAACGAACTTTCTCAAAATCATGTACAATCAACGGATTTGTTGGTGAAATACCAATCGCAACATGTAAAAGTGTTAATACCGCTAGAAAACTTTCACAAAAAATGAATGGTAAAAAAACAACACCTAACAAACAATGCATCTGCAAATCAGCCCATAAAATGATTGGTGTTATTCCAAATTTTTCTAAAAATGCTAAAAAATTAATGTAACACTTTTTCAATATCTTTTTTTACTTTTACCACACCTACGTAATCATAAAACAAGATAACGCAATTATTAAAATTACTTGAAATATTGAGAACATGCATCGTAATTCAATAAAATCACCAACATCCTCGTCACCACAAATCAAGCGCAATATATACACACTGTTTATTAAAAATGAATACATGCCTATAAAATAAACCAGAAAAATTAAAAATGCGTGTAAGACCGAATGACACAATGGAGTTGTATGTATTGCTAACATAACGCTAACACATAACGGTAACCACACCAATATCACACTAATTATCCATTTAACAATAACACTACTACATTTAACAATCAACAATAAAACATCTTTTACTATTTTTTTAGCACATTTATCTTCTAAATCAACCATTTTACACACTTTGTTTTAATTTATCATTACCGCTAGTTATCCATAAAACCAATACAGCAATCATTAATTCTACGCAAACTACCCAAATAAAGCTCGTTAAAAGCACAAAAATTATCGTTAATTGCAATATTACAAAAAACAAATATGCGTATGCGAGTTTTTTATCATATTTTAAAACATCATGTTTTCTAAACGACAAAATAATAAATTTAGCGCTATCTTTACAAATTCTAATCGAAAACGGCATTGCTACGATTGTGCTAAGCACACAGCAGAATAAAATGAATGATTTAATTGGTATTTTATAAAAATTAGAACTAATTATTTGTAATGTTGGGATAATAGTCTCAGCACTAATCACAAAGGATAATATAATATTGATTAGTAACGGTATAGCTAAAACAACAAAACAGATAATGTAGGGCAGTCTACGTAACAAATAATCACCAGTTCTAATCGCCATCACCCATTGTAAAAAATAATACAACAAACAATGTTCTTCTTAAATTATCAATAGATATAATCATTTTACTCTCCGGGCAGTATCATAAAAATATGCACAATTATGACATTGTTCACAATCATACATGCGAAAATTTTTACACTTTTCAGATGCTTTATCAAAATAGCAACCCGTTTTATGATTCGAACGCGAAGGGGTGTCCCTATAAAAATAACCGCACTGTTTATTTCCAAAATTATCATCATTCACAAAAAGGAATAACGAAACGCCCATGATTATACTAAAAATAGCCGTCGCTAAAAGAAATATCGAATTTGCCGCGCTTAAACATAAATTTATGCCAATACCAATTACTGATACGAAAAAAACTATAGCTTTTAACTTATATTCAAACTTACTTCTTTTTATCATTGTACATCAACACTGTTTAAAATTATTATGCCTCTTTTTCAGAACATCTTGAATACAAACTACGAACATACATAATTATCGCACCTAATACACCGATTACAGCAAACCCCCAATATATATCAAAAGCAAATAACACAGTACTAATAATGAGTAACATTCCAAATGCAATAAGGCACAAAAATGTATCCGCTAATGGACCATCGGGGTATCTACGCTTAACAACATACCCTTCGTCTCTACACACTAAACCAATCGACGATGTAATAACTGCCAACGCAGATAATATAATAAATTCAATAAAACAAGATGTTTCATAAGTTTTTGTTATAAACATCCACACAAAATAACAAATTGGCACAAAAAACCAAATTACAACAAAAAATATACTCCAAATATAATTCAATAATTTAATAAAATAATTACCAATCATTTTACAATCATGTTTTATAAATTTAAGCGCACAACTTAAACTGATTTGTTTCATATATACTTATTAGTATTAATAATATTTAACACCCTACTATAAAAAATTAAATATGTAAAAAAGTTTGTTTAGTATCAGAATCATTGATTTTAAAATCTCTTCCTCTCAATTTACCTTTAATTTGTTCAACAGTATACTCTTTTTTACCTTCACTAAGTAATTTATATCGTCCACAACACAATTCATATTTGCTAATGGTATAATTACCGTTCAAATGACGAGAATACACGATTAATTTATCACCAGACGTTTCAAAAACTAATTTTGTACGCCCAATTTCATCAGAACTTTTGCTTTTTTCAAAAGCCGATTGTAAAAACGACGTGATGTATGTCATTTACACCTCAGTGGAATTAGTATAATTTTCAACAACATTTGTTACATTTGCAACTATTACTTCCAACGTATCATTAAAAATGGTCTCATTTACCGTTAAATTCAGAATATCATAATCGATAACATCACTTGTATTCAACATAATAGTGTCATTGGCAACGCTTTCATTCAATAAAACCTCTGTTGTATTAATAATATCAATCACAGTAGTATTAATAATATCAATAGTTGTATTATTTACACCAGTTTCTGGTAATTCTGTAAAATAAACATATCCAAGCGTACATGTAAAAGCAATAAACACTACCGCGACACAAGCTAACACCATGTAGTTTGTACCTCCAAATCTATCGTCCGAGTTTCGAGACATACTTATTACATAGCATTCATTAACATATAAATATTGGCATGTGAAAATAATCAAAACTATATTTATAACAAAACTAATAAATATACAGGTGCCCCATTAGTAGTATGAACGAACTTGTAGCATTAGACAAACTTCGTGAGATTTGCAACAAAAACCTCATCGACTATGTAATTCAGGACAACTTATTGCAGTGCAATGGTAATGATGGCGGTGTTTTACTAAAAATGACTTACAAATTAATTGTGGTCGAATTTTGGGGGCTTGGTCATGTAAACATCCCCTATAAGTCTATTGATAGATTTGAATTCCACGCAAACACAACGGGTATTGAAATCCATACAAACGATGGTGTTGAAATTATTACCAAATTATGGTAATATTCTTATTTTCATAAGTAAATACTTTATTTAGTCTTACAACCAATACTAATTATGCCAGATTACGAAGAAATAGATTATACTAAATTTAAAGGTAAATATACTCGTCCAGAAAGCCAGCATGGTGCTGAATATGAACAAATGTTAATTGAAAAACGCATCAAAAATAATAAAGAAGATGCAATTAAACTACAACAATTTTTAACATATAAGGCTAATAAAAAACATAAATATTCACCAATTCGTCACTCATTGCCCAAAAAACAAAACAAAGACGAAACAGCAAATTAAACTACATAAAATCGGTATCATTTCCGGTATAACCTCTTTTATTTTTAAAATTTTCATAACGCACCAAGTTAATAATGTAAATATAATTAAGATTATAATAATTTGGATTATCATAAAGGGTAAAGCCACAAAAACAACCATTAACCATTTACAGTCAGCCTCCCCAATCCAGTTCGGCATAACAAAATACCACACAAATGGGATTATGCACCCAAAAATTCCAAAAAATATACTCAATATAACACCATATTGAACAAAGTAAATATTTGAATAAGTCAATATAATGAACGGAATAGCTAAAATAGTAGCAAAAATGAGATATTTATTAGGCACTGACCGACTCTTAACATCAAGATAGACAAACCATATACTACAAATGATTAAAATTGATATTAAAAAGTATATTAACATCATTTTTAATACTTATCTGCGACTGGGTTGTAACCCTCCTTTTCGAGTTGTGTTATTGCAATATCAAAATAATGTTTACTCACATTATATTTTTTCATCAGCGCGCGTTTGGAATCTTCTTTCCCATACCATTTTTTAGCCACTCTACGCGCATAATCCATTTTTTCTTTTGCGCTCACATCGCCTTCCACACCATTTTTCTCACGTTCCTGTTGTAACAATATCTGAGTCTGACGAATCTGTTCATTTGTAAGTTCTAAACGTTTTGCTTCATACATTTCTAATGTTTTCTTCGTAGGTAAACCCACTCTCCATCGAGTTATGGCTGTATTAGACGCGCCTAACTCACACGCGCCCGCATCTGCTGCGGTCAAGTGAATTTTCCAATATTCACCGTTTGGGTTAACCCAAACTCGTTTACAGGACAATAAATTAAAACCATCATCGTGACACATAACTTCCACATGCATATAGTGTGTTGCTAATTCACGTAACTGCACATCAACATATTTTGCAGAAGGCGTCGTAATAATAACAAATGCTGATTTAATACGCATTGTTTGTAATAATTTACCAATCAATTTGTTGCTTTTTGTCGCAGAATCACGATTTCCAATACTGTTTCCAGCATCATCCAATAATATCACTTGATTTTCAATTTCAAGATTTTTTAACACCTTATGGATACTTTCTGGTGTAATAATTGCAACATTTTCTTCAGGGTTGAAAAATTCCAAAACATGGTCAAAATCACCATACTTCAACAACGACAGTTCTTTTGCTACATCTTCACATATTCTTAAAGCACTAACCGATTTACCAGCACCCTTCATCGCATCTAATATTACAACTACCTCAGATTTAGTAATAGGGTCAACTAATCTTTCTGCAAATATTCTCGATAAAGCCTTAATAGTAAAGTGTTTTGGTTTTTTAGGCACAAATTGACACATTCTGCGGGTCATATCCCCAAACGACGGTATAGTATCGAGGTTGGGTGTCAACTCTACAACGTCGTGTGTGTATTCTACTGTCATATCATCCATTTTCTTATAAATCCCCACCAATTACATCTTTCTTTCCACTTCCAACGATAAGTGCCATATATTCGCTTATAGCCGCCCATACAGAAATACAGCAAACTATTCCATCAGCAGAAAATTTTTCGGGCAATTCATCTAGCGCATCTTCAAACTCCTTTATTTCTTTATCTCGAATTTCAGAATCTGTAATTAATGACAACGCATAAATAGTAATTAAATATGGTTTTGGGTCATTATGGGCTTGTAACCCACTAATACAGCTTAAAAACGTTTCTCTCGCGCGTGTAACAACAAATTCTAAATTGGTAGAACTGAAGGACGCTATTACATCACCGCTACTCGGTGCTTCGGTACTCTTAGCATTAACCATGTGTGTTCATTTACGTCATTAAGAAAATGTATATTTAAATGTATTTTTGTAAAAGCTCGATTTTTCATTATAGGGGGTCTCGGTATAGTTTTCTATATCAATGGCAACGCGCGCGAGGCTGAAATATTTCAATCAGAGTGTTTTTTCATAAATGAATCATCACGATAAACGATGTTTTAATAACCAATGGTTGAAATAAAATGAAAGATTTTGAAAGATTATCAGATATGGGTTATTCAATAGTTAACGCGCGCGCTTGCAATTGTTAAAAAAAAAGATTATTTAAACTGTTCAAATTGATTGATTGCAAACTTAACAAAATCATATTTTACAGCAAGGTCTTGCAATTGAAATTGTATATCAGATAATGTCGCTAAATTTTCTTTCCATTGTTCTCGTTGCGCGCCAGTACCAACAGAAATTGTTTTTTGCATGGCTTGCATGTCACAGTGTAGTTTTTTAATTAATTCTAAATCTTTAGTTTTTTCTTCACTATCTGCGACACTATGCTTTAAATAAGAATATATTGTTGATGCATAAAATAATGTTGTTCTTAATACACTCACATGATTGTCATCAAACGCTAACTGCAATTGGATATTGCCTATTGTTACTTTGGCATCTTCACTCATTTTCCGCATAAGCATATTAAAAACTTAACTATTAAACATTTAAAGATATTGTTATAAAACTGAGTCAAAATAAATACATTTAAATTTAACGAAAACGCCACATTTTTAAACACGATTAAAATACTTATTAAATTACTAAACTAACATAAAAAACAATAGTCCTAACCGGAGTCGAACCGGTGTCATCAGCTCCAAAGGCTAATATGATTGACCACTACACTATAGGACTATATTTGCGCGCACACGCACGCGATTAATTCATGCAACAAGCGACACGTGTGCATATAATAATTAGTGCTTATTATACTTAACTGTTTGCCTTTTAATATTATTTGTTAAATAATCATACACCTCAGATACTATATTATTAGTAGCGATGTTGGTGATTAATTCTTCAAGAATGGACGCGCGAAGTTTTTTCTAAAAATTCAGTAAACTTTGACATAATAGATTATTATGTTTAATGCTATACGAACTGTTAGTTATGTTTTGTAACCAACACCTTTCTTTCAATATTGATTATCATTATACGCTCTTGTAAGTTTTTTAAGATGTTTTAATATAAACTTAATAGCAAACACCACAATGACTACCAACAAACAAAACGCCCAGAACTCCCGAACGCTGAACGTAACTTGTATACATATTATTAAAAAAAATATTGTACACACAATTGCAAAAACATGATAACCTTCTTTCAACATTACTTATATATAGTATGTGCGAGTATTTAAATTTACTTACGCGCTTAATTCTAAAATCATTTTTATCATTTTTCTCAAAAAACTTAGCACTTTTACATTAATTATATGCGCGCTTTGTATAGATTATGCTGTAATTTTAAAAATACTGCTAAAATATTTACTTTTAGTGTTTTTTAAAAATTTTCAAATTTTAAACACAGATTTACATTTTATGTTTTAAATTAACATATTTAAATATTTGCATAAACTTTAAGTATAAATACATTTAAATATACCGTTGTGGTTTTAAATATTGGTAATCTTTATGACTACAGTTACAGAATCAATTAAAGCATTCAGAGACGGTCACCGCGCAATCGGTGCTGTTGAAATGGTCGTCGGTCTTGGTGTCACGGTCATCGCACTTTATATCATTATCCTCATTGCCGGAAGTTTTTCAGGAGCAGCGAGCTCTATCACTGGACTCCCGACTGCATGGCAGAACGTTCTCGCATCTACTGACGCAATGGCTGGTTCCACTTTTAACATCGCATCCCTCGCCCCGCTTGCAATCGCAGGTGTTGGTATCCTTGGTATTGTGATTGGTGGGCTTTACATCCGTCAGAACAACTAATTTCGAACAAATACGAATATGCATACGGTGGAATTTAAATTCCACCACTGTTTTGAAAAAATTAATTAAATTTAACGTTAAAAGTTTATACTTATTTTAATTTAATTAACTTTTCATAAATCATTCTATATTTGCCTATTTTCTTATCAGCGTGATAATGTCCAATAAACCATTCTTTACAAGTTAATTTATTTTGTATATCTTTCATTTTTAACGATATTTCATCTTCCCACGCAATTGGATATAATTGTTTAATTATATCTACAGAAATACAATGTGTTATAGCATAATCCACACACCAATTATATTTTTCCAAATTATTATACGCATTTTCCCACTCCTCAACTGATGGTGTTTCTTCCTCCCACCAGCTAACATCTGTAATGCGCATACTTTTATCAATACTTTTAGCTCCACCCATACACCAAAAGGTTAACCCATTAATTTCAAAAACATACCCCCGCATAAGATGATATACATTTTCTGAAATTTTATGAATCTTACCACCACACCATTCTTGAATTGGAAAATTATTCAACATTTTAAAATTTTCATGATTTCCGTCAATAAATAAAATTTTATATGGTAATTTTGTTAAAATATTTATTTTTTCAAAATCGCGATTATCATTATACCAACACATCCCAAAATCACCAGCAACAATTAAATAATCATCAAAGTTTAACGTTAAATTAATTAATTTGCGTATATCACCGTGGGTATCACCCGTTACATATATCATTTTTGTTTCTCCTCGAATAACCAGCAACCTTGTTCATTTAACACGCCATCTATTTTTGGTGGTATAAAATTTTTACTTCGTGTACGACCGCCGCCAAACATTCGTAAATAACATCTTGCAAAATATTCAACATTATTAATTTGATTAAACATGTATTTATAACTTTCTCGTGCCAATGCATTTTTAATTTTACGAGTGGTGTTTGATTTATCACGGTGTTTAAGGTGAATAGTTTTGCTATACGCAGAATGTTCACGTTGCCATAG
>Ga0265294_10008653_pt1 | contig 11833 bp, 10 predicted proteins | sample MunlanPumphouse3_FD_192504 | JGI IMG/M metagenome (GOLD analysis project Ga0265294, IMG submission 192504) | Groundwater microbial communities from a municipal landfill in Southern Ontario, Canada - Pumphouse #3 | ecosystem: Environmental > Aquatic > Deep subsurface > Groundwater | place... | reverse complement strand
CCCTATATCATGCATCCGCTGGCGGTGGCTCGCATTGTCTCGAAGGAGATGGGACTCGGTTCCACCTCCATCTCTGCCTCGTTGCTACATGATGTGGTGGAAGATACCGAATATACCGCTGATGATATCCGTGCCCTCTTTGGCGACAAGATTGCTCAGATTGTGGACGGGCTGACCAAGATATCGAGTGGTATGTTCGGTGAGAATGTCTCGGCACAGGCTGAGAATTTCCGCAAGCTGCTCCTCACCATGTCGGACGACATCCGGGTGATCCTGATCAAGATCGCCGACAGGCTGCACAACATGCGCACCCTCTCGTCGATGAGTCCTACCAAGCAGTTTAAAATCACAGGTGAGACACTCTATATCTATGCCCCGTTGGCACATCGCCTGGGGCTTTTTGCCATTAAAACGGAGTTGGAAGAGCTTTGTTTCAAGTATGAGCATCCCGAGGTGTATGCCGACCTGACTGCTAAGATCAGGGAGTCTGCTCCCGAGCGAAACAAGATCTATGAGAATTTTGCTGTACCGGTGATACCGGCACTCGATAAGATGGGCATCACCTATGAGATGCGCGCGCGGGTGAAGTCGGTCTACTCCATCTGGAACAAGATGCAGAGCAAGAGCATCAGCTTCAACGAAGTGTATGACCTGTTTGCCGTACGCATCATCTTTGAGGTACATCCCGGCATGGATGAAAAGAAGCAATGCTGGGATATCTACTCAGCCATCACTGACATCTACAAGCTCCGTCCGGACCGTATCCGTGACTGGGTGAGCCACCCTAAGGCCAACGGTTACCAGGCGCTACACCTCACCGTGATGGGTCCCAATGGTAAGTGGATCGAGATTCAGATCCGCAGTCGTCGTATGGATGACATTGCCGAGAAAGGCTTTGCTGCTCACTGGAAGTATAAGGAGAATCGCATCGAGGAGGATAATGAACTGGATAAATGGATCAAGACCATCCAGGAGATCCTTTCCAACCCCAACCCCAATGCGATTGATTTTCTCGACACGGTGAAGATGAATCTCTTCTCGTCCGAGATCTTCGTCTTTACCCCCAAGGGTGAGATCAAAACCTTGCCCCAGGGAGCCACAGCGCTCGACTTTGCTTATACCATTCACACCCGTATCGGTGATCACTGCCTGGGTGCCAAGGTAAACCACACGTTGGTTCCTCTAAGCCAGAAACTGCGTAGCGGTGATCAGGTGGAGGTGCTCACCTCTCAGTCGGTCAACCCCCAACCGGAATGGCTTAACTTTGTCACCACCGCCAAGGCACGCACAAAGATTGAGGCTTCGTTGCGGCGTCAACGACGACGTATTGCCGAGAAGGGAAAGAACATGCTCGATGAGCTCTTCGCCAATGAGCCGATTGACAACACTCTCTTCAACAGGATCCTCCACTCATACAAGGCGGAGAACAAAGAAGACCTCTATTACATGATTGGCAACAATGAGGTCGCGCTACCGATACAAAAGGAGGCATTCTTCAAGCTGAAGGAGGTTCCCGAGAGACAGGACAATCTATTTGTACGGTATGTGAAACAGGCGATGAATGCCATTAAGAAGTCGCCTCAGGAGTCAGGCAAGGTGATTCAAGCCGGAGGCGATGAAGGGATAGAGCGACCAATACCTCCGATGGATGCAGGGAGAACGAAAATTGACCGGAAAGCGGTCTATCCTCTCACAGAACAGAATTTCCGCAAGAATTTTATTGTATACTCATGCTGCAATCCGTTACCGGGTGATGATGTGTTTGGTTATGTCACGGAGAAAGAGGAGGTAGAGGTGCACAAACGCTCCTGCCAGACTGGTCTTAAGCTCAAGTCCAGTTATGGAGACCGTGTGATAGCAGTGGAGTGGGGTGATTACAAGCAGTATTCATTTCTGGCTTCCATAATTTTCACGGGGATTGATCGTGTAGGAATCCTGGGAAATATCCTTTCCAAGTTAGCTGAAGATGTGGTGGTCAATATTCAGAGTGTGAATGTGGCATCCAGGGACGGCATCTTTGAAGGAGTCTTTAATGTGCACGTTCATAGTGCCCAGGAGGTGAATCAGCTATGTGCCAAGATAGCAAAAGTGGACGGTGTAAGCACCGTCCACCGATCTACGATTTAATTTTTTTTCTTTTTCCTGCCAAATAGGAGGGAGGTACCTTTCTTCAATGCAAAAGCGATAAGGGCCGGCTTGCTTAGTTTCCAGGTGACTGAACTGAGGAGAGGTAGGTTGGAGACCAACAGGTTGACCCATGGGTTTGCTTTTCGCGTGACGAAAGGTGTCACCGAATAGTTGTTCCCACTGGAGAGGTTATCCATCGTCTCTGCAAACTTTAATTTCATGGATGAGGTGAGTCCCCTGGTCAGCATCGACCCCCAGTTGTCGTTTAGGTACTGCAGTTGGTAGGAGAGTCGTTGACTGGCAATGCTTCGCTCCTCTCTCAGTCGTTTTTTCTCCAGTCGCAGCTCTTCAAGCGGGTTCAGTTTGTAGGTGCTCATAGGTTACTCTTTTTTTTATCGTTCTCGTCATTCTCCATCAGGAAGCGTACCATCTTGTTGGTCACTTTCTTTTTGAAGGGCTTACCCACCAGCAGCATGATGAGCAGAACCAGCAATGCAAAAGCGGTCACAATGCCAAAGCCGGCCCAGATGTTCTGCAGCAGTTCGCCCAGATAGAGAGCGGCGGTGATGAATAGGAACAACAGTGCAAAGAGGGCTACACCACCCAGGATCAATCCATAGGTGAAAGCCGAAGAGCCAATGCTGATCTTTTCATACACCTCCAGTTTTCCGAGTTCAAGGGTGCTGGTGATATATCTGGAGATATCATCACGCATCTCCTCGAACAACGTACTTACGTTCTTTTCTTCCATCAGTTCGGCAGGTTAAGTGTGTCCGTTATTGTTTGGCCAGTTCTTTCTTAGCGATATCGGCAATGTCATCGATATCTTCCTTGAGATCCTGTACTTCGCTCTTGCCTTTGTATACGGCAGATTTCACATTGGCTCTCACCTTGTCGGCAAACTCATTGGCTTGTTCCAGCCACTCTTCCTTGCGGTCGCTGCCCATGATATAACCGATGGCTGCACCCAGCGCTACGCCGATACCTAGTCCCAGTAATAATTTTGATTCTGAATTCATAATTGGTAGTGTTTAATAGTTAGAAGTTTCATTTACACCTGAATGGCCAAAAGGCCGGTTCATTGAAAAGAATCCGTGAGGCCGGGTAAGCCTCCTGGACTCTTTGTATCAGATAAACAGATAGAAGTCAAAATTGTTTGCTCGTAATGGCTATTAATCCCGTATAGGTCACTCGGTCGGCAACGATTCACCTAACAGGGTGGCTGACGTAAAGCCGGTCACACGCACCTTTACAAAGTCACCGATTCGGTATTGTTTCTTGTCGAAGATCACCACCTTGTTCTGGTCATTACGGCCAAAGAGCTGCTCGCGCGAGCGCTTGGAGAAGCCCTCCACCAACACCTCGAAAACCTTGCCCATATCCTGCTCGTTGCTCTCTCGCGACAGTTCCAGTTGCAGGTCAATGATCTCCTTCAGTCTCCTGTTCTTCACTTCTTCCGGTATGTTATCCTCCAGCTTCTTGGCCGCATAGGTGCCGGGTCGCTCCGAATACTTGAACATGAAGGCGGAGTCGAAGCCCACTTCCCGCATCAGCGACAGGGTCTCCCGGTGATCCTCTTCTGTTTCGGAGTGAAAGCCGCACATGATGTCGGTCGACAGTCCACAGTCCGGGATGATTCGTTTGATGGCCGCAATACGTTCCAGATACCATTCCCTGTCATAGCGGCGGTTCATCAGCTTCATCATGCGGGAGCTGCCCGACTGCACCGGCAGATGGATGTAGTTGCAGAGGTTGGGATAACGTGCGATGGTCTCAAGGGTGGCATCGTTCATGTCCCAGGGATGGGAGGTGGTGAAACGGATACGCATCTCAGGAGCTGCTTCAGCTACCATGGCAAGTAGCATATGGAAGTCGATGGTCCCCTCGCCATTCTTATAACGATAGGAGTTGACGTTTTGCCCCAGCAGGATCACCTCTCTGAATCCCTTCTCCTGCATCACCCGCAGCTCGTTGAGAATGCTCTCGGGCTCACGGCTGCGTTCCCTGCCACGCGTGTAGGGTACGATGCAGTAGGTACAGAACTTGTCACAGCCCCTCATGATAGAGATGTATCCCGATATGTTGCTCCCCTCCATCTTGAGAGGGATCACATCCTTGTAGGTCTCCGTCTTGGACAACTCGATGTTCATGGCTTTCTCACCCCGCTCGGCAGCTCCCACCAGGCTGGGCAGGTCGAGGTATGCGTCCGGACCTACAACCAGATTGGCGTGGTGCTTGTCAATCAGCTCCGACTTGGCACGTTCGGCCATACAACCCAGCACTCCGATGATCAGATTATTCTTCCGTTTACGTTTAAGGGATTGAAAGTACTCCAGACGCTGAATCACCTTTTGCTCAGCATTCTCCCGGATGGAACAGGTGTTGACAAAGATGGCGTCCGCATCTTTCTCCTGATCGGTCAGGGTGTAACCGTCCATCTCCATGATCGATGCCACCACCTCGCTGTCTGCGACGTTCATCTGACATCCATAGGTCTCAATGTATAATTTTTTGTCTGCGTGCTTGTCTGCGTTCATTATTTCATTCATTTTCACTGTGATCCTCTATACGGGGAAAAGTTAAAAACTACATTTATCCGGTCAAATAGTTGGAAATTTCTTTCTTATTATATATATTTGCCGGGGAAAAATTAAAATTTTTTCATAGTTAAGGTTTTGGTTAAATGATCGGGAGTGACTGGGAAGTTGCTCCCGATATTTTGTATACCAAATACCCTAAATCTCATAAAAAAAGCGTACTTTTGTCTGGTTGCAAAATTAATCAAATTATGGAGTTTGGCGATATTATTTATTTTATCCTTCTTCTATTTTTTGTCATATTGGGATTTTTTAATGATTCCAGGAAGAAGAAAAACATGCAGCAGCAGAATGAAAAGGGATCCGGTCCTTTCATTGATGACAGCGATGATGAGCCTTTTCTTCGTCGGCTCTCCCTTCCGAAAAAACCTGCCTCTACAACGACTACACCACCTGCACCACCTGTTTATGTGCGTCCCGAATTCCGTTCTTCACTCGACCTGGTGACCGATTTCGAAGGAGTATCCTCGCTTAAGGGGTCTCTCTTTGTGCATGATGATGACGATTCGTTTGCTCAAGATGCTGTAAAGGAATATGACTTCAAAGAGGACTCATCAAAGAACATGAGCTCCCTACACCCATTGGTGGCGGAGCTTGCGGGCGAGGCTGGTGAGGAAGCATTGAAGAGAGGGCTGATTTACGGTGAGATCATGTTGCGAAAATATTGAGTGCATCCCCTGGAACCACAGACCAAAATATATAAAAACCAACAATTGACATGGCATTGAAATTTATTAGTGCTGAAGAGGCAGCGTCGCTCATCAAACATGACGACAACGTTGGCTTCAGCGGTTTTACGCATGCCGGCTGCCCGAAGGTGGTGCCGGTGGAGATCGCCAAAAGGGCGGAGAGCGAACATGCGAAAGGGAATCCTTTCAAGATAGGTGTATTCACGGGAGCCTCCACCGGTGACTCCATCGACGGCTCGCTCGCAAGGGCCAAGGCAATCAAGTTCCGCACTCCCTACCAGACCAACAAGGATATGCGTGAGGCACTGAACAGGGGTGAGTTCGACTTCTTCGACCTGCATCTCTCGCAGCTGGCGCAGGAGATCCGTTACGGGTTCCTCGGGAAGATCAATGTGGCAGTCGTGGAAGCTGCCGACGTGACCGAGGGCGGTGAGATTGTACCCACCACCGGCGTGGGAATCACTCCTACCATCTGCCGCATGGCTGATATCGTGATCGTGGAGCTGAATAAAAAGGTGCCGACAAAGTTGCGGGGCATTCATGACCTCTATGAGCTGCAGGACCCGCCAAAACGTCGCGAGATACCCATCTATGAGGTGCAGGGTCGCGTGGGACTCGAATATGTGAAGGTGAACCCGGAGAAGATCTTTGTGGTGGAGACCGAGCGCGATGGTGAAGGGGGCGGCTTTGCTCCGCTCGACGAGGTGACTGCCCGCATCGGCAACAACGTGGCCGAGTTCTTCGTGGCTGAGATGAGAGCCGGACGCATCCCGGCTCATTTCCTCCCCATCCAGTCGGGTGTGGGCAACATCGCCAACGCAGTACTGGGTTCCATGGGCAGCAATCCCGACATACCCCGCTTTGAAGTCTACACCGAGGTGATCCAGGATGCGGTGATCGACATGATGCAGAAGGGAAACATCTCTTTCGCCAGCGGCTGCTCACTCACCGTGAGCAACGAGGTGCTGGATAAGTTCTATAACGACCTCCCCTTCTTCAAGAACAAGCTGGTGCTCCGTCCCTCTGAGATCTCCAACAACCCGGGTCTGGCACGACGTCTGGGCATCATCGCCCTCAACACCGCCATAGAAGTGGATATCTTCGGCAGCGTCAACTCCACCCATGTGAACGGTACCAAGATGATGAACGGTATCGGGGGGTCGGGCGATTTCACCCGCAACTCCTACCTCTCCATCTTCCTCACCCCCTCCACAGCCAAGAACGGTGCCATCAGCTGCATCGTACCCAAGGTGACACATGAGGACCACAACGAGCACTCGGTGAAGATCATCGTCTCGGAATATGGCGTAGCCGACCTGCGTGGCAAGGGTCCCCGCAACCGTGCCGAGGAGATCATCAACAAGTGCGCGCATCCGGACTATAGGCCACTGCTGCATGAGTACCTCAACCTGGGTGTGAAGGGACATATCCCGCAGGATCTCTACTCCTGTTATGCCTTTCACCAGGCTTTACAGGAGACCGGCAGCATGCTGAATACTGACTTCTCGAAGTACAGGAAATAACAACAGGTTGCCCGGCGTGTAACAAAAAAACCATCTTTATAATTAAGATGGTTTTTTTTCGGTTGTTTTACTCCTTCAGGCAGTGAATCCATTTCCGAATTGGGAGAGGCTGCGGCAACAAAAAAAGGGTAAGATCTCATCTTAACCCTTTTCTTTGTATTTGTTGTCGGGATGACTGGATTCGAACCAGCGACCACTCGCCCCCCAGACGAGTACTCTAAACCGGACTGAGCTACATCCCGTAAAAGTGCCTGCAAAAGTAACACTATTTTTTGAAATGCACAAACCTTCTCCCCCTTTCGTTTAAACTATATTATGAAATTATTTCGTCACAGTTAAAAAAAAAGTTGTTAATTTGCATCCAAAATGATAATGCAGAGGCTTTTTGATATAGTTTTGTCCCTCACCACGCCAATCGAAGCAACTCCGTTGAACCTGATTGAACCGTTGTTTGAGCGCATGTGTAGCCTCGGTAATTAATAGAATCTATAGATGACTTTTACTGCAAAGCAAATAGCCGACTTCCTTCATGGAGAAGTAACCGGTAATCCGGATGTGTCCGTATCCTCCTTTTCCAAGATTGAAGAAGGCAGACCGGGAACGCTCACATTCCTGGGAAACCCCAAGTATACACCCTTTATTTATGAGACTGCTGCCGATATCGTGTTGGTAAACAGTGACTTTGTGTCCGATAAGCCCATCAATGCCACATTGATAAAGGTTCCCAATGCTTATGCTGCTCTCGCCTCCCTGATGGCGATGGTAGAACAACAGAAGCCTGTGAAAGAGGGTGTCTCAGCCCTAGCGTTTGTCTCGGACACTGCTCTCACGGGAGAAGAGATCTATGTGGGAGAGTTTGCCTACATCGGCGAAGAGGCTCGGATTGGGAACAACTGTAAGATCTACCCTCAGGTGTATGTGGGTGATAACGTACAGATGGGTGACAATTGCGTCCTCTATCCCGGTGTGAAGATCTACCACGACTGTGTGATCGGTAACAACTGTATTGTGCATGCAGGTGCCGTAATTGGTGCGGACGGCTTCGGTTTCAGCAAGCAGGAGGAGATATACCGCAAGATACCGCAGATCGGCAACGTGATCATTGAGGATGATGTGGAGATCGGGGCCAATACGACCATCGACCGTGCTGTGATGGGATCGACCATCATTCATTCTGGCGTGAAGCTTGACAACCTGATACAGATTGCTCACAATTGCGAGGTGGGAGAAAACACCGTGATGGCAGCCCAGGTGGGCGTCGCAGGATCTACCAAAATTAAGGAGAGTTGTGTGTTTGGTGGGCAGGTTGGCATTGGCGGACATATCACCATAGGGAAAAAGAGCCAGATAGGGGCTCAATCGGGGATCATCAGTAATACGAAAGAGGGATCGGAGGTGATGGGTTCACCTGCATTTCCGGTGAAGAGCTTCTTAAAATCGAGCATTATTACACCTAAGCTACCTGAAATGTACCGACGGCTCAATGCCATGGAGAAAGAGCTTGCCGAGCTGAAGAAAAAACTCTCCGGGAACGACTGAAAACCCTCTCTGGTTGCTTCCCCGTGCAAACATTTACTGGTCAAAAGCAGGAATTCCTGCTTTTTGGTTGTATCTTTGCACACAATTTCCTGAAATGTGTAATTAAATTAGGATACAGTGAAACAGAGAACATTGCAAAACAGCTTCACCTTGCAGGGCATCGGACTTCATACCGGTCAGGATATTTTGGTAACCTTCAACCCGGCACCGGTGGATCATGGCTACAAGATTCGACGGGTAGATCTGGATGAACAGCCGGTGATTGAAGCATTGGCGGAAAATGTGGTCAACACACAGCGTGGAACGGTGCTGGGTAAGGGGGATGTTACGGTGAGCACCATCGAACATGGCTTTTCTGCCCTTTATGCTCTTGGCATTGACAACTGTCTGATCGACGTGAACGCCTCCGAGTTTCCCATTCTCGACGGTAGTGCCATTGAGTATGTGCGGGAGATCCGTAAAGTGGGTGTCGTGGAACAGGAGAAGGACAAGGATTACTACATCGTGCGTAACAAGATGGAGGTGACCGATCCCGAAACAGGATCCAAGCTGACGCTGCTTCCCGATGATGCTTTCTGTATCAACTCTTTCATCGAGTTCGATTCACATTATATACCCAACCAGTCGGCCACAATGGATACCGTGACCGATTTTGAGAAGGAGATTGCTTCCTGCCGCACTTTTGTCTTCGTGCGTGAGATCCAACAGCTGAGGAATGCCGGACTGATCAAGGGAGGCAACCTCGACAACGCCATCGTGATCTATGAGAAGAAGCTTTCACAGAAGGAACTCGATGAGATTGCTGATGAGATCGGGGTGCCACACCGCAATGCTGAGGAGCTGGGTTACCTGAACCATCGCAAGCTGGCTTTCCCCAATGAACCGGCACGTCACAAGCTGCTCGATATCATTGGTGACATGTCGCTCATCGGCAAGCCGATCAAAGGGCGTCTCATTGCACACAAGCCGGGACACAAGATCAACAACCAGCTGGCCAGGGTCATCCGTAAAGATATCAAACTTAATGAGGTGCAGCCACCGGTATATAACCTGAAGGCTGAACCGGTGATGGATAACAACCGAATCCGTGAGCTGCTGCCGCACCGCTATCCCTTCCTGATGGTTGACAAGGTGATTCAGATGACTGACACCTACATCGTGGGAGTGAAAAACATCACCACCAATGAACCCTACTTCACCGGACACTTCCCACAGGAGCCGGTGATGCCGGGGGTATTACAGGTGGAGGCGATGGCACAGACCGGGGGCCTGCTGGTGTTGGGCAAGCTGGATGAGCCGGAGCGCTACTCCACCTACTTCCTGAAAATTGATAACGTGAAGTTCCGTCACAAGGTGGTGCCGGGTGATACGATTCTCTTCCGGGTGGAGCTCACCTCCGAGATGCGCAGGGGGATTGCCACCATGCGAGGGTTGGCTTTCATTGGTGACAAGGTGGTTTCCGAGGCCGACTTTACCGCGCAGATCATCAAGAACAAATAAATTAAAACTGAAGATTTTTATATGAGCACTATTTCATCGATGGCTTTTGTGCATCCTGAAGCCAAATTGGGGGAAAACGTGATCGTGGAACCCTTTGCCTATGTCGACGCCAACACTGAGATTGGTGATGGTACACGCGTGATGACACAGGCCACCATCCTCTCGGGAGCACGTATCGGCAAAAACTGTAACATCTTCCCGCATGCTACCATCGCCGGTATTCCGCAGGACCTGAAGTTTCAGGGTGAAGAGACAACCGCCATCATCGGTGATCACACCACCATCCGGGAGTGTGCCACAGTAAACAGAGGGACAGCCTCCAGAGGTTACACCAAGATAGGCAGTCACTGTCTGATCATGGCTTACAGTCATGTAGCACATGATTGTATACTGAAAGACTATGTGATTCTGGGCAACACCACGCAGCTGGCAGGTGAGATTGAGATTGATGACTATGCCATCATAAGCGGTGGTTCTCTGGCACATCAGTTCACCAAGATTGGACCGCATGTGATGATACAGGGAGGCTCTAAGATCGCAAAAGATATCCCTCCCTTCGTGATGGTCGGCAGGGAGCCGATCTCATATGTGGGTCTCAACATCGTGGGACTGCGTCGCAGGGGATTTACCAGTGAGCGGATCAACGGCATTCAGGAGATCTACCGTACACTCTACCTCTCGGGCTACAATATCTCACAGGCGGTTGAACGTATCGAACAGGATCTCCCTGTCTCAGAGGATCGTGACCTGATCCTCAGCTTCGTACGCTCCTCCAGCCGCGGCATTGTCCGCAGCAACATGGAGGGGTGAGTATGACAAAGGTGGTTTTTCCGGCTGAATGGCATCCCCAGGAGGCAGTAATGGTCACCTGGCCTCATCGTGACAGCGACTGGGCTCCCCTCTTGGAGGAGGTGGTCCGTTGTTATGTGGACATCTCCAAAGAGATTCTGTGCAGAGAAAGACTATTGGTAGTGGTACCCCCCGGGGAGGATGTCACACCCTATTTCTCCGTAGAGGAACGGCAGAACCTGCAAATTGTTGAGATACCCTCAAATGATACCTGGACGCGAGATCATGGGCCTATCACGCTCTTTCAGGGCTCCCGCCCGGTGATCGCCGATTTTGGTTTCAATGGCTGGGGACTCAAGTTCGCTGCCGACAGGGACAACCAAATCACCGGTCAGCTTTTTGAAAAAGGGATTTTTCATCCTTCTGTCACCTATCAGAATCGTCTCGACTTTATTCTGGAGGGTGGCTCTGTGGAGTCGGACGGTATGGGGACCCTCCTCACCACCCGGAGATGTCTGCTGGCACCCAATCGCAACCAGCCCATGATACAGGCGGCGATTGAAGATGCCCTTAAAGAGATGCTCGGTGCAACCAGGGTCCTTTGGCTCAATCATGGTTATCTGGCGGGTGATGATACCGACAGTCATGTCGATACGCTGGCACGCTTTTGTGCAACAGACACCATCGCCTATGTGACGTGTGACGATGTGAACGATGAACATTATGAGGCACTCCGGGCGATGGAACAGGAGCTACAGGCTTTTGTGACAAGCTCAGGTGATCCTTACCGGCTTATTCCCCTCCCGATGGCCGATGCCGTATACGAAGAGGGTGAACGGCTGCCGGCCACCTACGCCAATTTCCTGATCCTGAACGATGCGGTGCTGATACCCTTTTACGGTACCGATAAGGATGAGATCGCCCGCCATCAGTTGCAACAGGCTTTTCCCGACAGGGAGGTGGTCGGCGTGGATTGCTCGGTACTGATCCTTCAACACGGTTCACTGCATTGTGCCACGATGCAGTTGCCGAAGGGTTCGTTGAACGTTAACAGTAAGTTCACGGTTCA
>Ga0265294_10008652_pt1 | contig 11834 bp, 9 predicted proteins | sample MunlanPumphouse3_FD_192504 | JGI IMG/M metagenome (GOLD analysis project Ga0265294, IMG submission 192504) | Groundwater microbial communities from a municipal landfill in Southern Ontario, Canada - Pumphouse #3 | ecosystem: Environmental > Aquatic > Deep subsurface > Groundwater | place... | reverse complement strand
AAATGTCTCGGAAACCATTCAAAAACTTCTCAGAGAGAAAGATGAAATCAATATGATCTTTGCCGCTGCACCCTCACAAAGTGATTTCATGAAGGAATTAATCGCTGATGATAGAATTCAGTGGGACCGAATCAATGCCTTTCACATGGATGAATACATCGGTTTGGAAAAAGAGGCGCCTCAGGGATTTGGCAATTTCCTGCGAAATCGGCTGTTTGATCCAGTACCCTTTAAAAGTGTGCATTACATCAATGGCCTGGCGGAGGACCCCGTTGCTGAATGTGACCGGTATGCTGAATTGTTGTGCCGGTATCCGGTGGATATTGTCTGCCTGGGCATCGGTGAAAACGGTCATATCGCTTTCAACGATCCTCCTGTAGCCGATTTTAATGATCCGAAGCGGGTGAAAGTGGTGGAACTTGAGACCGCATGCCGTCAGCAGCAAGTGAATGAGAAGTTGTTCGATAGGTTGGATCTCGTACCAACACATGCCGTAACGGTAACCATTCCGGCATTGTTGAAAGCCGCTCACATGTTTTGTATGGTTCCTGCCAAAAACAAAGCGGAAGCGGTTTACCATACCCTGAACGATGAAATCGGTGAAAAGTGCCCGGCAACCATCCTCAGAACCAAAAAGGGTGCAATCCTCTATATCGATGAAGACAGTGCGTCCCTGTTGAATCAGCGATAAATATTATTCAGAGAACCAAAAAATATGTATGTTTGTAACTCACACGATGATCACCTGCTGAATCGTATCCTTGTGAATGCGTAACGCCATTGGTGACACGCGGGAAATGATGGATGTGAGTTACGCACCATGCCTATTCATCCATAAACACATCAGATCAAATGAAAACAAAATTATTCTTATGCACGATATTGTCCGGTTTTTTCTGTCTTGCTCAGGCACAGATTAAAATCGGTATCATCGGATTGGATACTTCCCATTCCATCGCTTTTACCAAATTGTTGAATGCGGAAGAGAAAAAAGAGGAGTACAGGGACTTTCAAATTGTAGCCGCCTATCCTTACGGGTCGCAAACGATTCAATCGAGTTATGACCGTATTCCGGGATACATCGATCAGGTAAAAGAGATGGGGGTTGAGATTGTTCCGTCAATCGCCGCGCTGTTGAAGAAGGTCGATTGCGTGATGCTGGAAACGAACGACGGAACCCTCCATCTGGAACAGGCTTACGAGGTCTTTAAATCAGGAAAAATTATGTTTATAGATAAACCGCTGGGCGCTACGCTGGCGCAATCGATCGCAATCTATCAATTGGCCAGAGACTATCATGTTCCCATTTTTTCCTCCTCTGCATTGCGGTTTGTCCCTCAAAATCAGAAATTACGCAAAGGTGAATACGGAAAGATTATAGGAGCGGATTGCTACTCACCCGCAAAACGGGAGAAAACACATCCCGATTTTGGATGGTACGGCATTCACGGTGTAGAAACGCTTTTCACGATCATGGGAACCGGATGCGTTGCCGTAAATCGCATGTCGGCAGAAGGTACGGATGTAGTGGCCGGGCTATGGAGTGACGGAAGAATCGGTACATTCAGAGGTTGCCGGACGGGACAGGGTGCTTACGGAGGAACAGCCTTCACCGATAAAGGAACCGAACCGGTCGGCCCTTATCAGGGATACGAAGTGCTCTTACAGGAAATATTGAATTTTTTTAAAACCCGTGTTGCTCCGGTTTCAGAAGAAGAAACGCTGGAAATATTCACCTTTATGGAAGCTTCCAACGAAAGCAAGCGGAATGACGGGAAAATCATCCTGATGGAGGATACTTATCGCCAGGGATTGAAAGAAGCGAAACAGTTACTGCAGGAATTCAAATAAGGGAAAAAATGAAAAACGGCTGGTTGGCAATTACGATGGGGTTACTTTTCTTATCCTGTACACAACCCAAGGGGCGAGGGGAGGGTAATCGCAACGGATTTACCGGTAAAGAGGGCGAAATAAAACTGATCGTGCTCGCACCGGGGCATTTTCACGCCAGCCTGCTTCAAAAAAACCCCCTTCCTCAAGTGAGTGATTCGGTTTTCGTCTATGCTTTGTCCCCTGATGATGCGGGATTGCGTCAATATCTTTCTGCAATAGAATCATTGAACAGCAGGACAGAGAACCCTGCGAGCTGGAAGGAGGTCATCTATACCGGTGCTGACTTCGTGGATAAGATGGTGGCCGACAAAAAAGGAAATGTCGTGGTGCTTGCCGGCAATAACAGAGATAAAACCGAATTGATTCATAAAGCGGTCAGCGCGGGATTGAATGTCTTGTCCGACAAGCCGATGGCAATCAGTCAGGCTGATTTTGCCCTACTGGAGGATGCATATGTTATCGCAGAAACGAATCATGTGCTGCTCTATGATATGATGACTGAGCGGTACGACCTGCTCAACCGGGTGGAGAGGGAATTGATCCATGATCCGGACTTCTTTGGAGAACTGATTGCCGGCACACCGGATCAACCGGCTGCTTATATGGAGAGTATTCATCATTTTTACAAGGAGGTCTCCGGTGTCCCTTTGCTGCGCCCGGGATGGTATTACGACGTGGAACAACAGGGAGAAGGCATTGCCGATGTGACTACTCACCTGATCGATTTGTTGTTTTGGAAATGCTTCCCGGATCAGGCGATTGATTACAAAAATGATATCGGAGAGATATCATCCACGCACTGGCCGACAGAAATATCATTACAGCAGTTTACAAAATCAACCGGTGAAACCGCCTTCCCCGATTATCTCCGGAAATATATCGATCACGCTGTTTTGAACGTATATGCCAATGGGTCGATTCATTTTGAGGTGAAGGGCCACGCGGTGGAAATAAAGGTGATCTGGAACTATCAGGCACCGGAAGGTGGCGGTGATGCATCGTTCTCCACTCTAAACGGCACAAAAGCTATTCTGAAAACCATTCAGAACAAGGATCAATCGTTCGTGAAGCAGTTGTATGTGCAAGCGGCAAAAGGGGTCAGTAAAAAAACATTTGAAGCAAACCTGCAAAAAGCAATCGCAAAAATTCAATTGTCGTATCCATATGTTTCTTATATGCTTACATCCGATCAGGGGGAATATCTCATCAATATCCCTGCTGAGCACAGAACCGCCCACGAGTCGCATTTCAAAAATGTGGCCGAGTCCTATTTCAGCTGCCTGGTCAACCGCAACATGCCGGAATGGGAGGTGCCCAACACCATTGCCAAGTATTACATCACGACCAAAGCACGGGAGATCGCCCAGTCTGAGTAGATGAGCAACTCCTCTTTTACATATTACGAAGCATCCTCCATGTTTCACGGATCGCTGACCCATATCATGGGGACAAGGTTCGACCTTGTCCTTATCGGTAAAGGCAGGGAGCTCTCGGTATCGGTTTGGGACAGGATCATCCGTGAGCTGGAACGGCTCGGCAATATGCTCAACCGGTTCGATCCCGCCAGTGAGGTGTCACGGATCAATCAAAAGGCATGCTCCGGAGCGGTGAGGGTCTCGGATGAGATGTGGAAGATCCTGCTGGACTGCCGGAGATATCACGACCGTACGGCCGGACTGTTTGACATCACGCTGAGAGATTTTTCCGCACTGGATCTGCAGCCGGAGAGGCAGGCCATATCCTTTCTTCACCCGGAACTGAGCCTCGACCTGGGCGGTTATGCCAAAGGCTATGCCATGAAACGGTTGCTGGAGATACTGAAAACCTGCGGAGCGGAGCACGCTTTTATTGATTTTGGCAACAGTGCTATCTATGGCCTGGGGCATCATCCCTACGGCAACTCCTGGAGCGTAAGCATTGGCAATCCCTATCGACACGGGGAGCCGGTTGGGGAGTTTGCCCTGATGAATACGGCGCTCTCCACTTCCGGGAATACCCCTGATTACACGGGACATATTGTCAATCCGCTCAATGGTGAAAAGAACACGGACCAAAAAATGATCTGTGTCGAATGCGACGATCCGCTCGATGCGGAGGTGCTCACCACCGCAATGATGGCTGCCGGCAGCGGTCAGAAGGAGAAAATGATGAAAAGGTTTCAGGTCATTCAATGGAAAGAATTTGATTTACAACACTGATATGTCAAAAAAAACAGAAAAACAGACGGACTTAGGGCTGCGACAATTTATCAAAGATCTGGGCTATCTCTCGGGGGGCGCTGCATTGCTGGCAACGACCCCTTGGCTCCAATCATTTACGCCTGAGAAAGCAAAAGAGATCCAAAGCGAGAAGGCTCGCATCGCCTTGATCGGTACCGGATCCAGGGGGCAATATCACATCCATAATCTCTTGCCAATGAAGCATGCGGAGATCGTGGCCCTTTGTGATATTTACGCTCCCAACCTGAAAGAGGCTGCCAGGCTTTGCCCCAAAGCAAAAAAATATACCGATTACCGGAAGATGCTCGAGTCGCCCGATATTGACGGGGTGGTCATTGCCACACCGCTCAACTGGCACGCTCCGATGGTGATCGACGCCCTCTCTGCGGGCAAGCACGTCTTCTGTGAAAAATCGATGGCGCTCACCATGGATCAGTGCAAGGCCATATACGACGCCAGCCGGAAAACGGACAAGGTGCTTTACTTCTGCATGCAGCGCCTGTTCGATGAGAAGTATATCAAGGGGATGCAGATGATCCATTCGGGCCTGATAGGCGATGTGGTAGGCTTGCGGTGCCACTGGTTCAGAAACCACGACTGGCGGCGCCCGGTACCCTCCGCCGCTTTGGAGCGACAGATCAACTGGAGGCTCTACCGCCAGTCGTCGGCCGGGCTCATGACCGAACTGGCATCTCATCAGCTGGAGGTTTGCAACTGGGCTATGCACCGTATTCCCCGGTCGGTCGTAGGTCTGGGCGACATCGTGCACTGGAAAGACGGACGGGAAGTGTATGACAGTGTCAGCCTCACCTATCGCTATGGCAACGGCGTGAAGATCACGTATGAATCGCTGATATCCAACAAGTACAACGGAATGGAAGATCAGGTGCTCGGGAGTAAGGGAACAATGAATCTTGCCACGGGGATGTACTTTCTGGAAGGGGAGGATGCCTCCGCTAACAGTGGCATTGAACAGTTGCTGAGCCAGATCGGGAATAAGGTGTTTGCTGCTGTGCCGGCAGCGGGTTCCAGCTGGCGCCCGGAGACCCAAAAAGCATACAAACCGCATTATATTGTCGAAGGAAAGTATCATATTAACGATGGCCTTTCGATGATTGGCGCCGTGAAAGACGGATCGGACGAGATTCTTTCCGCATTCTGCCAGGCCTGTATCACCGGCGAAAAAGGAAAGGATATCGTTGAAGAGGCGTATTGTGCTACGATGCTGTGTCTGCTCGGAAATCAGGCGATGGAGGAGCAACGAAAAATCGATTTCCCCGATGAGTATAAAATCCCCTATATGAAGTTTGAATGATGAAAGAGATAATTATTAGTGCAAAAAGAGTAAAAAAAGAGCTGACCTGGTTGATGATCTGTTTTGGCATTGCTTTCTTGATGAATATTACGGCAATCATCCTATACCACACACCCTGGGTGGAAGCATTCACCCAGATGGGTTATGTGGTAACCATCACTCTCTGCCTGTATCTTCTGTTGTGGGTGATTCGCCTGGTATGTGCTCTTTTCGGATCTTTATGGAAACGAAATGCTAAATAGCGTGCGTGAATAAGAATGTTTTTACAGGTAATGAATAAATGATTGGAGCCAATAGCCTCCCGCGCAGTGTACAAAAATGAATGTCCTTTGCTCTCGTTTCATGCAGTTGTGCTCTCCCATGCATGGGAGAGTCAATCATTATAAACCTATGCACATGCAGCATATCAAACTGTATATTCTATTCGGATTTGTCATATGGGTACCCGGTAAACTGTCGAGTCAGTCTTTCTACCATTATTATGAGACCAAAAACAGGGCTTGGAGCAATATTGCAAATTATTTCACCCCTCCTGCCCGTTTGGAAAATCAAATGGGTGATTACCGCTCGCCACTGCGGTTTTACAACGGAGATAAAGTTGAAACGAAGGAAGATTGGCAAAAACGCCGTAAGGAGATTCGTGACCGATGGATGGAGAGGATGGGACCCTGGCCTGAAGTGATACGGGATCAGGCGTTTGAGGTGCTTTCTTCTACGCAAAGAGAAGATTTTACCCAACACAAAGTGCGGTTTTACTGGACACCGAATGAGCAGACGGAGGGATATCTGTTGATTCCCGACAAGAAAGGGAGCAAACCGGCAGTCATTACGGTGTTTTATGAACCTGAGACAGCCGCCGGGATCGGTGGCTCTTCCTTGCAGGATTTTGCTTATCAGTTGGTGAAACGAGGTTTTGTAGCCCTTTCCATCGGAACTACAGAAACGACCGAAAATAAAACTTACTCCATCTATTATCCCAACCGGGAAAATGCACAGATGCAACCCCTCGCGGCCCTTGCCTACGCTGCCGCAAATGCCTGGGAGGCGCTGGCCAAGGTGAATGAGGTGGATACTACAAGAATTGGCATTGTGGGGCACTCATATGGCGGAAAATGGGCCATGTTTGCATCCTGCCTCTACGACAAGTTTGCAGCAGCCGCCTGGATTGATCCCGGGATCGTTTTCGACGAGACTAAAGGATCCAATGTGAACTATTGGGAGCCCTGGTATCTCGGTTATTATCAGCCACCTTGGAATGGAACCTGGGATCCGAAAGGAGGTTCCGGAAAAGGTTTGTATCCCCAATTGAGAAAAGAGGGGCTGGATCTGCATGAGCTTCATGCCCTGATGGCTCCCAGGCCGTTTCTTGTCTCTGGCGGTTCTTCCGATCCGGTAGAAAGATGGATTCCGCTGAATCATGCCATTGCCGTCAATCGTCTCCTGGGTTATCAAAACAGAGTGGCGATGAGCAATCGCCCGCATCATTCACCTACCCGGGAATCGAATGAAATTGTCTACGCCTTCTTCGAATGGTTTTTATCAACAAAATGAGAATTGAACAGAGGATATCTATGAGAAATAAAATTGATTGTGTACGTTGGCTTTTTAGCCTGTTGCTTCTGCTGTCCTTTCCGGCGAGTGTGTCAGCAGCGGACGCATTTGCGGTGAAAGTAACGCCGCATCACCCCGATTGGACCTACCGGCTGGGGGAAGAGGCCCGTTTTCTGGTTACTATCGTGGAAAAAGTACCCGCCGGCAAAACCTATACCGTGCAATACGAGGTAGCTCCTGAAAAAATGCCTCCACTCTTCCAGGGGAAGAGCACCACGAAGGAAGCAACGCTCCGGATTGACGGGGGTACGATGACCCGCCCGGGATTCCTCAGGTGTAAGGTCACCGTCACCTGCGGCGATGAGATGCATTCGGAGATAGCTACTGCTGCCTTTGAACCCGAAGCGATTGAACCGACCACCTCCCTGCCGGCCGACTTTCGTCAGTTCTGGCAAGAGCTCCAGTGCCTGCATAAGGAGGTCCCTCTTGACCTGGCTATGACGCCGATAGAGGCCAAAAGCACCGAACAAACGCTCTATTACCATGTCTCCTATCAGAATTTTGAGCCCAAGAACCGCTCCTACGGCATACTCACTCTGCCCCGTAAGAAAGGACGCTATCCGGCGGTGATCCGTTTCCCGGGGGCCGGCATTCGCCCCATGGGCGGCAATAGTCATATTGCCGACAAGGAGGTTATCACGCTGGATCTCTATATCCATCCTTATCCCGCAAACATGGAGGGATCCTTCTACGACCAGCTGGCGCTGACCACCCTTCCCAACTACATGTTCTTTGGAACACACGACAAGTATGCCTATTATTACAGGAGGGTGATCTCCGGTTGTCTGAGAGGGGTTGATCTGATCTGTTCTCTGCCTCAGTTCGACGGGGAACATCTCGCTGCCTGGGGATCCAGCCAGGGTGGCGCACTCTCCATCATCACGACGGCTCTCGATCAAAGAATCAAAAGGCTGGTGGCCCTCTGTCCCGCCATGTGTGATTTCACCGGTTACCTGCACGACCGTGCCGGCGGATGGCCCCATTTCTTTGGCCCGGAGAACAGAACCCTGTATGAGAAGAGTGAGGTGATCCATACGCTGGCCTACTACGATGTGGTCAATTTTGCACGGTTCATCGCTGTTCCCGGTTTCTACAGCTGGGGGTTTAACGATGAGACCACCCCTCCCACATCGTTCTACTCCGCCTATCATGTCATTCAAGCCCCCAAACGGCTGCATGTGATTCCGGATGGCAGACATGAGATCTATCCGGAGCAGGTGGAGAAGACATATGCATGGATACTGGAGGCATTCGGAGTAAAATAACAAAATAGGCCCCACAACCGGCGGACCCACCCGATTCATGCCGTAGAAATGCGACGGATGGCGGCCACCGGGTTCCTCGGGCTGAGTCAACGGATCATCTTCGACGTTTTTTGAGGTGAGAATTGCGGGAACCCCTGCGTACTCCCTTCGGCTTTAAGGGCGGCTATCTGTCCGAACTTTGGCAGTCGGTAAGCTATCTCAGGGCTGCGTCGGGGAGTCATGCCATCGGACTGGGAACCCAAAGCGTATTGTGGTCCGATGCCGGCATCTTCTCTTCCTATACCGAGAGCGGTGGCAATGCGCTGATGTATCTGCTTACCGGGAAAGCTCTGCAGCTCCTGCGCAACATATCTTTCACCTCCCCCATGGAGCTGATCGACCCGCTCTATGAGGAGATTTACCGGTATGGCGTCAGAATTACCGATTACCCTGCGCTGCGCAAGACATTTGCCCTGAACGCACTGGTATCGGTCGACAATGCCCTCTGGCTGCTGTATGCCAAAGAAAACCATATACGCAACTTCGATCAACTCATTCCCGAGGGTTTTCAATCCACTTTCTCGGAAAAACATGAGAAAGTGGCAGCGATCCCACTGATCTCTTATAATGCCAAGCCCTCTGAAATCTGTGCTGAGGCGGAAAAAGGCTATTTTTTCATGAAGATCAAGATCGGCCAACCAGGTACGCAGGCGGAGATGCTGCAAAAAGATATGGATCGCTTTACCGGGATTCATCATGTATTGAAAGATTTTCGGACTCCCTACACCGAGTCGGGTAAACTGCCCTACTACTTTGATGCCAACGGACGCTATGAGACCAAAGAGGCTTTGATGCGATTCCTGGATCATGCCCGTAAGATCGGGGCCTTCGATCAGATCACCATTGTAGAGGAGCCGTTTCCCGAAAGTCTGCAGATGGATGTCACCGACATACCGGTACGTCTGGCTGCCGATGAAACAGCACATACCGCTACCGATACCATTGAGCGGATAGAGATGGGGTACAGAGCCGTGGCGCTCAAGCCTATCGCCAAGACACTGAGCATGACCCTGAAGATCGCTCAGGCGGCCGCCGATCGCTCGGTGCCCTGCTTCTGTGCCGACCTGACGGTGAATCCGGTGCTGGTGGAGTGGAACAAGAACGTCGCTGCCCGTCTGAAGCCTTTCCCGGGAATAGGGCACATCGGACTAATGGAAAGCAACGGACACCAGAATTATGTTAACTGGAATTCCATGGAACAGCATACACCTTTTTACCATGAAAGGTGGCGGAAGGTGGAACAGGGGTTCTACCATACCACAAAGCAGTTTTTTGCGCAGGGAGGGGGTATTTTTGATCCCATACCCCACTATGAAGAGATGTTCATTCACCAATCATAAATCATCACATCAGGTATGGAAAACAAAAAAACCAGACGAGTATTTTTAAAGCAGTCCTCCCTGGCCATTGCCGGGGTAACCATTGGCCAGAAAGGTTTTCCTATGGTGGACCGCTATAACAGGATCAGGGGATCCAATGATCGTGTGCGTACCGGATTCATCGGCGTAGGTAACCGGGGTAGTGAGCTGCTGCACGGCTTTATGGCACAACCCGACTGTGAGGTGGCTGCCCTGTGTGATGTGTATAAGCCTTATATCACGCGCGATTATACTCAGGTCGATCCTCGTTATATTAAGGAGATTGGGAGGATTCCCCGCATGGGTGAGAATTTTCCCAAAAGTGTGAAGCAGTTCACCGATTACCGGAAATTGCTGGAAGATAAAACCATCGATGCGGTATGCATCTCCACCCCTGATCACTGGCACGCTCTGCAGACCATTGATTCGATACGGGCCGGCAAGGATGTGTATGTGGAGAAACCATTGTCCAAGACGATTGCCGAAGGCCGAAAAATGGTGGAGATCGGAAAAAAGAGCAAACAGATTGTCTCGGTGGGCCTGAACCGCCGCTCGGCTCCTATTTTTCAGAAGCTGGCAGGCGAAATTTCCGGAGGCAAAATCGGAAAAATCACCTTTGCCCAGGCTTGCCATGTGAGCGATATGTTCCCGAACGGGATCGGTAAACAGAAGGCTGAGAATCCCCCGAGAGATTTCGACTGGGACATGTGGCTCGGTCCCAGGGCATACAGGCCCTATCAGTACAATATTGCCCCCTATCTGTTCCGCTGGTGGGAGGATTATGCCAACCAGATCTCCAACAACGGCATCCATTACCTCGACCTGATCCGCTGGCTGATTGCTGAAGAGGCGCCTACAGCCGTCAGTGCCCATGGGGGTAAGTTTGTGATCGATGATGACCGTACCATCCCCGACACCCTGCATGTGACCTACGAGTTCGGATCCGGCATACTGGTGACAGTCACCATCCTGGAGGCGAGCAGCGGCTCACTCATCCCCTACGGGTTCTTAGAGCTGCGCGGTACACAGGGGACACTTTACGCGGGCGAGAACGACTACAAGATCGTTCCGGCTATAGCGGGTCAGTTCCAGACATGGAAAGAGTTGATGCAGCCTGAGGAATATGAGCTGAAGAGAGACAATCCGGCTGTCGGTGAAACTTATATAGACAGTACCACCAGCCATATCCGTAACTTTCTGGATTGTGTGAAGTCGCGTGAGCAACCTGCGGCCACGCTTGAAACCGGACATCGCTCCACCACACTTGCCCACCTGGGAACCATTGCTATGCAGACCCGCAAACGGCTCGAATGGGACGGACTGAAGGAACGTTTTACCAATTGCAGTGAGGCGAACAACTATCTCTCCTATGAGTACAGGGAGCCCTGGAAATTTTAGTCGTTGATGCAAACCGATGGAAACATCCTGTGGTGTATCCCCGAAAACAGGCTGATGTCGCTGTGCCCGCAGAGAGAACGGTGCCGCGACAGAGATCGCTGCTGAGCAGCGGCAATGATTACAGTTCCATTTCCCAGCCTTTCTGATACTTTCTGCTCCACAGTTTAGAGGCTGCCTTATTATTCAGGATCCTCCCGTTTTCAGGATTGGTACGGAAAGTGCTCTTCGTGCGCTGTGCAATATTCCCCAGCTGCGCCAGTGTGGAACTGATGCAGCCCACGCTGATGTCCGCGTTCAGTGTAGTACTCTTGCGAATGCCGTCCAGAAAGTTGGCAAAATGGTAATGGTCAAGCTGCTGGGTCGGGTTGGTGATGTCTCCTTCCGTGAATCCCATATCACTGGTGATATTTTTCACGGCTTTGTTCTGTTGATCATAGATCTTATAGGAATTGCCTCCGTCAATTGCCAGAGAACCCTTCGTCCCGTAAAATACGGCGCCTACGGTGGCGTCCTCAATAGTCCGTGCGTTGCAGCTTCTGCCTTCCCAGGTGATCATTTTGTTGTTGTCGAACTCAAAGTTGATCACTTGTGTATCCGGAAATTCCCAGTCATCCGCGTAGGTGTATCTGCCGCCGGTGGAACTTACGCCGGTGGGATAGGACAGCCCCATCCCCCAGCGTATGATGTCAATGAAATGCACACCGTTGTTGCCTGCTTCACCGGTTCCCCAGTTGTA
>Ga0265294_10008651_pt1 | contig 11836 bp, 10 predicted proteins | sample MunlanPumphouse3_FD_192504 | JGI IMG/M metagenome (GOLD analysis project Ga0265294, IMG submission 192504) | Groundwater microbial communities from a municipal landfill in Southern Ontario, Canada - Pumphouse #3 | ecosystem: Environmental > Aquatic > Deep subsurface > Groundwater | place... | reverse complement strand
TGCATGCCCTGGCTAGTACGTACGAAGGAAAGGATTGCCGCTACATTGTGGGGGCCTCGACGCTCAAGTCCTATAGAAATAGAGGGATGATGGGAGAACTCTTGCAACAAGCTCGAAGACACTATCAGGTTCCATTGATGCTCTACCCAGCGGAAAACGCACGTCCCTTTTATTTGCAAAACGGATTTTTCAATACCAGTAAATTCTTTTGTTACAGAATAGCAAGGCAAGAAGACCTTAAGCCTCCTCCCCAAGTACCCTTGTCAAGGTCTGCGCTTGACCATCTCTACCATCGCAACGGATCCGCTTTGGACAGGGATGCCATCGCCTGGGACTTTATCCAGGACGCTGCAATAGTCACTGTCAAGAATGCTTATGCCTGTACCTTGGGAAAGATTGCAGTTGAAGCTGGTTATGAAAACTCGACAGCTCTGCATTCTCTCCTCCAAGTACTTCAGGCCCAGGGTATCGAAAGTATACGGCTTTTCCGGCAGGAACCGTCCCTTGGCTCCCCTTATGAAATCGAGGAAGGTGGCATGTGCGACCAGAAAGGATTGTCTTTAATCATCGGAGAGCAATATTGACGAAATTCCTTCATACCTCAGACTGGCATTTGAATCACATACTTTATGATCAGAAACGAAACGAACAGTTCTCTGCCTTCCTTACCTATCTTCATAGTCTGATCACCAGGGAAAACGTCGATGTACTCCTTATCAGTGGAGATGTCTTCGATACCACAACACCTTCCAATACCGCCTTGAAACAATACTACTCCTTTCTTGCCGGACTCAATGGAACCTGTTGCAGGCAGGTTATCATCATAGCAGGCAATCACGATTCTCCTTCCTTGCTGGAAGCTCCTAAATACATACTTGAGGCAATCAATGTCAAAGTTGTTTCCCGACCAGTGGAAGAAGAAGAAATAGTTCCCGTAAAAAACAAAGAAGGAGCCATTGAAGCCGTGGTTCTTGCTGTTCCCTTCCTTCGGGACAGCGAAATACAACAAAGCACCGAAGGTCAAAGTGCTGAAGAGAAAGAACAAACCCTGCAAGCGGCCATCAAGGCTGTTTATCAGCAATTGACAGAAAAAGCATGCAAGATCCTTCCACAGGGCCCCATCATAGCAATGGGGCATCTCTATTTGAGAGGAAGTATCATAGGGGAAGGACAGGATGTACACGATTACATAGGCAATCTTGGAGCTGTAAACTCAGAGATATTCCCCTCCGCCATCGATTATGTAGCCCTTGGGCATATCCATGTGCCCCAGGTGGTGGCTGGAGCAACAATGATACGATATTGCGGGTCCCCTCTTCCAATAAGCTTTAGCGAGGCGGACCAGAAGAAGCAGGTGGTCCTGGTCACTTTCGACCAAGGGCAGAGGACAATCGAGCCCTTGCAACTTCCCCCTTTTTGCCACCTGAAGGATATCAAGGGAGATTGGCCCATCATTGAAAAAAAACTGAAGGAAATCACTGAAGCCGATACCTGGGTGGAGGTCATTTATACGGGAGAGGGGCGAGACCTGCAACTCAGGGATAAAGTTGAGCAAATCTGCAAGGAGAAAAAGCTCAAGCTCCTCAGGGTGTCTGACATGCAACAATACAACTTGCTCCTCTCCAGCGAGGAAACAGAAGACCTTGCGACCTTATCACCACAGCAGGTATTCCAGAAGAAACTTGACAACTTGCAAATGGAAGACAACCTGCGAAAGGTGCTTCTGGACCATTTCAAAGAGATTGTGCAAAATCTAGAGGAAGGGAAAAAAGATGAGAATCCATAAAGTCACCTTCTGCAATCTCAACTCCCTTGAGGGCAAGCATACCATCAACTTCGACGACCCCAAATTACGTCAAGGAGGTCTCTTCCTCATCACCGGGGAGACAGGAAGCGGAAAGACCACCATCCTGGATGCCATCACTCTTGCCCTGTTCGGTTGCACCGCCCGACTGAAAAAAATAAACAAGAACACTAACTCAATTCTTTCTCACGGATGCTCTTTCTGTTCAGCCGAGGTGGTCTTCAGTGAGAAGGGACATACCTATAGGGCCTTTTGGTCCCAAAAACGTTCCCATGGCAAAGCCGAGGGCGCGCTTCAGGATCCAATACAGGAATTATCAGAAGGGACAAAAGTCCTAAACGACAAGCGCAGCGAATTCCTTGAGAAAATTGAAGAAGTAACAAAGTTGGATTTCAATCGTTTCACCCAAGCGGTTCTCCTTTCCCAAGGCAAGTTTGCAAGCTTCCTTCAGGCGGAAGCCGATGAACGGGCCCCGATACTCGAGCAGATAACCAAGACGGAAATCTATTCTGATATCTCAATAGCGGTATTCCAACGACAAAAAAAAGAGAAAGAGACATTGGATAAACTCAAATCCAGTTTTTCCGAAATGGAAATCCTCGACGAGAATGAGCGCAAGGAACTCCTGGACTCTCTGCAAGCGCTTCGAAAACAAAGTGAAGACCTTACCAAGGAACGAGAAAAACTTCTGGAAATGCTTACTGTGTACGAAAAGATAACGCAAAGAGAAACAGAAAGAACCAATATTGCGATTGCTCAAAAAGCATTGCTTGAGGATCAAAAGAATTTTGCTGACAGCCAGAAAAAACTTGATCTTTTTCATAAAGGCCAAAGTCTCGCTGTTCCTTATGCTCAGCTTGGCTTCCTCAGGCAGGAAAGAAAGAAAACAGCAATCTCCATCGATTCTCTTTCCCAAAGGAAGGAGCTCCTTGCCCAAGAGGAAGAAAAGGCACAGAAGTCATTTGAAGAAGCAGACAGAAATAATCAAGCATGGCTCAAAGACAAAGAGAATTGGCTGACAATCCTTGCTGAGGTAAAGGCTCTGGATAGCAACATCGAAGAATGTAAAGAAAACTGTTCGACCTTGCAGCAGAAAGCACAGGAACGAGAATCCTCAGTCCTCACGGACCAAAAGAATCTCTCCACCAGTAAGATGGCCTATGATGAAGAGCTTAAAAACAAGGAAGAACTCGGACACTGGATAGAAGACCATCAGACGGATAAGAATCTGGAAAACCTGTTATCAGGGTTGAAAGAAAAAGAAAACCATCTCAAGGAAACCTCAAGGCAAATTGAAGACTGCCTTTCTTCCCTTTCAGAACTTGGTGAAGAAATTGAGAATGCCAAACATCTTCATGAGATACAAGAATCCAAAGTCTTAGCCCAAAAACAGAGATTCCTCGAGCTATCCCAACAAAAAGAAGCACTCGAAACGGAGCTTGCCACCCGATGCAAGGGTGAGACCCTTGCCAGCTTACAAAATTGCAAGGACACCTTGGGCGAAGCCCGTATCCAAGCTAGATTGGTCGCCAGCCTTGAAGAACAACGAAAAAATCTTAAAGTTAACGAACCCTGCCCTCTTTGCGGTTCCCTCGAACATCCCTATGCAAAAGGCCTACCCACCCTCGATGACCAGCTTGAGTCGAAGATACAAGAAATATCCAAGCTCATCGACTGGATCCTTACCCAGCAAGAATATATCAGGAAAAATGAAGAAGAAGCCAAAACGGCAAGAAAAGAGCTTGAGAAACTTTCCGAACAGCTCGTTCCCTTGGATGATGACTTGAAACAAAGCCTGTTGAAGGAGAAACAAACAAAAGCCCAGGAAGAGGCACTTAGGAAAGTCAAGGAGCAAGTAATTCTCCAACTGCTGGAACAGGTCAAGACCTATGGCATCAGCCAATGGGATGAAGCAACTTTTGACTTGCTGGAAAATCGTGCCGCCCTATTCAAGACAAAAAGTAAGGAAAAGGACTCCTTGGAATTTTCCCTTAAAGCAAGACAAGGTGATATCAAGAACCTTCAGACACAGTTGGCGAGTGACACGAAAAACTGGGAGGAGGCAAAGGATACCTACAGAAAGAAAGGCAACGAACTTGCAAAATTCCAAAGAAAAAGAACCGAGTTGTTTGGGCAAAATGAGGTAAAAACAAAACAAGAAGAGATTAAGAGAAAAAGCGAAGAATATTCGAACCAAAACAAGGCCCAAGCCCAAGCATGGAGCTCTATTCATGATGAATATCTCTCCTTGCTTTCTCAGTTAAAGGAAAATCTGACCAGACTAGGGGAAATCAAACTGAAGGAAGAAAAAGAACAGTCCTTGTTCCTTTCCCATCTCTCTTGTTGCGGCTTTGAAAGTGAGCAGAGCTATCTTGACTCGTTACTGGATGCAAGAACACTTGCCTCACTTCAACAGAGAGAAAAAGAACTTGCGGATACCCAGTCTTCCTTGAAAGATCGTTCCTCTCGCCTTGCAGGGCAAGAGGAGATCCCTCTCCCTGTGGCAGGCAAAGAGACCCTTTCGGCACAGCTTGAGGAGAACCAACGCATGAATGATAAAACCAACGAGAGTATTGGAGTCCTTAAAGAAAAACTCAGTGCTGATGAAAAGGTAAGAGCAAGTGCGTTAAAGCAAGGTAAGTTGATTGGGCAACAACAAAAGATATTTGAGCAATGGAATATTCTGAATGAGCTTATCGGCTCCTCAGATGGTAAAAAATTCAGGAACTTCGCCCAAAGCCTTACCTTCCAGAAACTGATCAGGCAAGCAAATATGCAATTGCAAAAACTATCAGACAGATATTTGCTTTGTACAATAAAGGAAGAGCCCTTGGACTTTTTTGTGGAGGATTTCTATCAAGGTGACACCATCCGCACCACAAAGAACCTGTCCGGCGGGGAAAGCTTCATCGTCAGTCTTGCCCTGGCCCTTGGATTGAGTTCCTGGTCTTCCAGCGGTATGCGAATTGATTCTCTTTTTCTTGATGAAGGATTTGGGACACTCGATCCCCATACCATCGAGACAGCCCTCAACGCTCTCACCAGTCTTGAACAAAATGAAAAGACCATTGGGATCATCAGCCATGTGACAGCTCTTAAGGACCGTATTCCCAATCAGATAGAAGTGCTTAAGCTTCCTGGAGGAAGAAGTACTTTACGAGGAATTGGAGTCGAAGAGTAAGAAAACCATTTGGACTATTGGTAAGAAACTTGTATATTATAGGGTAAGGAGACAGGAAGAGTGGCAAAAATAATTTGGGCATATCTAGGTGAAGATCTGAATATGATAAGCGAAAAAAGCAAGCAGATGCTGGTCAATTTGAAGCGTACGGGAAAATTCACCGACGATGAGATAATCGGCTTCAACAAGTCTCTTGTTGCCCGTCAGTATGAAGAAAACATGCTCAATAACGCCGTGGACCTCCATGAGGCTGATCCGACTAAAAGTATCAAGGAATGGTATGATTTCCTTCAAACGAACAAATATGACCCCACTATTCTTAAAAGTGCTCTTGCCTTACATCAGAAAAACAAGAAACGATCCATCTTTAAGACCTATAAGGAAATCGAGAAATTCGAATCGACTTCCTGTTAATCAGGTTGTATCATTCTCTTGTGTAATGATATAGTGGGACTATTATGATCTTGAATTCTAATATCGTTGGCTCTGATAATGTCCTACGCATGCGTTTTATGACCTATACCTATGAGACAGATCCCCATTACAATGCCCGTCTTGCTTTCTATTTCGGTATTGTCCAAGATGCGGCGGGATTGCATGCGGCGTGCAGGCATCTCAGCATTCCGGAGCTTCAGGAACAGGGCAAGACGTGGGTTATCCTTCGTTCCAAGATGAAGATATTACGCTATACCGCATGGCCTGAGGATGTGCTTGCGGAGACTTGGGCACAGCAACCTCTCGGATTTCATATGCCACGTGTGGTCAGAGGGTATGATGAACAACACAAACCGTTATTCGAAGCAATGACCCAATGGGCCATACTGGATTTACAACATAATTTTCGTCCTGTCAGACCACAGGAAATAACGGCAACCCTTGGAATCCCTTCCGAAAATGACAATGCCCACTATATCAACCCGACATTGGAAAAACGAATACAATTCGAAGCCTCAGGAAGCAAGGTCATCTTCACCTATAGTCCGATCATTCATTTATTGGATACTGACGGCAACCATCATGTGAACAACATCTCCTACCTCAATTGGGTGCTTGACAGTCTTCCCAATGGCTTCAGGAATGATTATAAAGTCGATGAGATCGACGTCTCATGGATACGACAGACCTTCCTTGGAGAGCATGTCCGTGTCTTTACAGGAAGCCCAATCGAGAAAGTCCTGGAACAAGAGGAACCTCTTCTTTATCACAAAATTGTACGGACAGAAGAAGATGGGAGCGAGACCATTGTCTGGGAAGGTATGACCCATTGGAAAAAAAGAAGCCTTTTGGTGACTACTCAATTGGTGTAGGAAATTTACGAAGGCTGGGGTCCTTGCCAAGCAACAGCCCTACGGCCTCCCGAGCCAAAAAATCGAACACCCGCTTGCTATTCGCACTGAAATAGCAATACCAGCATTGCTCATCGGCCTTATAATGCACATCACAACTTGTGATGAACCTGCTTGCCCATCCTTTTTGAGGACATGAAAGAATCACAGGTTTCTTCATTGGAACAAAATCAAGACCGTCAAGACTGGAAAGCAGTATCATCTTGCTGATTGTCTTCCCCTTGGTCGCATCCCATTGGAAGCTACAATCAAAAGCAGCGAAACCGTCGCTGGTCTGAACCACTTTCACACTTCCAGTGGCCATGTTCCGATAAGGATCATCCGCTTTTGGTTCAAGAAGAATCCTATTATCGATATAAGGCCCTTCCAGCTTGTTTGAGGTAGCCACAGCAAAATAACGGGTCACTTTCTGCAAGGTCTTCTCAAGCACAATATGGGAAGCTCCATAATAAAGACGATATCCATTCTCGGTTTTGAATAGCTGCGGGCGTGAGATCCTTGCACGTTTGAGACCATCATGAGAAAAGGGAACCTGAATGCTGTCAAGAATTATTTTCGGTTCGCTAAAGAGAATGAGATCGGTAGAAGAGCGCATCTCGAACCGGCTGGTCGCAATATTTTGCAATTCCTTCCTACGTCTGCTGAATTTCTGAAAAAGTTTATCATGCTTCTCATAAATGAGATACCATACTCCGTTCTCATAATACACAAAAGGAGAATGCCCCCTGAACTCAATCATCTTCAAAGGTTGCCAACGTATCCCGTTCTCGCTTGTAAAATGTTCCAGCCCCACCCAAGTATGAGCAAACAAATGCCATTTCCCATCAGGAGAGAGACTGGGAAGCAGGATACTGGGATCACACAACCGGGACATATACCATTGGCTATGAATCATCGGTTCGTCACTGAAGGGGAACCAAGAGACCCTACCTAATTGTGCAAGATTATATGATATTGCCATTAATCCTCTTTATTGACCCTGCGTCTTGGTCTGTGGTTGAACAGAGGAGCCATCTTCTCCTCAATATGGAATTTCTTGGAAAAGGCTTTGATAATCACGGAATAAAGAGCAAAACTTCCTCCAATGCTTACAATAAAGGACAAGGAAAGCCACAAGGGGACTAGCTTGCTATCAGGACTTACAAAATTGCTAATAAGGACAAAGCAAAGAAGAAACAACGCCAACATCAATACCAGATTGAGGATCGTTGCTATGACCATGAACCAGACAGTATTACTTTTTTTCGACATTATTTCTTTCTCCTCTTTCTCTCAATTGTATCGGTTTCCTTACTAAACAACAATGAAAAAGCCAGCAATATGGCACTGACCACCAACGAAGCATCCGCAATATTCCATGTAGGCCAGAATTCCATTCCGAATAGGCCATACACCCTATTGGACATAAAATCGACTACTCTGAAATGCCTGAAAATACGATCGCAAAGATTTCCCAACCCTCCTCCGAGAAACAGTGCAAGGACCCAACGCTGGAACCGGGAAAGTTGGTATTTCTGAGAAAAAAGCAAATACACAACACCAATGAGCAACAACACCGGAATAATAATAAAACTTATTAATTTCACTGTAGTATTCAAGCCACTCCCCATACTGAAAGCGACCGCGCTGTTACGCACATGCCAAATCTCCAGAAAATCCCCAAATAATTTGTATCCAATAGTATTCTCAGGGATATGAGCGACTATCCATGCCTTGGAGAGCTGGTCAACAAGAAGAATGCCCAGAGTTAGCAGCAAAGGTGCATAGCGTTTTTTATTCATAATTTGGGAATATATTACAAACCTGTGGGGTTGGCAAGGAATACCGTTTGAAGCCCAAATCTCTCACGCAGAAGTTTACTTACCGCCTGTACTCCGAAAACCTCGCTTTGATAATGGCCTCCTCCAATCACATTCATATGATTCTCAACACAATCGGAATATTGCTCATGCCTCACCTCTCCCGTGACAAAGCAATCCAGGCCCATGGCTATGGCCGCACTGACATCCTCACTTGCAGCCCCACTTACCAGGCCTACGCTACGGATCTCTTTCTTGCCGAAGGGTAATACCACAGCATGGGAAAATCCTAATCTCCTTTGTATTTCCTCCAGGCTTAAGGACACGTTGCTTGTCCCCCAATACCCAAGAGGTATTTCATGGAACGGAGCGAAACTCTGTAAATCCTCCAATCCAAGAAGCATGGCCATCTGAGCGTTATTACCGACAATCGGATGAGCATCAAGCGGCAGATGGCACACAAAAAGATCCAAGTCGGCGTCCAACAGGGTCTTCACCCTGGTATAATGGGTGCCAATTATGGCTAGCGGGCTTCCCCAGAACAGACCATGATGGGTAAACAGAAGATCAGCGCCTTCCTGTATCGCAAGACGAAAAGTCGACAAATCCGCATCAACGGCAAAAGCCACCCTGACCACTTCTCTTTCCCTTGGAGATCCCACGACCAACCCATTGGTGGAAGGATCTATCGAAGTGAATTGCTCGATATGCAAGTATTCTGTGAGAAAAGATACCAATTCAATTCGTTTCATATCCCATTGAGTATACTCCAGTTACTGTGCAAGTTCTAGCTTTTGCATCCCGGCTCTGATATAGTTGTTGATATGCTAACCAATGATTTTAAGGTTGAGGAATTATCCTGGGAACAGGCCAGTTTTGACTACAGTACTTCTGTAGTGAAAGAATGCCGTCAGATTTCCTATGATGCAACAATCATAGGACAACCCAGGGCACTTCGCGCCCTGGCGATGGGCCTTTCCATCAAACAGAATGGATACAATGTCTTTGTAAGCGGAGACAGCGGAAGTGGGCGCCTTACTACCGTCAGAAGAATAGCCCAGCAATTTAGAGGAGACGTAAGTATCCTTCGTGATATTGTCTATACGTATAATTTTATCGAGCCTGACAGTCCAAACGTACTGCTTTTCAAAGCGGGGGAAGGATTAAGATTCACGGACGGAATGGACCATTTCTCCCAATTGCTTGATTCAGACAAGAATCAGGCAATGGCATATCTCTCAACAATGGAGACGCAGTTTCCTGAGAGCGACTGCCGCCTTTTTTTCAGCCATGTGCGATCCGATATCCAACGGCAAGCCCTTCAAAGTGAGAAATATAAAGTCAAGCTATTGGTCAATCATGCAGGGAGCACAGAACGTCCCTTTGTAGTGGAAACCCACCCTTCTTTCACCAATCTTTTCGGCTCGGTTGATAAGGAATACAAGTTTGCCCATCTCGCACTTCACGCAGGATCCCTCCTGCGTTCAAGTGGAGGATTCTTAATCATCAACGCTGAACAGATTATTGATGAAAAGGGATTGTGGATTGCTCTCAAACGGTATCTCTATGCAGTGGAGGATAGCAAGAATCCCATTGGGGAACTGCTTAGCCCCCCAGTAAGGCCGGCTTTGGCAGCCATGCCCCTCAAAGTGGTCCTCATTGGAAGTGAAGACGTCTATGACACCCTTTCGGAGAAGGATGAGCAATTCCTGTCACTCTTCAAGATCTCAGCACAGTTCGATTATTCCATGGTTGCCAATAGCGAGAACATCAGCAAGACCATTGCATTGCTTGACCACTACACACTGGAGAACCATTTGCTACCCCTTACCGATGATGCCCTTGCTCAGATGTTACGGTACAGCGCCTGGTTCGCTGAAATGCGGAATGAGCTGACCACCCAGTTCTCACAACTTTGCGATATATTGGTGGAGGCTGACTATTGGGCGCGCCTGGAAAACAAGAATTGCATTGACAAATCAATGATCCTCAAGGCAAACGAGGAGAGGACCTATTTCTCCGGCATAACTGAGGAACGCATCAACAAAGAGATACTTGACGGGGAGATGGTCATCAGTCTCAAAGGAGATCGGATAGGCGTTGTCAACGGCCTGGCGGTCATGGACAGGGGCTCCTCTTCTTTTGGAACTCCCACAGTCATCAGCGCCACGGTCGCCCCGGGGAATGAAGGTATTGTGAATATCGAGCATGAGGCAGGGTTGTCAGGGGAGATACATGACAAGGGATTGCTGATTCTCCAAGGCTATCTTCGTAAGCATTATGCCCGTAATTTTCCGCTCTCGATATATGCAGGCATAGCCTTTGAACAGAACTACTCAGAGATTGACGGAGACAGCGCCTCCTCATCCGAGCTTTACGCCCTGCTCTCGGCTATTGGGGAATTGCCAATCCGTCAGGATGTGGCGGTGACCGGATCTGTCAACCAAATGGGCATGGTCCAGCCCGTAGGAGGAATAAATGAGAAAATCGAGGGTTTCTATACCACCTGCCGGGCCACAGGACTTACCGGACATCAGGCGGTAATCATCCCCTATCAGAATACCAAGAATCTTATTCTCCCCTATGAGGTACTAGATGATATCAAAGCAAAAAGATTCCATATCTATCCGGTGAAAACCATTGATGAAGGGATGCAGATACTCACCAACAGACCCGCAGGCAAGCGAAATGAAAAAGGCAACTTCCCCCCGGATTCACTTAACCGCCTTATCGAGGAACGGCTTAAGAAAATGTACCTAGCAGGACAAAGCAAAACCTAGAGATTGAATAAAAACAAAAAGGCATTGCATCTCCTGTCATCCCGTCTTACTCTCTTGTGATGAGCCTAAAAAAAATCCCAATCCACACCTTGGTCTTGTTGATATTTGCAATTTCCTCTTTGTTTTATTCCTTCCTGACCTTTTCACCGCGGAAAGTAAAACCCTCTTCCATCCCCGATCTTGTCACCCTTTCAGGCACCACATGGTATGCCGACACAAAGGCCGGTAAACCAATACTTGGCGAGATAGGATTCTTCATCTCTGATATAACATTCTCTCAAATGGGGAAAATCCTGGTTGTGCGAGGTAATGACCATCCTCAAAGATCATATCTCCCCCTTATCAGCGAGAAGGAAGGATGCATGCTTTTTCTCAACGGAGCAAACACATCCTTACGGTTGACTTATGAGAAAGAACCGGTAAAGACGGTATGCATCACTAGCCTAGAAAGCAAGAGAAAGCTATATTTTCTTGAAAGATGAACAAAATACAGGATAGCAGATACACATTGCTTCTTCCTTCTGAAGTCATGGACCACACTCCCTTGATACTGACTCCTGATTGTTCTTTCATCTTTGATTTCGTTCCTAAGGAATTTCCCGCCATATTCATCGGACTTGAACCGGATAATCGCAATGATGCATATACCCCCTGGCCTGTTCCTGATACGACCCTCAAAGGATGTTCATTCAAAGGCAAGGCGAAAGAGTTTCTCAACGAAGTTATCACTACTATGATCCCTTCGGTAAGAAAGAAACTCGGAAATCAAGGGAAGATGGGAATACTTGGCATTTCCCTTGGAGCATTATTCGGGGTATATGCCACCACGGAGTGTCCTCTCTTTTCTTTTTGTGCGTCCATTTCCGGTTCATTCTGGTACCCACGGTTCACTGATTACCTTGCTTCGGTGAAGAAACCTTCCACCT
>Ga0265294_10008650_pt1 | contig 11837 bp, 11 predicted proteins | sample MunlanPumphouse3_FD_192504 | JGI IMG/M metagenome (GOLD analysis project Ga0265294, IMG submission 192504) | Groundwater microbial communities from a municipal landfill in Southern Ontario, Canada - Pumphouse #3 | ecosystem: Environmental > Aquatic > Deep subsurface > Groundwater | place... | reverse complement strand
AACAGGGAACAGATCATTTTTTGAAAAAGAGAGATTTCTGATGCCAGTCGAACGGATGAGCAGGTTAGGCCGCCTGGATGGTGCCGCTCTGGTTTGGATCTCACAATATAAAGAAAAAGGAGATATCGCCATTCCCACTGCATGGAAAGGAGAGGGCGCAAATCCTATCGTTATATTTACGGGTGAAAAAAATGATCCGCATCAATACTATTTTGGAGGAAAAGGGGGTAGAGGCACAGTGAACCATGGAAACATGGATGGCGGTTCTTTTATCTTCGAACTAAACGGTGTTCGCTGGGTTATTGATCCGGGAAATCAGGATTATAATACGTTGGAACAAACAGGATTTAACCTGTGGGGAAATTGTCAGAATTGTGAACGCTGGTCGTTACTCACCAAGAATAATTTTGGTCATAGCACGCTGACAGTTAATAATCAGCACCACGTGGTAAATGGTTTGGCTACAATAAAGAACTTCAAGGGGGGATCTGCACCTGAAGCTACAATTGATATGACCGCTGCTTTCAGGGGCCTGTTAGCCAAAGCTGAAAGGAGATTTGCCAAAGAGTCGGAAAGATCACTGATGATCGAGGATGAAATAGAATTAACTGATTCTGCTGAGGTAATCACCTGGCAGTTAATGACGCAGGCTGATGTGGAATACACTGATTACGGTCTGAACCTTCTGCAGGAGGGGAAGAAACTGAAAGTGGAGAACCTTTCACACCCCGGGCTACGCTTTTCAATTGTCTCACTCGATCCGGCTCCACTGAAACTTGACCGACAAATAAAAGGATTGAAAAGAGTGGAGTTAAGAATTCCGGCATGGATGATTCAAGACAATAAAGAGATAATAAAGATCAGGTTGTCTGAACTTTAATAAGCCGGATGATATGGCTGGCGCTTAGATTCAACTTACTATGAAATGGCTGTAAATTACACCGGCAATACGTTCAAAAATCATTACAGACCCTATTACAGCACCTGGCAGGCTATTATATGTACACCCGGCGAGAATCGAACTCGCATCGTCGGAACCGGAATCCGGTATTCTATCCATTGAACTACGGGTGCATGGCTGTCATTATCTGAAGATGGCGTTATTCCACTTCAGGATAATTGAATCGCTTTTCAGATAAGGTTGAATTTCAGCTATCTGATCATCATTCAGGTGTTCTCTGTAATTGAATCTCAGCGTTAAGTCGCTGCTACCGTCACTGAACTCAGCTGAAATCGGATAAATATCCGGCAAAGATACGGCATATTTATAATTTTCCCTCTCTTTTTTGGAAGAATCGAAGAAATTTTCTGCTGAGACCACCGGCAGGAACTGTTCTTTTTGGAGTATCTCCCAATTGGTGGTGTAGAATGTGATGTTACTGTCGCATATATCACCGCAAACAGTTTTGATCAGACAGACAATAACGGAGTCCGCTGCCACCGGCAGCATTTTCAATTGTGTGGTTCCGACAGCTGAGGTCCGGATCTGCAGAAAATCGTTGCTTTGCCTTATTTTATGAACCTCCCCCATAGCATAAGGCACCACAGTTTTGCCGGTATCAACAAGCAACATTGTTTTGTTGTCTTCCGATACTCCCGGAAGTAACCCGGAGGGCATCGACCTGAACAGATCACCGATTGTTTGTCCGTAGCCATACATTGTGAAGAAGATGAACAGAAAAAGTATATTTCTTTGCATGCGGTTATTAAATTTCTTTGTATATGTTTATTTTGTGAGAATACCTATCTGGCTCATTTCAATCACCGGTTTACCTCCATCAACACCGCTGACTGCTTCCAACTCTATAAAGCGGGCATTCACCGTTGCGTTGAAAGTGACCTGTTGTGGTATGGGATTGTTCCTGATGTTACTGAACTCTCCTTTTATTGTCTCCTGCCACGATTCAGCATCTACGCTAACCCGGAACAGATAGGAGAATACCGATTCATTTGCTGCATCGGGACTGTAAGTAAATCCCTTGATCTGGTAAATCTGACCCAGATCAACGACAATGGGATTCTCACCTGTTGATTCCCATTTGTCGGAAGCGATATCCGACAAACGGATATCATTCCGGTCACCAGCCAGTGCAGGGGCATTGTAAGCACCCACTTTTTTGATGTTGGCAATGTCTCGTGTTTCTGAAACAGTGACCCGTAATTTTGAGGGATTGATCTCTTCGAATTTCAACAGTCGTTTATAACCGATGGTAGTGCCTTCTGTAAGGAATACCCATTCATCATTCACGAACCCTTCCACTTTAAACTCTTCTACCCGTTGTCCTTTTTGTATATCCTCCTGCAGCATGACGGTGTTGATGGTTTCACCCGGCACCAGATTGTATTCATTTGATGCGCCGGAACGAGCTTTCCAGAGAATACCGCCATCGGTTATTTTGTCGTTATTGAAGGTATTGGCGATGTAAGCACCGAATTTCCTGAGACGTTCCACATCCACCTCATGTAATCTGCCCCGCCTGTCGGGAGGAACATTTAGCAGCAACACTGAGTTCATCCCTACCGATTGATAGTAGATATCTACCAGCTGTCGCAATGTTTTTACCTGGTCATCCTGTTCGGGGTGATAGAACCAACCCGGACGAATGGAAACATCCACCTCCGATGGATACCAGTACAATGTTTTCGCCTCTATAATAAGATCACGGCTTCCGAGCTCTTTGGCCACAGGGGAGATATTTAACCGTTTGTTCTCGATCATGACAGCTTCGTTGATATCCGGCTGCAGCGGTGTGACGCTCCACTCTGTCTCCCTGCCCAGACCATTCTCGTTACCAACCCATCGCACATCGTCACCCATAATCGCCTTCACCGCTTTAGGCTGCAGACTGTCGATCACTTGATAAAAGCGTGCCCAGTCATATTCCTGCACCCTGCCGTTGGGTCCTTCCCCATTGGCCCCGTCAAACCACACTTCATGCACCTCGCCGTAATTTGTTAGCAGTTCGCTGAGCTGACTGACAAACATTTTGTTATATCTGGTTGAGTTGCCGTAGCTCTCCGCGTGCCTGTCCCAGGGTGAGAGGTAGACCCCAAACTTCATGTTATGTTTATCGCATGCATCCTTCACCTCCCGCACGATATCACCCTGTCCGTTGCGCCACCCGGAGGCTGCCACGGAATGATTCGTTGTTTGCGTGGGCCATAGACAGAAGCCGTCGTGATGTTTTGCTGTGAGAATGATCATCTTAAAGCCGGCATCCTGCAGCGTGGTGACCCACTGCTCTGCATTGAAATCAGTTGGGTTGAACAGTGCCGGATCTTCCGAGCCGTCACCCCATTCACGCCCGGTGAAGGTGTTTATGCCGAAATGGATGAAGGCTGTGAGCTCCAGTTGCTGCCATTCATATTGGCGTTGTGTGGGAACAACATATGCAGCCAGTTTTACTTTTTGGTCGGAAGTAAGAATGTCGGGAAAAGTCAGTCTCTTCTCGAAAAAGGTGTTGGCTCTCTGGTTACATCCCGTAAGAACAGCAACTGATATCAATAAGCCGGTAAAAATAAATTTTCTCATACGATATCTCTGTTGAATGAATAGCGAACAAAGTTACTCTTTTTGGTGCAATATCAAACAAAAAAAGCCACCCCTGTCGGGATGGCCGGAACCGATTAGTTTTCGCTTCTTCTTATTGATTTGTTAAAGCGGCAGTTTCTTCCACTGCCTGGCCCAAGGTGTCAACAGCAGCCGCGGCAGCTTCAGCAGCTTCAATAGCAATTTGAATGCTATCTGCCTGTGCTTTTGCGATGCTGTCTAATTTTGCTACTTCAGCAAGACTGTCTTGTCTGGCTTTTTCAGCATTCACCTGAGCATTGTTGCAAGAAACGAAACCCAAAGTTGCAATGGTAGCAACTAATAACAATACTTTTTTCATTCTTTAATAATTTTAAACGATAAATAAAATTGTTTCAATAAAAACGATGCAAAATTACATCAAAAACATGCTCTACAACATATTCAGCTGAATTATTATAGTTAAATAATATTAAGCGGTTGCTGTTCTTACTCCTTTATCGTTAAAATGTTTCAGCAACCAATGATTTTGGGTATTTATCGCTCATCTTCACTTTTCTTTTAACGTACTACCTGCCTTGTTTCCGGGAATACTGTTCCCGGATGATACTGCAAAAAAAATACCCTGAATTTTACATCTTCAGGGTAGAATATTTAGCTGTATATATTTTGAAGAGATACATGCGAAAGTTGAATCAACTGTAGAGAAAACGTTTAATGCTTTTCTTGGGTGTTTTTTCGAATTCGCTCTCTACTATTTCAATAGAATTGATTTTTTCATAATGGGCCACCGCCTTATTGAGTATTCCTTTGTTTTCCTGCATGATCTCTTCCACTCTTTCTCTTGTGATATGATCGGCTGTCACCGCTGCAATGTCGGGAAAGACCAGGGCCACCAGCTTGTAATCCCGTAAAACGATCACACTTTCGGCAATGTAGGGTAGGTTATTCAATCTCGATTCAATCTCTTCGGGATAGACATTCTGACCGTTCGCCGCGAGGAGCATGTTTTTAATACGTCCTTTGATAAACAGTCGGTTGTCTTTGATGATGCCCGAATCACCTGTTTTAAGCCATCCGTCGTCAGTGAAAGCAGCCTCTGTGGCTTCCGGATTCTTATAGTATCCCTTCATCACATTTTCTCCGCGAACTTGTATCTCTCCGGGAATAGTTTCCTGATCGCCGGAATCGATACGTGCTTCCATTATCTTATCCAGCACTGAACCGCAGGAGGTGGGGATAAAGTCGTAATGGTGGTCGTAGGAGATCAGAGGTGCACACTCCGTCATCCCGTAACCAACTGTGAAGGGGAATTTCATTCTGTGGAAAAATGCTTCCACTTCCGCGTTCAATGCAGCACCACCAATAATCACCTCCCTGAAATTCCCTCCTAGTGAATCAATCAGTGATTTTTTTATCCTGTTTAAGATGAGATTGTTTATTCCCGGAATCTTCAGTAACACCTTTACGATAGGTTTGTCAATAATTGGCAAGATCTTCTTCTTGTAGATCTTTTCAAAAATGAGCGGAACGGTGAATATCAGTTTGGGCTTAACCTCCTTCAATGCGTTGATGAGATTCTGCGGTGTAGGGATTGTACCCAGCAGTGTGATATGCACACCGGTAGCCAGTGCATAGAGGAAATCGAAAGTGCAGCCATAAACATGCGCCATGGGTAAAAATGCCAGATTACTTTCTCCGGTAAACAAAAGATTCAGTTTCTGTCCATAGGTAATGTTTCCCGCGAAGTTATTTGCCGTGATCATCACCCCCTTGCTGAAACCGGTTGTCCCGGAAGTGTAGTTGATGCAAACAACCTCCTCGTTGCTTACATCGGCATAGCGTATATCTTCTTTAGAGAACCTACGCTGGTAGCTGCTTTTGAACTTCTCATCCGATATGTTCACTTTTTCTTTCACGCTCTCATCATCGCTTTGCAAAAGCGCAAAAGAGGGTAGCTCAAAAACAGGTACTTTTACATTATCCCGGTCCAGCGTTTCCCAGAGTGATTCGTTTACGAAAACCAGCTTAGAGTCGGAGTGAGTAATTATATGTTCAATACTTTCAGGATTGAATTCGTGCAGGATGGGTACTATGACCCCACCGTAAGTGATCGTGGCCATAAATACCACAGACCAGGAAGAGTGGTTTTTACCAATAAGTGAAATTTTATCCCCTTTTTGAATTCCCAGCCCGGAGAATAACAGGTGTAGTTTCGCTATTGTTTCTGCTAACTCACCGTAGCTGTATGATGTGCCTCCTTTATAATCGGTCAGAGCCGGTAGATCCCAGTTCTTTTTAAAACTCTCTTCGAATAATTGAATGAAATTCTGCTGAATCATAATTGCACATATTTGTGATAAGTGTGCAAAAATAACACCTTAATATTGAATCTCAAAGAAAAAAGGGCAATAAATAGGAGTAAAATTGTAATTTTGTGGTTTGAAAAATATTAAATTACGATAAAACGTCGTTCGAATCATTTATCACAGCAGAAAAATTTGGGAAAACGACAAAAAACATATGATCGATCAATCAATTTTTAAAAATAAAACGGCAGCCTACTTTACGCTGGGTTGCAAATTGAATTTTGCTGAAACATCAGCTATCGGGCGACAACTGTTGAATGCAGGTGTGACCCGTTCACGAAGAGGGCAACAGGCAGATATTTGTGTGATCAATACCTGTTCAGTGACTGAGCTGGCCGATAAGAAGGGCCGTCAGACCATCCGGAAGGCGATCCAGGACCATCCGGATGCGTTTGTAGTCGTCACAGGCTGTTACGCGCAACTGAAACCGGAAGATGTGGCAGGTATCGAGGGCGTGGACCTGGTGCTCGGTGCAGAGCAGAAACTGGATGTGGTGCAATACCTGGACGACCTGCATAAAAGGGAGAAGGGGGAGGTGATCACTTCGAAAACACATCGTATACGATCGTTCGTACCTTCAGTATCAGCTGATGACCGCACCCGTTATTTTCTGAAGGTGCAGGATGGGTGCGATTATTTCTGTTCTTTCTGTACCATTCCCTATGCCAGGGGCCGCAGTCGCAACGGTTCCATCGCCGATCTGGTACGACAGGCTGAGCAGGTGGTAGCGGAGGGTGGTAAGGAGATCGTGCTTACAGGCGTGAACATCGGTGATTTTGGCCATTCGACCAAAGAGCGTTTTCTGGATCTGATCATGGCGCTCGACAATGTAGAGGGTATTGAACGTTTTCGTATCTCATCTATCGAACCCAACCTCTTATCGGATGAGATAATTGATTTTGTGGCTGCATCAAAACGCTTTGCCCCTCATTTTCATATGCCGCTGCAGGCAGGGAGTGATGCGGTGCTTAAGCTGATGAAAAGGCGGTATGATACCGCGCTGTTCCGCCATAAAGTGGAGAAAATTAAAACGATTCTTCCCCATGCTTTTATTGGTGTGGATGTGATTGTGGGTGTGCGTGGTGAAACGGATGCTTACTTCGAGGAGAGCAAAGCATTCATTCAATCGCTCGACGTCTCTCAACTGCACGTCTTCACCTATTCAGAGCGTCCCGGTACACAAGCGCTGCAAATAGACCACGTGGTGGATCCGAAAACGAAACATGCCCGCAGCAAGGCACTGCTCGATATCTCAGACGACAAGCTGCTCCGGTTTTACGAATCACAAATGGGAACAGAGAAGAAAGTGTTGTTTGAACAGACAAAAAGAGGAGACAAGATGCACGGGTTTACCGAAAATTATGTAAAATTGTATGCCGATTACGATCTGTCACTGATAAATAAAATTTCGGATGTGGTAGTAGGTGGTTACGATGAGGAGGGGATGTCAATGAAAGCGGAATTTTAATGGCTGTTGACAGAAAAAAGAGTCCGGCTTATTATCTGTTGTATGGGGTGTTTTATCTTCATGCATTACTTCCATTTCAGCTCTTATATGTGCTGTCTGACATCCTTTATTGGTTTGCATACCATCTTGTGAGATACAGGAGGGTGCATGTCAGGAGAAATCTGATGAATGCATTCCCGGACAAACCGGTTATGGAGATCAGGAAGATTGAACGAGCCTTCTATCATCATCTGTGTGACTATTTTGTTGAGTCGGTCAAAACGCTTCATATGTCTGATGAGGAAGCAGGTGAGCGGATGAAGTTCGAGCATACGGAGGTTATTGACAGGTGGAACGATGAGGGAAACTCATGTCTGCTGTGCCTGGGTCATTATGCCAACTGGGAGTGGGTCACCTCCGTTGGACTGCATCTTATGCCGCGGGCAGAGCTGGGGCTCATCTACAAACGATTGCATTCAGTGGCGTTCGATCAGCTATTCCTGAAGATCCGCAATCACTTTGGTGCGAAACCGATAGAGATGAAAAGCGCATTCCGAAAGATGATCAGGCTGAAAAATGAAGGAAAGACGATGACCGTGGGCTTTCTTGCCGATCAGCGACCATCAAGAAAACAGGATCAATACTGGACAACGTTTCTGAATCAGGATACACCTGTTCAGACCGGCATGGGTAAGATTGCCGTACATCTGGCAATGCCTGTGGCTTATCTCGATATCACAAAGGTAAAGCGGGGATATTACATAGGAAAAATTCAGGTTTTATCGACGGATGCAAGCCAGGAGACAGAGCTTGCCATCATGGAGCGTTATATGCGAAAACTGGAAGAGACCGTACTGAAGGAGCCGGCCTATTATCTATGGTCACACAACCGCTGGAAATTTAAGAAAACAGAGGCTGTGCAAAAGGATTTATAATTTTCAATGAGCAGAATGAAATGGTAAAGACATCGGTGGTCATATTAAACTGGAACGGGAAAAGACTGCTTGAACAGTTTCTTCCCTCTGTGGTTGAACACTCTCTGAGCGATGAGTGCAGGGTAGTTGTTGCCGATAACAATTCCTCCGATGACTCCGTGGTGTTTCTGAAAACAGATTACCCCGATCTGCCATTGATCATTCTCGATAAAAATTACGGGTTTGCCGAAGGGTATAATAAAGCCTTGCAGCAGACAGAATCAGAATATGTGGTTTTACTGAACTCTGACGTGGAGACAACGCCCGGATGGCTTCAAACGCTGATCTCATTTATGGATTCTCATCCTGAGGTGGCAGCCGTTCAACCCAAGATCCGCTCCTACAAAGAGAAGAACAGGTTTGAGTATGCCGGGGCTGCCGGTGGTTTTATCGATCGTTACGGTTATCCTTTCTGCAGGGGACGTATACTGGAGGTGGTGGAAGAAGACAAGGGGCAGTACGATACCCCGATTCCGCTTTTCTGGGCTACTGGTGCCTCTCTCTGTATCCGGAAGAAAGATTATGTTGAGGCTGGTGGCCTGGATGCACGTTTTTTCGCACATATGGAGGAGATTGATCTATGCTGGCGATTAAATGCGCGGGGCAGGAGCGTGATGTGCGTTCCCTCATCGATTGTCTATCATGTGGGTGGGGCATCACTGAACAAGGATAACCCAAGGAAAATATATCTCAACTTCCGCAATAATCTGTTGATGCTCTACAAGAACCTGCCGCAAGCTGCATATCATGCTACCTTTCTGATACGTTATTTATTTGATTTCCTGGCATATCTGCATCTTCTTATTCAGGGTGATTTTAAGAGTGCAGATGCTGTCGTTGAAGCTCATTCTGATTTTCTGAAGATGCGTTCATCCTTTCAGTTCTCCCGTCGGGAGAATCTAAAAAAAACAACCGTAAAGCATATACCTGTCCAATACCGGAAAAGCATCCTGCTGGACTTCTATCTGAGAGGGAAGAGAACCTATCAATCCATTTTCCCGGTCCGCGAAAGAGCTCACTCAAAGTGAAAACTCAGTGTGATCATGCGCTGTGTAGCCTTTGACAACGATTTTGCATATTTATGCAGGCTATCATCTTTCAGATCAGACCGTTCAGTTTGCAGTATATCAGGCAGTCCGAAACTAAATTTCAGTTCGGGTGCCAGTTTGAACAGCGGCAGATAAAAATCGCATCCTACTCCGAACTCAACTCCGTAATCATATGGTTTTAAGCGTACAGCCCTGTTTTTCCGTGATGCCAGCTCCAGACTTCCATAACCTCCCAATAGGGCATAGGGCCTGAAGTTATTGAATCTGTCACCGGAGATCTTCAGATGAAGTGGTAGTGAGATATAGTTGTTCCTGATGCGTGACCTGAATTCCTCACCCGATGATTGTTCCCTGAAGACAAAACGCTTGTCTCCGAGATAGAGCGTTGGTATGGCGCGCAGATTCATAAATCTGTTCAGGTGCAGATCGGTGATGATACCCACAGCAAAGCCGGGTGAATAATGGGGTATCCCTGAAAACCACACCTCTCCGTTATCATTCACAAACCCCGATTGGGTAAGTATCAGATCCTGGGTATGCAGCCCGAGGGTAAAACCGAGGTGGAACAACCGCCGGTCGGCGTAGGGCTGGTTTTGCAGCTTACGCTCCTGCCCGTAAAGGTGCCCTCCGAGGCTGAGCAGGTATAAAAGAAGATATATCATTCTTTTTCTCATTCGATGTTTAAACGCTCTTCCACGCCGGATATTGTGCGGATGGTTTGATAAAGATGTCCGCAAACTATTTTTTATTAATAAAAAACTTTCTACCTTTGTATCAACAAAAATAACCCATTTACATTAACTAACTTATTATTCATTATGGCTTACGTAATTAGTGAAGATTGCATTGCATGTGGAACCTGCATCGACGAATGTCCTGTTGATGCAATATCAGAAGGTGATATCTATGTGATTGATCCCGAAGTATGTACTGACTGCGGTTCATGCGCAGAAGTATGCCCCACCGAAGCAATCCATCCAGAATAAATCAACTGGCACATGGAATAAAAAAGCTGAACAATCACTGTTCAGCTTTTTTATGTACAAAAAAAAACGCCTCATTTGGAGGCGTTTTCATATTCTGTAACGGTTGGTTAACCGTTTACCTTTGCCATGTGAGCAACCAGGTCGAGCACTTTGTTGGAGTAACCCCATTCGTTGTCATACCAGCTGATTACTTTGACGAAGGTAGGGCTTAACTGGATACCTGCTTTTTCGTCGAAGACAGATGTACGTGCTTCGCCGATGAAATCGCTCGATACCACATCTTCATTGGTATATCCGAGGATCCCTTTTAGTTCGCCTTCAGAAGCTTCCTTCATGGCAGCACAAATCTCTTCGTAAGTGGTCTCTTTAGCCAGACGTACGGTCAGGTCAACCACTGAGACGTTGAGTGTAGGAACACGCAACGACATACCGGTAAGTTTGCCGTTCAGTTCAGGGATAACTTTACCCACTGCTTTGGCAGCTCCGGTAGAAGAAGGAATGATGTTGGCAGAAGCAGCGCGGCCACCTCTCCAGTCTTTCGCTGAAGGACCATCCACCGTTTTCTGTGTGGCTGTTGTTGAGTGAACTGTAGTCATTAATCCTTCGAGCACACCGAATTTGTCGTTCAGCACCTTTGTTACAGGAGCCAGACAGTTGGTGGTACATGAAGCATTGGATACGAATTGTTCCCCTTTGGTGTAGGTCTTTTCGTTTACACCCATCACATACATACGGGTATCATCCTTTGAAGGAGCAGACATAACCACATATTTTGCACCTGCGTCGATATGTGCCTGTGCTTTATCTTTCGAGAGGAACAAACCGGTAGATTCAACTACATATTCTGCACCCACAGCATCCCATTTCAGGTCTGCAGGGTTTCTTTCTGCGCTAACACGAATGGTGTTTCCGTTCACAACAAGGTTACCATCTTTCACATCAACAGATCCGTTGAACTGACCGTGGATGGTGTCGTATTTTAACATATAAGCGATGTAATCTACATCGAGCAAGTCATTGATACCCACTACCTGAATATCGTCTCTGTTTTGAGCAGCACGGAAAACCAAGCGTCCGATGCGACCGAATCCGTTAATACCTACTTTAATCATACTTTATTGAATTTTATTTGTTAAAAGTGTTCTTTATCTTTCCTGATGAATTAGTTTCCGTTATGAAGGTAAGCTCACTTACTTATCTTTATGCTCATAATGTTTATCGAAAACGTTCCCAAAAACCATCTTTTTAATTGAGTTACAAAAATACAAAATCTTTTCTTTTTACCGAAATTATTTGTATCAAAAAACTGTAATTTTTTGATTTTGAGCGTGACAATAGAGGCAGATAAGCAGAAAAATTTATTTTGCCGGCCGGCATTGATATTCCAATAGTGCATCATGGCAGAAAAAAGGTTGTACATTTACCCCCGAAAAATGGGTTTGGTCATATAAATCAATTATTTACAGGTACGGTTAACCAGTTA
>Ga0265294_10008648_pt1 | contig 11840 bp, 7 predicted proteins | sample MunlanPumphouse3_FD_192504 | JGI IMG/M metagenome (GOLD analysis project Ga0265294, IMG submission 192504) | Groundwater microbial communities from a municipal landfill in Southern Ontario, Canada - Pumphouse #3 | ecosystem: Environmental > Aquatic > Deep subsurface > Groundwater | place... | reverse complement strand
AATTTTGTATCTTTGGAGAAAATAATCTAAAAAAATAATCTGATAAATACGATCCAATGAAACGTCTATTCATCTCTGTCCTGTTTGGGGCCCTCTTTGCCATGGGCCTCTTTTCCGCCACGGTCGACACCGTGAGGGTGTTCAGCCCTTCCATGAAGAAGGAGATAAAGGTTGTGGTGATCAAGCCGCAACCCTATCATCAGGAAACAACGTATCCCGTTCTTTACCTGTTGCACGGCTACAGCGGCCGTTACGACGGGTGGATCAAAGGAACCCCTCATATCGCTGAGCTGGCAGACCGTTACAGCATGATGATCGTCTGTCCTGACGGCGGCTATGGAAGCTGGTACTGGGACAGTCCCGAAGATCCTTCTTTCCGTTATGAAACCTTTGTGGCGCAGGAGTTGATAGCTTACATTGACAGTCACTACCAAACCATCGCATCCCGTCAGGGACGTGCCATTACCGGCCTAAGCATGGGAGGACATGGAGGGCTCTACCTCGCTTTCCGCCATCAGGAGGTGTTTGGTGCCGGCGGAAGCATCTGCGGGGGAGTGGATATCCGTCCTTTTCCCGATGACTGGGATATGGCAAAACGTCTAGGGGATCAACGGGATTATCCGGAAAGATGGGAAGATTACAGTGTGATGGGTCAGTTGCACCTTCTCCGACCCGGTGCCCTGAAGATCATCTTCGACTGTGGCACGGAGGATTTCTTTTATGAGGTGAACCGGCGCTTACACAGCGAGCTGCTTTACCGCAAGATCCCTCATGATTTTATCTCCCGTCCCGGAGCACATAACGGCCAATATTGGAGCAATGCGGTGAAGTATCAGGCCCTGTTTTTTCATGATTACTTTGAATCGGGAAAGAGCAACTGATGAAATACTGCATCCGATGATGAGACATTTTTGTACATTGATATTGATGCTGGCCGCACTGTCACTCCCGGCCCGCACGTTTACCCCTTTTCGGTTTGCCTTAGTCACCGATACCCATGCAGGAAGCCAGGAGAACAACGAAGATCTGGCTCGCACGGTGAAAGACATCAACTCCCAGCCGGAGATCGCTTTTGTGATTGTCTCCGGAGATGTGACTGAATTTGGTTCGTACGATGAACTGTGTACCGCAAAAGCGCTGCTCGATGAGTTGAAAGTACCCTATTATGCACTTCCCGGTAATCATGATTCGAACTGGTCGGAGAGTGGCACAAATGATTTTCTCCGGATTTTCGGGAATGAGACATTCGGATTTGCATATCAGGGGTATCAGTTTATCGGCCTGGCATCGGGACCCAATATGCGCATGGGACCGGGGCAGATCCCACGCGAGAATCTGACATGGTTTCATGAGATGCTGGCTCACGCCGATACCGAAAAACCGATCATCTATGTCAATCATTACCCCATGGATGCCGGGTTGAACAACTGGTATGAGGTGATGGATGCCCTCCGGCCCTACAATGTACAATTGATGCTTTGCGGCCATGGCCACTGCAACCGCACCATGAATTTTGAGGGGGTGCCTGCAGCCATGTGCCGTTCTAATCTGAGGGCTAAAGAGGAATATGGCGGTTACACCTTAGTCTCTGTGGGTGCTGATTCTGTTACTTTGCAGGAGCGGAAGGCCTCCGGAGAGACACTGGCGCCCTGGTTCATCACGGCGACAACGGCGCGTACCGTGTGGGTGAATGACCCGCCCCGTCCCGACTATCGTGTCAATGACAATCATCCTTTTGTAACGGAGATATGGAGCCTGCAGGAGGATAGCGATATAGGCGGCGGCATGGCGCTCTTTAACAACACACTGGTCTATACCAATACTGCCGGGGAGATCAAAGCCGTGGATGCTGAAACGGGGACTGCCCGCTGGTCTGTACCCACTGGCGGGAAGATCTACTCCACGCCGGTGGTGTGTGAAGAGCGTGTATGGGTGGCTTCGTCCGACGCCTATCTCTACGGGGTGGATGTCGGGAGCGGAAAGAAACTCTTTACCCTGAAGAATGAGAAAGCAGTGGTTTCCTCTGCTGCCTGCTATGGCAATAAGGTGATGCTGGCCGGCGGCGACGGTTCGTGCCGTGCCTGGGATAACGCTGCGGGTACATTGGAATGGATCTTCAGCCAGGTGAAGAATTTTGTCGTTACCCGTCCGCTGGTAAAAAGCGGAGTGCTCTATTTCGGGAGTTGGGGCAATGAGTTCTATGCCTTGGATTGTGAGACCGGACTACCCCGCTGGATATGGAACAGCGGACACTCCAACAGAATGCTCTCGCCTGCACAAGTTGTGCCGGTGTCCGCGCACGGGCGGATCTACCTGGTTTCCCCCGACCGATATATGACGGTGCTGGACGAGAAGAGCGGTGAGGTGGTATGGCGTTACAATGATCCTGAACAGAGGGTGCGCGAATCAATCGGCCTTTCGCAGGATGGCAACACGGTCTATGCAAAGACCATGGAGGGTAGGATAGTGGCAGTCGATGCCACTTGTCCCGAAAGGCGCATCAAATGGATCTCGTCGGGGGAAGATATGGGTTATGAACTGACACCCACACCGGTAGTAGAACAGGAGGGCGTGGTATTTGCCCCGACCGATAAGGGGCTGATCTATGCCTATCGGGCTTCAGACGGCACTTTCCTCTGGAAATATCGTATCTCAAGCGGACTGATTACGATGATCCTGCCGGCAGAAAACGGGGAATTGTATGTCTCCGCAATGGATGGTCGGTTGGTAAAGTTGAAAACCGACTGAACAACGACTGTTTTACAGATAACCGCTGCGTTACACCCGGACGAGGTGCCCCGTTTTCGTATAGAAGACAAAGCCTTTCACCTGCTGAAATCCCATCTCCCGGATGAATCTGACATACTGTTGCACCTGACGGATATATTTCGGATCTTCCATGTCGCCGAACTTATAATCGGCTACGATCACTTCTTCGCTGCCGATCATCACCCTGTCGGGGCGGCGGAACCCCCATGCGGGATGCACTACCTGGGTCTCGTTCAATACGGTGTATTTTCCGCTGTACCATTCTGCTACAGTGGGGAGTGACAGCATGGTACGCAATGTCCCGATGGTATCCTCCCGATCCTGTTCTCGCAGTTCTCCTTCCGATATCTTTCTCTCCACCGCCTGCGGTAAATCGGCAAGAATCTCAACGTTGCTCACAATAGCGTGCATCAGGGTCCCGTAATCACGGCTGCCGTCACCGGAGAAGTAGCCGGTGGCATTGAGACGGAGCCGGAGACGGTCATCAATGGGGTGCGATTGCCATTTTCCTGTTTTGCAGATGGCCACTTTGTGCTCTTCCTTGTTGCTGAACGGCGCGGGATTGCCGTATTCAAAGGTACAATGGGTATCATGCTCCGTGAAATAATCATGCAACGTGATGAAATGCTTTTCCGGTTGTGGCGGGAGGGAGCCCGCAGTGATGCTGCGCCACAGCAGATCCGCCACATCCGTTACGGTCTCAGGTTTTGCAGGCTTTGGCGCGAAAGCGATCAGCCGGTGTTTGGCACGGGTGAAAGCCACATAGAGCAGGTTGAGGTTGTCGATGTAGGTAAACCGCCTCTCTTCCAGATAATCCTCCCTGAAGATGGTATCTGCCAGCCCCTTTTCATACTTGAGCGGTGTGACGCTCAGTGCATCGAAGGGGGGGGCTTTGGGCTTGCACCAGATGATCTGGTTGCGGCCTGATCCGTGATCGGTCTTCCAGTTCACAAAGGGCATGATCACCGCGCCGAAACCGAGTCCCTTTGACTTGTGAATGGTGATCAGCCGGATGGCATCCTGGTTGTCGGGGGAGAAGAGTGCCTTTTTGCACCCTTTCTCATCCCACCATTCGAGGAAGCTGTTGAGGTCGCCCGAGCGGTTGGTGCTGAACTTAAGGACGATATCGAGGAACGCTTGCACATACGCATTTTCCTTCTCATCAAGGGCATCACCCGAAAGAGAGAAGAACGATTCGATCATTTCATAAAACGGAAGCGTCGCTATCTCCCTGATACGGGATTGCAACTCCTCGGAAAAACCGCCGGCCGGTTCTTCCAGGGAGCTCTTGAGCGCCTCGTTGGGGGGTATGTGCCGGTGAAAGCGAAAATATTCATACAGGGCCATCATGCGGCGGGTGGGATCATTCGGAGATTGCAGATGGCGCATCAGCGCAATCACTGCTTTGACGCTCTGTGCGTTCCCGATCAGCAGTGCTTCGTTGGAGATGATGTCGTACCGGTAGGGTGAGTCACGGTGCAGCTCCGCATAGGCAAGCAGGGTGTTGGCCACCTCTGTCGCTTCACTGTTCTGCCTCACCACAATGGCGATATCCTTCAGAGAAAACCCCTGGTCTTGCAGGGCTTCGATCTCATGCGGTAGTTGCTCCAGCGCCTTCTCTTTCCAGGTCTGAAGTGCATCGTTCGTAAGAAAAGTGATCTTCACCTGCCCGTCGCTGTCGCTCTTGTGTGGGGGCAGCTCCTGATACACCTCTGCATAGGCGTCCCTGATCTGGCTGTTGTGTTGTTCATTGTTTTTTGCATCTTCATGGCCGGTTATCACGCTGTTGATTTCCTCCTGCAGGATAGCGGCAGCGCCTGTGAAGAAGGCATTGTTGAACCGGACGATAGGGGCATCGCTGCGCCAGTTCGTGTCGAGCACGTGCTTGCGGATATTGTTCCGCTGCAGATCCTCCTCTACCGTCTCTTCCAGCAGCCGCCAGTCGGAGTTGCGAAAGCGGTAGATGCTCTGTTTCACATCCCCCACAATCAGGTTGAAGTTGCCGGAGGCAAGGCTCTCCCGGATCAACGGCATGAAGTTCTCCCACTGCATGCGGGAGGTGTCCTGGAACTCATCGATCATGTAGTTGGTGAGCAGTGTTCCTGTTTTCTCAAAGATAAAGGGGGCATCTGCGCCTGCGATAATATGGTTCAGCAGTTCCGTCGTGTCGGAAAGGAAGAGGGTGTTGTTCTCCTGTTGCAGCACATGCAGCCGCTGTTTGATATCGCTGAGGATGCCGAGGGTATAAAAGTTCTGCAGGATGGATCTTGCGGTGTTGTAGGCGATCTTCTCGTTATACAGCCGGATCACTTCTTTGATGCAGTCATTCAGTCCGTTGTGATAGGCCTCCATGATTTTGGATACCGCCTCGGGTTTGCTGCTCTTCGCACTCCATCCTTCAGGATGATCGGGAAAGCCCAAAAATGTGTCGGTCAGGTCCGGCAGCTCTCCCTGTGCCATCTTTACCAGTTTATAAAACTGTGATCGGCTGCCTCCAATGAAGTCGGAGGGTTGTAAGTCTTGTGCTTGTATGATGGCGACCGCTTTTGCTCCTGCCTTTTTTACCTCGTTCTCATAGTTTCGGATGATCCGCAGAAGCATCTGTCGGTATTTCTCCAGGAAACGCTTGTCCTGGATCACCGCAAAATCTTCGGCTGACAATGACTTGTATGTCTCATTGAAGAGCTGGCCGGCCAGCTCCTGCACCTGACTTTCGATCTTCCAGTTTCTGCCTTCTTCAATGCTGTCCTGCATAAACCTCAGCAGCCAGTCGGCGAGAGAGCTGTTCTCCGGCTTGTCCAGTTCGGAGAGCATCAGGTCCACTGCTTCCATCATCATGGACGATTCGTCCACCTCAATGTTGTATCCTCCGGCCAGCCCTATCTCACGGGTGAACGCCCTCATGGTGCGCTGGAAGAAACGGTCGATGGTGCTGATGGTGAAGGCTGAGTAGTCGTGCAGGATGGTCTCGAGGATGCTTCTGGCCAGCGTGCGGGTGCGGTTCTCGCTCATGGAGAAGTCATCCATCAGTGCGTTCAGGTAGTCGGATGTCTGACCCGATGCCAGGCGATGCAGCTCCTCCACGATGCGTGATTTCATCTCATCGGTGGCCTTGTTGGTGAAGGTGACTGCCAAGATATGGCTGTGGTTGTTGGGGCGGGAAAAGAGCAGATGAAGGTACTCGCCGGTCAGCCGGTGTGTCTTGCCCGATCCGGCTGACGCTTTGATCACATGGAGCAGTTCCCGTTCAGATGATGCGTGCTTTGGCATATCCCTCATTTTTGAGAATATCCAATACCTTCCCGCGGTGATCGCCTTGCACAATGATCTCTCCCTGTTTGGCCGATCCGCCCACGCCGCATTTCGTCTTCAGCAACTTGCCCAGTTCCTGCAGGTCGTCATCACTCCCCCGGAAGCCGGTGATCAGCGTCACCGCCTTACCCTTGCGGTTACGCTTGTCGAGGCTGACGCGTAGCAGTTGCTTCTCCTTCGGCAGGGTGGCTTCCGTCTCCTCACTCTCATCCCGGTAGTGATAGTCGGGATTGGTAGAGTAGACAATGTCCAGTCGTTTTTTCCAGTCGTTCATCTTTCGCTAATTCTGAATTCTTTCCAGCGACTCGATTACATTCATGATATAATCCCCCATTCGTTCACACTCGGAGATGATATCCATATAGAAGACACCGTTCTGGTAGGAGTATCGCATCAGGTTGAGGTTCTCCACATTCTCCCGCTTCAGCAGGTTCCGCTTTTCGTTGATGCTGCTCTCGATATGCTTGCTGTTAACCAGATCTGTTTCCGTGATCTTCTGGTTTTTCAGCAACGTCTGCATATTGTCGTGTGCCTTATCCAGCTGTTCATACATGGAATTGATGTTTTCGAGGATGTTCTCCTCAAATTCAACACCCGCTTCCATCTTCCGTTTCAGGTGACGGGCGATATTACAGGCTGCGTCGGCAATGCTTTCGATTTCGGTCACTGCCCGCAGGATGGAGCGCACCCGCTCTTTGCTCTGGTTGCTCAGCTTCCCTTCTGCGACCTTGCTCAGATAGGAGCCGATCTCTATCTCCATCCGGTCACTGATATCCTCATATTTCTCGGTTCGGTTATATAGCTTGAGGAACTTCTTATCGTTGTTCTTCAGGTTGGTCATTTTCTTCACAAAGCCGAACATCTTTTTTACGCGGGCGGTATATACCTCTACCTCTTTCTCTGCCTGCAGGATGGATAGTTCATCGGTAGAGGCCATCCCGGTGGAGATATATTGCAGGATGAACTCCTCATCTTCTTCCTCTCCCTTCTTGGGTCTGATCAGGGTGAGACAGATCTTTTCATAGAGATTCACAAACCAGATCATCAGGGTGACGTTGCAGATATTGAACAGGGTATGGAAGAGCGACAGTCCGTATGAGGTAGCCGACTGGTAGGTGTGGTATCGGTCCTGCAGGATTGCCAGGTCGGGAGTGAGCTCCGACCGGGAGAGGGTGGAGATCTGTGCATATTCATCGGGTGAGAGGGAAGCAACGAAAGGGGTGATTGCTGAAGGATGTGCCGAAGCAAAGCTGGGTACAATGTTGTCGACCAGTTGCACGAAGTGTTGAAAGACAAACAGCATCCAGATGACTCCCAGCACGTTGAACATAAAGTGGGCGAAGGCGGTCCTCTTTGCCGACAGGTTGGCCGGTATGGCTGCCAGGTTGGCCGTGATGGTAGTGCCGATGTTTTCGCCCATGATCATGGCCGCTGCACTCGGGAAGTCGATCCACCCCTTTACCGCCATGATCAGCGTCAGGGCCACTGTGGCACTGGACGACTGTACAAGAATGGTCAGCATGGTACCCACCATCAGAAAGAGAAGGGTGGAGAGGAACCCCATCCCGGTGAAATTTTGTACGAACGACAATATCTCGGGGTTGTTCTGCAGGTCGGGCATGGCTTCCTTCAGGAAGTCGAGGCCCATAAATAGAAAGGCAAATCCAAAAATGAATTCGCCCAGCGATTTGTTTCTGCTCTTTGATGAGAAGATCAGCGGCAGCGCAATCCCCATCAGTGGTATGGAGAGGGCACTGATCGAGAACTTGCCGAAGCCGAAGAAGGAGATGACCCAGGCGGTTACCGTGGTTCCGATATTGGCGCCCATGATCACACCGATGGACTGGATCAGGCTCAACAGTCCCGCATTCACGAAACTGACCACCATGACGGTGGTTGCCGATGATGATTGGACAAGGGCCGTGATCAGTACACCGGTGAGCACTCCCATGATGCGGTTTTTTGTCATCGCCGACAAAATATTCCTGAGTTTGTTTCCTGCCAGTTTCTGCAGGCCTTCGCTCATGATCTTCATTCCGTAGAGGAAGAGTGCCAGTGAGCCTACAAGCTTTAAAAAATCGATCAAACCGTAGTCCATTTTCCAAATATTGCATATAAAAGTGTACAAACTTAAAAAAAATATACGAGAATGCAGTCAGCGGAAAATGAAAAACGATGATTCTATGTGCCATTTCTGTCGAAACTTAACAAAAATGTAACAATTTGGCCCGGAAGGCTATTCCTCTGTTCCTTGAGAGATTTTTGCCGCATGCTTGCTGTTTTTCCTATTTCCTTTACCCAAAATGGAATCTATCTGCAAAAAATGGTGTATATTAGTGACCCAATAAAAAGATATCTATGATAAGTGATACGCTAAAAGTCCATTGCCTGAATACGGACGAGGAGAAAGAGGTACCTATCGGTACACCGCTGAGTGAACTGATCGGTCTTTTCGGGGTGAAGATGCCTTATCTGATTGTCAACGCAAAAGTGAACAATAAGACCGAGTCGCTCGCCTACCGGGTCTACCGCCCCAAGACGATTGAGTTTTTCGATCTGAGAGACTCCTCCGCCATGCGCACCTATGTGCGGTCGCTTTGCTTCATCCTGGCCAAGGCGGTGGATGATGTATTGCCCAACGCGGAGATGTATATCGAGCATGCAGTGGCGAAGGGATACTATTTCCAGATCGAAGCCGATCTGCCGGTGGGCAAGCCGGAGCTGGATGCCATTCGTCACCGGATGCGGGAGATCGTGGAGGCGGATATCCCGTTCGTGCAGGTGGAGGAGAAGACATCGAAGGTGGTACAGCTGTTCCGCGAGCGGGGAATGGAGGATAAAGCGCTCCTGCTGGAGACCTCCGACCTGCTCTATGCACGCTATTCGAAGCTGGACAACTATATCGACTATTTCTACGGTTGCCTGACTCCCTCCACCGGATATATCACGGTGTTCGATATCCAGCCCCATAACGGCGGTTACCTGCTGCGGGTGCCCAACCGGGAGCATCCGGTGGAACTGGAGCCGGAGATACAGCAGGAGAAGCTGCTGAATGTGTACCGCGAGCATCTGAAGTTCCTGAAAATCAGTCGTCTTGGTAATGTGGGCGACCTGAACCGGGCAAAGCAGAAGGGCCACATGTCGGAGGTGATCCAGGTGGCAGAGGCATACCAGGCAAAGCAGATCGCCGATATTGCGGAGGAGATCACCCGCCGTTTTGAAGAAGGCGTGCGCGTGGTGCTGATCTCCGGCCCCTCATCTTCGGGGAAGACCACTTTCCGCAAACGACTGGAGGTACAGCTGCTGGTCAACATGCTCAAGCCGGTGGGGATTTCGCTCGACGATTATTTTATTGACCGCGACAAGACGCCGCTCGACGAATATGGAGAGAAAGATTATGAGTCGCTCTACGCCCTCGACTTGCAGCTATTTGAAGAGCATGTGCTCCGACTGATGCAGGGGGAAGAGGTGGAGCTGCCTGCCTACAATTTTGTCACGGGTAGCAGGGAGTATAAGAAGCACTTTCTGACGATGGCGGACAATAGCATCCTCATCGTGGAGGGGATTCACGGACTCAATCCGGAGCTGACGGCCCATATTCCGCGCGAAAAGACGTTCATGGTCTATGTCTCGGCACTCACCTCCATCTCGCTCGACGACCACAACTGGATCCCTGCTTCCGACAACCGGCTGTTGCGGCGCATCGTGCGCGATTACCGCTACCGTGGTTATTCGGCTGAGCAGACCATCTCCCGCTGGAGCAGCGTGCGCCGTGGAGAGGAGCGGTGGATCTTTCCCTATCAGGAGAATGCCGACGTGATGTTCAACTCGGCTATGATCTATGAGCTGGCTGCTATCCGCCGCCATGCCGAACAGATCCTGATGCAGGTGCCCCGCACCGCACCGGAGTACTCCGAAGCCTATCGCCTGCTCAAGTTCCTCAGCTATTTCAATTATATCACCGACCGGGAGCTGCCACCTACCTCGTTGTTGCGTGAGTTCCTCGGAGGCAGCAGCTTTCGTTATTAACGACGTTTTTTCCGCATATGTCCGATATGATTTGCGCTATCTCTACCCCTCCCGGCATGGGAGCCATCGCCGTGATCCGTCTCTCGGGGGAAGGGTCGGTCTCTCTTGTGGATGCGATCTTCCATGCCTCCTCGGGGAAGAAACTCGGTGAGGCGGCATCGCATACCGTTCACTTTGGACGGATCATTGATGGGGAGGAGCTGCTGGACGAGGTGCTGGTGACCCTCTTTCGTGCGCCCCGCTCTTTTACTGGGGAGGAGAGCGTGGAGATCTCCTGTCACGGGTCGGTTTATATCCAGCAGCGCCTGATGGAGCTGTTGATCAGCCGGGGAGCAAGGATGGCACGGGCGGGTGAGTTCACGCGGCGTGCCTTCCGTAACGGTCGGTTTGACCTTAGCCAGGCTGAGGCGGTAGCCGACTTGATCGCGTCCTCCTCGCGTGCCTCGCACCGGGTGGCAATGAACCAGATGCGTGGCGGCTTCGCCCGTAAGCTGGCGGAGTTGCGCGACCGGCTGTTACAGTTTGTCTCCCTGATCGAGCTGGAGCTGGACTTTGCAGAAGAGGATGTGGAGTTTGCCAACCGTGAACAGCTGGGTGAGCTCGCCGATGCCATTGAGCAGGAGATCAGCCGCCTGGCGGGCTCCTTTCGCCTGGGCAACGCCATCAAGAGCGGTATCCCGGTGGCGATCATCGGGGAGACCAATGCGGGTAAATCGACCCTCTTGAACCTGCTGCTCAACGAGGAGAAGGCCATCGTGAGCGATATCCATGGCACTACGCGCGATGTGATAGAGGATCTGGTCAGCATCGACGGGGTCACCTTCCGCTTTATCGATACGGCGGGTATCCGCCACACTACCGATACCATCGAGACGCTCGGCATCGAACGTACCTACCGCAAGATTGAACAGGCCGTCATCGTGCTCTGGGTCATTGACCTGACCACCCCGCGCGATCAGATCGAGACACTGGCGGCATCGCTGATTCCCCGGCTCGAGGGGAAGAAGGTGTTTCTGTTATTCAACAAGGCCGATCTGGTCACGGAAGCAGAGCGAACCGCAACAGGAGACCTGCTGCCTGAAGTGAAAGCCGACCGCCTCTTTATCTCGGCGAAGAAACGGCAGCATACGGAGCAGCTGCAGCAGCTGCTGGTTCGAGCTGCCGCCATCCCGGAGATCGGAGAAGAGGATGTGATCGTGACCAACCTGCGTCATCTGGAGGCGCTTAACCATGCCCACGAGGCGATCATCCGCGTAAAAGAGGGATTGGAGAGCGGCATCACCCCCGATTTTCTCTCGCAGGATATTCGCGAATGCATGTTCCACTTGGGCGAGATCACCGGTCAAATCTCTACGGATGAAATCCTGGGACAGATCTTCAGCAAGTTTTGCATCGGAAAATAGATTCAATTGATTGATTATCAATAATATAAACGCATGATTAATGCCGATATGTAGCATTTAATGAGTTAAGATATTTATTCATATTTTGTCCCTAGTTTGTCCTCCAAAAGCCAAGCTGAGTACAAATTCTTGTCCCTCAATGTAATTTGACCGTTTACTCTTATCAAATCGTACACAATCTTTGACAAGTATCGTTTTATAAAGCAGCTTTAATTTCATACTTATTAATTACTCATGTTTCGCACTTCCCTCAAACCATTGACAAAGAAATAGAAGGGAAATGCATTATTATCTATATCTCTGTACTATAACATTTTATATTTTACA
>Ga0265294_10008647_pt1 | contig 11841 bp, 7 predicted proteins | sample MunlanPumphouse3_FD_192504 | JGI IMG/M metagenome (GOLD analysis project Ga0265294, IMG submission 192504) | Groundwater microbial communities from a municipal landfill in Southern Ontario, Canada - Pumphouse #3 | ecosystem: Environmental > Aquatic > Deep subsurface > Groundwater | place... | reverse complement strand
CACCAGCGGCTCTGTCGGAAAATTAGAGCTTGCCCAAGGCGGAACCATTCTCTTTGATGAAATAGGTGATTTACCTTTAGATTTACAGCCTAAACTATTACGCTTTCTCCAAGAAAAAGAGTTTTATCGGGTCCAAGGAAAACGACCAATTAAGCTTGATGTGAGATTTATCTTTGCTACCAATATAGACTTAACGGAAAGTATTGCCAAAGGTGATTTTAGACAAGACCTTTATTACAGGATTACTTCTGGAAACATCTTAATCCCGCCTCTACGCGAAAGAATTACCGAGATTGGAATGCTTGCCCTACTCTTCTTAAAAGAAGCCAGTAGTGCCAGGGGGAAGTCTTTTAGGAACATTACATCACAAGCGCTGGAAATATTAGAAAGCAATCCTTGGTATGGAAATGTCAGAGAATTAAAATCTGTGATTGATAGAATAGTTTTACTCTTTGATGATGTGGAGTTAAATAGCACTCACTTAGAATCATTATCATCTGCTAAATCGGGTAATGCTCAAAAATCTGACGATAGTTTTATTATTAAATTTCCTGCTAATTTCTTCCCTATGGATGAATTAGAATATGAGATTGCTACTACTATACTTAAGAAGTTTGATGGGAATATTTCCAGATCAGCGAGGTATTTAGATGTCTCTTTTAGAAGGTTTAAGCGAATGGCTAAGATGAATTAAAAATTAGCAATTAATGAAGAAAAATCTTTCTTGCAACTCGCGGATCGCTCGAAATAAAAAAAAAGACACGATCTTAACCGTGCCTTTTAATTTCATTTGACCAATGCCCTTAGGTCATTTGATACTATTTCATGAGAATCATCTTTTTAGTAGAACTAAACTTACCATTTCTCATTCTGTAGAAATACACACCCGACGAAACTTTTCTATTATTATCATCAGTACCATTCCACACAACACTATGCTGTCCGGCGGTTCTGTGTTCATTTATTAGCGTTTTAACTTTTTGTCCTTTGACATTATAAACATCTAAAGTAACAAGATTATCTTTTTGAGTAGTGAAACTAATTGTAGTTTCAGGATTGAATGGGTTTGGATAGTTACCTTGAAGAGTAGTAACTAAATTAGCCTCGTTATCATCATTGCTTGTACCATCAACTATAATAACAGTTAGGGTTGCAGGTGCCGATTCGACAGCATCGTATAAAGCAGTAACACCATAATGATAAGTGCCATCAGCTAAAGCAACATCTGTAAAAGTTAAATTGGAAAGTGGAGATGGAGTTATTAAAGTACCATCACGATAGACCAAGTAAGCATCTGCACCAAAATCATCTATTTCACTAAAAGCGAAGTTATCAATATAGAACATACAAACTTCTGCAGTTGTTGGTTCTGAATCTCCACTAAAGTTGATAATATCTAATTTATTCTCACCAAATCCTCCTTCATAAGCATTAGCTGTAAATAACCACATAGCAGCTTCTTCATTATTAATATGAAGTGAAGCAGCATCATTAGTTAAATCGACAACATGCTTGAAGTTGATCCATTCATCATGATTATAAGTGATAGTTTGATAAACATCAGCACTATGGTGAAGTTGGAGTGTTCCGTCTTCTCTGAAGAAAACTTCTAAGCTAAACTCTAAGTTTTCTAAAGAACGAATAATGTTGTAATGACCAGCATAACCTGCAGGAACCATAACATCAAAGTTGATTTCGTAGCGACCACTGGTAACACTATGTTCCATATTTAAGACATCACCTAAATCAACCACTACATCATTAGCAGAGGAAATTTCCAAATACTGACCATTGTTAATATTAGGATTAAACGCTACTATCGGATCCACTATACTGCCTGACGGTCCACCAATAGTAAGCCACATTGGATTGTTCATAGCGATATGAGAGCCTGTATTGTAAGATTCAAAATCATCTACATAACTATTTATTGTGTAAGGAGCATCCCATTCAATGAAACTTGCTGTATCACAAAGAGGATTGCGAGGTGCATTATATACTTTTTCCATTACGAAATCAACTGTTGTAATGACATAAGGACTTGTTGCAATGCCTGCTTGACTGGCAGCTACAAAGCCGGGTGCATATACAGAGATTGTTAAATCATCTTCATACACTAAGCCCAGTTCTAAAACGCCAGCAGCATTAGGGGTGAAGTAATTTCCACCATAGCTATGATGATTGACAAATATCTTTGTCTTGGCATAATCTACATTAACACCTTCAATATTGATTACCAATTCATTTAAGGCATCTAAAGAGATAATCTCGAAATCTAATTCTAAAACTTCACCGGCTACAATAGTAACTTCTTCTTCTAAAGTAAAGAATCCAGGTAAAGTAACCATTACAGTATAACTATCGGCATCAACTAAAAGTACATATTCACCTGCACTGTTAGGATGAGTAACAAACTCCCCTGCTTGGATTAGCACTTGAGAAAGATTTCCTGATCCACCACTGATTGTTACAGTACCTTGAATTGTTGCCAAGTCTATAATAGCTTCAAGTTCAAAATTGATATTATTAGTTGTCTCGCCTGCTATTGCTTCAACATCATCAGACATTTCTACATAATAACCAGGCATAGTAGCTGTTAAAGTGTGAGTTCCGGGTGCTACAGTTAGAGAGTAAATACCATCAGCATTAGGGTTAGTTGAAACTTGTCCATTGCTAATAGTTGCCAGAGTAACATCGCCATTGTTTTCGGCTGTAACAGTTCCTGTTATATAAGCAGATTCTGAAAGCTTAACGATGAAACCTTGTGAAGGCATTCCCCCACCCCAACCGATAAATGTTGTAGCATCTTCTGATACCCATGATATTGCATGAACAGAGAAATCTGCCGGCATGACAACGCCTCTTTCAGCAAAATAATCATTAGCTGAAACTAAGCCCATAGTTTGATTATAAAGGAAACCTTCTTGCGCATTTTGGAAGAAGTTTCTGATAATACCTACCACTAAACCACTATCATTAACGAATGCAGGGATTGTTGTCCAACCCATGCCTTCTTGAGCAAAGGTGAACATTTCATTGTTAGTATATATGAACCCGTCTTCGTAAATATAGCCTGTGATATGTTGCCCATTAGGACTAATTGCCATGGCTTCGCCATCATCTTCTTGAGAAATTATATGTTGCACATTATTGGAATCCCAGTAAGTAGGGTATCTTGTCCAATCGGATTCAACCCAACCAACTGCTATAGAACCATCTGCACTAAGTGAGTTAACTCTACTTGCTTCATCAGATTCTCTAAGATTAATCATTCCACCTGCTGCAGTCCATTTCATAGCATTAGCTGTCCAAGGACCAGTCCAACCCATACCACCAATGGTATTTCCATCTGCAGAGATTGCCAAGGCATCACTGTAATAGCCATCTTCAGTTGGTTCTGCACCGGGGAAGTTACCTATTTCTGTAAATTCACCATCTAAGTTCCAATATCCTGCTGTGGCTCTTGGGCCTTGCTCAGCTTCAATTAATTTAGTTCCGGCAATAAGATAGTTGGCAGAAATTGCGTTAGCATCGTTTGGACCTAACTCAACTACACCAGCTTCTTCTGTCCAGTAGTAAGCACCTTCACCGGCACCTGCGTATCCAACAACTACTTCGCCATCAGGACTTGCTTGCATCGCAAATGGGATTGCAAAAGGAATAATTTGGTTTTCCGGAATAGCTCCTAAAAAGCTAGCAGCTACTAGTATCATTATAGAACACATAATTCTTATTGTATTTGTCTTTTTCATTTCTTCTCCAGGTTAATATTAATGATTTGCTTCAACAATTCAATTTTGATAGGCTTATCTAAAAAAAAGATGTACCTTTCTTGAGCTTCTCTAATTAACCTTTCATCAATTTCAAATCCACTGATTAAGATGGGAATAATATTCCTATTATGCTTCATTAGCAGGTCTAAGACTTCTATTCCATCACTATAAGGTAATTTGTAATCTACTATCGCACAATAGTAGTCATTGTTTAAGATTTCCTGAGAAATTAGGCTCGGACACAAAAACGCATCCGTAGCATACTCCCATTCAATCAATAAACGGTTTAAACTTTTTAAATTCATTTCATCATCATCAATCAGTAATATTTTTTTCATACTTTTATAATAAGCAATTCCCGTTCCATTAGATTTATAACATGCTAACCTATTGATAGTATAACGATTATAGAATAAAATACAAAATCATTCTGAATTTCATACTGTGTCATACCATCCCTTTCGCTATGTCAAAACAGCATTACACTGTTAATATAGAAGGAACCGCAAAGACCTAAGAAGAAAAAAAAGAAGGCTTAACACAAAACCACAAATAAAAAGCACGAAAGCATAAAGGATACTTTAAGAGGTTAGGAAACAATCTCTTATCATTTAAACAATTAAATAAATCAACGATTAATTTATTAATTCTATTGACACTTATCTGCAGATAATTTAATTTTAAATATAACTAAGGTGGTAGCGTGATGAGAGTATTAGACCGACTTAAAACATTGTTATTATTACTGATAGTGATTATTCCGATAAGCACCTGGGGACTGGAGAATAGTAAGAGACATATTGTTGTGATTCATTCGTTCTATTCGGATCTTCCCCGAAACTCGGAAATGGATAAAGGAATAGAGTATTATGCTAAAAATGTAGCTAAAACTGATACTTATGTGCATTCTATCTATTTAGATACAGCAAATATCTTCTCTTTCGCACCCCTGAGAATCGCTCGCCGAACCTTAAGAAAACTAGAGATGTTTGAGCAAATAGATGGCTTTATCATAGTGGGGAAACCTGCTTATGAGATTATGCACGAGGTGGAGTTCTATAAGTTTAAAAACACACCGACTATCTTTGTCTCGGTTGCCGGTTTAACGCATAAGTCAGAAAGGCTGTATAAAGATTTTCTGATTTTAGATGACGATCCTGTTGTTGCTCCGACTTTAAAGTTAGCTACTGATCTATTTCCCGAAGCTGAGAGAATTGAGATTATCGCCAACAATGTTTCTCCTATTGCAGAGAAGAATTATGCTGATATTCAAAGGAATCTGATTTATTATAACAGTGAGAATTATAGCTTTATTCCTGATATGAATCTCACTGAATATGGTGAATATATCTCTAATATTTCAGAAGAGACTATCATCTTACTCTCAGATTATGTATTTAGTGATGAACCTCATAAGATTATCAACAATGATCTGCTCTATTATCTTACCCAAAACAGTAATCTCAAAGTGTTTACAACCTCTAAACACCTGATTCAGCACTCCGTAATTGGCGGGTTCGTAATTGATTATCAGAAGTTGGGAACCACAGCTATTACCTTGATGAACGATTTGATTAATGGCAGAAAAAGAACCGGGTTCAAAGAAATTATCTACGCTGCTAACAGCTATTACTTCAATCAGCAGGCTCTTGTTTCCAATCATATTGATTTAAAAAAACTACCTTCTACTTATCATACTACTGTTCAAAAGAAGAGTAAGCCACTTAAAGCTATTTACTATCAACTGGCACTTTTCCTTCTATTCATCGGTTTAATTATTGGTTATTATCTTTACTTTCAAAAGTATTACAAATATAAAGAGGAGATTAAAAAGGGTAATTTACTTAAAAAAAGGTCTGACATCTTGAATAAGCTAATCTCTTCTCTAAGCAGAATCTCTAACATCTCCTATTGTTACCGACTGAATAACGAATCTCAAATAGAGAAGTCAGACAACTTTGATTCTCTTTGGCAAGCAGGAAAAGATTCACAGACAGAGAAGTTTGCTTCTTTTCAAGAATATTTAGAAAAAAATGAACCGCAAGCTGTGGAAGCTACTACCCATGAAGCTGTTCAAATTAAACCAAATGAAGAAACCACTAGAATATTTGATATTCAGCTATCTAATAATGGCGAATATAAGCTTGTTCTTCTTCATGATATTACCCAAATTCAACAGTACAAAGATAGCCTGAGAAGTAAGAAACATCTGCTACACACTATTTTAGCATCTACTTCAGAAGGAGTTATAGCCTTAACCCAAGATTATAAAATAGAGTGGTATAATCAGTATATTGTTGATTTAATTCAACAGTTTGAGCCTAACCTCCACTACTCGGAACAGCATTCTGAAGCGGTTAATAACTTCCTGCTTAATGAGTTAGAGCTAGAAAAACTAATTATCAATTGCCAAACTAATAAATCTAAAGTCATCTTTGCCAAAAGCTATAAAAGATATTTAAAATGCACTATTGCAACCTATAGAGACAGTGAGCAAAGTGAAAAGAAGATAATTCTCTTCCTCCAAGATGTTACTGAGCATTCACTACAAAACCTGAAAAACCGGTTAGCCTTAAACTTCATTGATTATCTCTCAACTTTACCTAATTATGCTCTTTGGTCTTATAATTTCCAGACTCAAAAGGTTAAATTTAGCAAGAATTTCGAAACCATAATAGATGAGAAGTTTGATTCAAAAGCTGCAACTTTACCAATTCTCCGACAAAAGTTAAGAAGTAACGAAAACAGAGAAGCTCTGACCCAGATTGACTCATTCATTAATGAAGAAAAGTCTAATATTTCCGTTAAGGTAAAAATCAAGACTTCTAAAGACGAGACTAAATGGCTTATTATTAAAGGAATTCAAGCACCACAGTATAAGGATGATTCGGACAGGAGAGCGTTCGGTTTCATTAGCGATATTTCCTTAACAGAAAAACTATTAAAAGAGAATCACCTGCTTACCAAGAACAGTGAGGTTGTAGAGCGAGAGCTGGAAGAAACACTTTACCTGCTTCAAAAAGAGAAGAATGAACAGAGCAATCAACTTAATAAGAGAATTAGTGAACTGACAAAAGAAAACAAGTATTTTGAAGCTAATTTCGACTTCTTAGTTAACCAAAAGAAAATGAAAGAGGTTGATTCTCTCATCAAAGGTATATCTTCTCAATTCAATGAACCTTTAACAGTTCTTAAGCTATCTAATGAACTGTTACTTAATGAATTAGAGATAGTCTTTGAACTACTTGGCACCATCATCTGTTCTCTTAATAATGAAGAAACAGAGCTGCTGCTGACTACTATTCAGAAGATAATAAGTGAGCAAAGTGTGGAAATAAATGAACAAGAAGGCAGAATTAACGACATTGTGCCTTCGGTTAATCAGATGGAAGAGATAGAGTTTGCTCCTGTGAGTAAAATCTCCAAGCTAATTGTCTCTTTAGGCTTCCAAGCTAACCTTAAAGCTATAAAACCACTGCTGGCTAATCCGGAGAATGAGAAGATCTTAACCTTCCTCTTGGTTATTAAAAACTTAGTCCAAATCAAACATAACTTCAACTTTGACCTAGAGAATATCACGCGTTCAGTTCACTCTCTGAAAAGATATGTCGAGTCTGCTAATCCTAAAACTATGGGAAGCTATGATCTTGTGCCATTGATCAAGAAAACTCTCTCCTTCTTTAAATATCACTTTAATAATCAGATTCAGTTTGAAATCAAGTTGCCGGATGAGCTAAACATATATTGTAATCCTGATGACATCATTGTAGTTCTTACAAATCTGATAGAAAATGCTCTGTATGCAATTGAAGAAGAGGGGCTAATAAATATCTCTAGCAGCGATTTCAATGACATGGTTCTGTTGAAAATCTCCGATACCGGATATGGACTCAACAAAGAAGGGATGCAACATCTCTTTGAACCTTTCTTCACGACTAAGACAAACAGCAAAGGCACCGGTTTAGGCTTGCTGATTGTCAAAAATATTATTGATAACCATAAAGGTAAAATTGAGATTGACTCAAGCAAAACAGGAACTACAGTTTCCTTATACTTAAAAAAAGAGAAGCAAAATGGAAAACCTCAAGATAATATTTATTGATAAGAATAAACTCCTGGGCGAGACTTTAGAGATAGCTTTAGACCAATACTTTCCGGATGAATTTGAATTAATCTTCTACAATAATACCACGGAAGCCTTTGCGGATATTGAAGATATGTCGATCAGAAGGGAAGAGATATTATTGTTAGTTTGTGAACAAGATATGATTAATCTCCCGGGAAGTGAGTTTCTTACTCTACTTTCAACCTTATCTCCCCAAAGTACTAAAGTGCTGACCAGTAGCTATGTGAAAACCTGCGACTACACTGAACTTTTTGCTAATCCAAGCATAGACTTTATTTTAGAGAAACCCTTTAAGATTAACGCTCTTATCAATGTCATCTGCTTTTCTTTGCAACACTATAAAGCAAGCAAAAAGATTGAGAAGTATGACAAAATAGCCCGCACCTTGAAGAACTCTTTAACAACTTTAAGAAACAAATATCAGCTTAGCCAAAAGAAAATACTTAAAGTTAGTGGTGCAATTAATAGCTTCTACTGGAAGCTAAACCTAAAGAACCTGGCATTAGATATTTTCTCTGAACAAGAACAGATTTTTGGTTATAAAAAAGAGATATTCACCGATTTTGACAGCTTTCTCCAAATTGTGAAAACTGAAGACCAGGCTAATTTTATTGAAACCATGAGAAAGCTTAAGGTTCTTCTATTAGAAAAAGAGACTCTCTATTATCGGATAATAAATAGCGAACAACAGGAGATTAGGGTGAAAACTTTCTGTTTGGCTGAAGCTCAAGATTCAGAAACCGGAGCCAAATCTATCAGCGGTGTTACTTTTAATCTTACTCAAGAAATTGAAGATTTTAACAAGGCATTTAATCTGAAGAAATAGAAGAATTCACTTCTCTTGTAAATATTAAATTGGGGATTATTATTATTTACTAGTGACTATTTATTCTACTTATTCTCCGGATATTTTCACTTTAATAGATTATATCATTATGCTTTTTAGTCCTTTACCGCTGTTTCTCATTCTTGATAATAGTGTCGATATAATCATATTCTGAAAAGAAAGAAAAAATACTTTGACAAAATGGACTATGATAGTGAAATTGAAAAAATAGAAATTCTGAATGGAGGAATGATGGCTAAAGAAATCAAAGACCATACATTTACTTTAGTAGAATACCTGATGATTGTGATGATTGTAGGTATTTTAGTTGTTTTTATTGTGCCTTTTACGCAAGCTAATAAAGCACAACCGAAAATAAGAGAAATGAAAAATAATGTAAATAGTATATTAGAAGCTTATGACCAAGTTGGAGTTATCAAAGAGATTAAACTTAGTAAAGTTCAAAGTCTTAATAACAAAGAGTTAAAATATTCTATGGAAGTTAATGACTTCTTAAAATATGTTAACTTTGAAAAGGATTTTGCAAAAAATCACTTAAACTTCGCCAAAAAGAAAGATTATATCAAATTCTTAGAAACAGAAGTTAGACCACTGGTCAAAGTTGCATACTTAGCAAAATATGAGAAGTATATTGAAGATTTAGGAATGGTTAAACTTAAATTTGATTATGACGTACTACCAAACTTAGGAAGTTTCTTAGAAGATGACAAATTCTTTGAATTCTATGATTTAGCCCAAAACAGATTAATTAACTTTGTTACTCCCGGCTTAGAAGAAAATTTCAACAACGAAATTATCCAACTTATTAATTTCGTTAAGGGTCTCAAACCTGTTGATAATAAATATGAGCTTACTTATGATCAGATAAAAAACTTTACCAACATTAACTTAGTTGATCTTAGTTCTGTTCAGGCTAAGTTCTTTGCTTTTGAATTAAGAAGCGATTCTACAATCGTGGCAACTACTACTAAAGAATTCGGAACTGCCGGAGCACAGATTATCTATGATATGGGTGAAGAGACCTATGAAGTAGGTCCTAAGTCAGAATATTCTAAATTAGGTGCTAAGTTCTTAGATGAAAGCATTGCCAAACTTCCTACCCTTTCTCAAGATAGAGATACAGCTATTGCGAAGTTTAAAACCCAAGTCAATCCTGAAGACTATGATTTATCAGTTGACCTAATTTCCAACAAAGATAAAGAACTCTTGCTTAGTTTCGAAAATTATATTAAAGAAAACTTCAGACATCAAGATATTCAAATCTATTCAGAATTTTATAAAAGCTTCAATACTACTATCGTAAACGCTATCAGCTCCAACAGAAACGCCTTAGAAAGTGCAGTTGAAGCTCATGATAAACTTAAGAACCCAACTGCTAACAGCAAAGCTGCCATTACTCAAAAAGTTGAAAACTGGGAAAAACTCACTTCAATTAAGGCAAAGTTAGATAGTAGAATAAGTAGTTTAGATGAAATTGAAAACTCCAATAAGAAAGTAGAAACTGCTAAAAACAACCAATTACTTAAAGAAAACTATCTTAAATCATTTAATGTGATTGAGCAAGATTGGTTGATTTTAGAATAATTAATAAGAAGGGTATATGACTGATATAACAAACAACAACATTCAGAATTTTAAAATTAATTTTGATAGTTTGCTGAAATTAGGGTATGGCGTAATTGATGTAAGATTTAAAAGCTATGATATGGCTTATGGTGGCTTTAAATATATAATTACTCTGATAGAAAATGATAGAGATACTTTCTATGTTGATATGCTTAAGCAATATTGCGGAACTGAATTCAAACAAAATGAAGTTCTTGATGTGTGGAAGAATATCTTAGATCATAAAGTAAAAATGTCAAAAGTCTTAAATAGAGATGTTTCAATAAAAGTCGCAACTTTAGACTTTTTAGAATCTTAGATTTACAAACCTGTTTTGAGGGCTTTATGCCCTCTTTTTTTTATTAAGGGAGTTTTTAAATGATTCAAACTACGCTTTTACTCATTAAACCTAACGCTGTGAAAAACAAGAACATTGGCGATATAATCTCCATTATCGAGAAAGACAACTTCCTAATCAAAGATATCAAGTTAATCCAATTTGATGAAGCTTTAATCAATATCTTTTATCAAGATCATCTGGGGAAACCCTTTTTTAATGAACTTACGAAGTTTATGCAGTCTGATATCACCATAGCTTTTAAGTTAGAGCGAGAAAACGCTATAGCAGAGCTTAGGAAAGTTAATGGCGACGCTAATCCCATAAACAGAGACCCAAGCTCTATACGGGCATTATATGCTGATTCTGTTACGGCTAATGCAGTTCACTCCTCTGATTCAGAAAGTAATGCCAAGCGCGAGTTGGCTATTATATTTGGGTGAGAATGTTGATGTGGATGCGAATATCGTAGAGACGCAACATCTTGCGTCTCCTCCGCTAAACAAACCTCATTAAGCAAAGATTTATTAATTAATCCACAAACAACTTAACATTCTCCGGCAAGTACAATTAACTGTACTTATTGGAGGAAGTAATGATTATTACTCATACTGATTTATTAGACAAGCTTAGAGATTTCGCTTCTCCTAAAGCCAAGATTACACGATTATTACAGACTGAAGAGCTAATCCAGCTGAGACGAGGATTATATTTGGATAGCAAGTTACAAGAATACTCTCTCTTCGAAATTGCTAATACTATCTACGGTCCGTCTTATATATCTTTTGAGAGTGCTTTATCCTATTATGGATTAATACCTGAAAAGGTTCATCTCATTATGAGTGCTTCATTTCAGAAGAATAAGACAAAAACTTATAACACCAAGATTGGTGATTTCCATTATTATCATGTTCCTGATTTAGTATTTCCTTGGGCAATAGATAAATTAACTGATAATAGCAACTCTTTTCTAATTGCTACTCCTGAAAAAGCTTTGCTTGATACTCTCTATAGAATTTCCAAGTATGAAAATGGATTTGAAGCACTGCTTTATGATGATTTAAGAATAGATGAGGAGCTTCTCCATGATTTAGATCTAAATATCATTCAGAAGATAGCTCCGGATTATAGACGCAGGATTTGCCAAGAATTT
>Ga0265294_10008646_pt1 | contig 11845 bp, 10 predicted proteins | sample MunlanPumphouse3_FD_192504 | JGI IMG/M metagenome (GOLD analysis project Ga0265294, IMG submission 192504) | Groundwater microbial communities from a municipal landfill in Southern Ontario, Canada - Pumphouse #3 | ecosystem: Environmental > Aquatic > Deep subsurface > Groundwater | place... | reverse complement strand
GCACATCATCACACATATGATAGCCTTGTTTAATATGCTTGTTAATGTTCATAAAAAGATAGTTCCTAACACAAATGGCTTGGAGTTTAAAGAAATCAACATTCTTTGTTGCACCCCATGTTTCTGCTTGAACAACTCCTGCAATATAACTTTCGGTTTCAATGTTATTGATAAGCTTGAGTCGATTTTTAGAGTCTATGCTAACCATAAGGTTATCGTCGTATCTACCTTCTTTAATTGTTGAATCACTGGGTCTAACAAGAAAGAAGTTCATAAGCCCCTGTGACAAAAAACTAATATTTTTGTATTTCCCAATTATAGAATCGTTTATTAATAATTCTACTTTGTCATCCTTTGCTCTAAGTTTAATTATATCTGTTTTCTGAATATTAGTTTCATTTTCTCCAAACTTGACTTTGTAGCGACCAAACGAAGAAACAAAACTAACTTCTTTTATTGGTTTGGCTGCATAAATTCTAACGTTAATTTTTTGAGCATTGGAAACAAGGGAAAAGCCGATAAATGCAATTAGTAGTAGTTTCTTTAATAATTTCATAGTTCAAATTATTCAAATAATTTTATGAGTATTCTTTTTTATTTCTTTAGGAGTTGAACAATACTTTTGGCAACTTTCTTGCTTGCCCCTGCATCTCCCAATAATATCTTAAGGTTAGAATAATTCATTTCCATTTCTGTTCTGTATCTCTCATCGTAGGCAATTCGTCTAAATTCTTTTTCCAATCTGTCCTCGTTCCAATCTTTTTGAAGGAGTTCAACAACGGCTTGACGATTGAGAATTAGATTAACCAAAGATATAAATTTTAGCTTAACAAGCATCTTTCCAATTGCAAACGAAATAGGATTTGCTTTATAGCAAACAAGTTCTGGCACATTAAACAGAGCTGTTTCCAAAGTTGCGGTTCCTGAACAAACAATTGCACAATAGGAAACGCTAAGTATAGAATATATCTGGTTATAAATTATCCTCACATCAACATCTGACATAAACTGTCTGTATAATTCTTCCTTATGATTGTTTAATCCTGCAATAACAAAATCAAAATCAGGGAATTTTTCCACAAGGGTCATTTGAACAGATAAAATGGTTTTAATTTCCTGCACTCTACTTCCTGGCAACAAAGCAACAATTGGTTTGTCTCCTAAGCCATACTTTTTAAGAAAAGCACCTTTATCTTGAGTTTTGTTGTAGTGTTGAATTTCATCTAAAAGAGGATTCCCATAATATTCGACGTCCAAATCTTGTTTTTTGAAAAACTCTTGTTCAAAAGGGAAAATAACATAAAGTTTTGTTAGGACTTTTTTCATTAACTGGATTCGTCCTTTCTTCCATGCCCAAACTTTGGGAGATATGTAGTAGAGAGTTTTGAAACCCTTAAAATGACAAAAAGTAGCAATTCTCAAGTTAAAACCTGGGTAATCAACAAATATTACTGCATCTGGATTGTAGTTTATTATATCTTTCTTGCAAAATTTAAGATTTGTAAGAATGGTTTTAAGATTTGCCACCACTTCCACAAACCCCATAAAATTCAGGTCTTTAATATGTTTTACAACAAAAGCTCCTTCATTTGCCATATTGTCCCCTCCCCAAACTCTAAATTCAGCCTCAGGGTCTTGGAGTTTTATTTCTTTCATAAGAAAAGAAGCATGTAAGTCTCCTGAAACTTCTCCTGCAATTATATAATATTTCATATCTATACTATATTTGAGTTGTGTTAAATGCTCCTGTTTTATACAAGTAAATAAAAAACGAAACAAAGGCAATTATTATAACAACAATTAGTGATTTAGCAGTTTTTATGTATTCAATCTTAAAATACCACCTCATAAGAAGGATTGTTGGAATGAAAGAAAATAACAAAAGCTTAGGGTCATCACTAAAAACTTTGCCAAAAAGCTTTAATCCCAATAGCAAAACTAATGCCGTTATTATTATTGATAAGAATCCAATAAGGACTCCAAAAGTAGAATTATTTTTTCTTAATTTATCTATCATTTTTCAAAACGAGTTTTATATCTATCAATTACTTTATATGCCGTGAAGTCAACTTGCATTGGTGTTATTGCTGCATATCCATCCGAAAGCACATTATAGTCAGCACTCTTATCATCATCCTTACAATAATAAACTCCTGTCAACCAATAATAGCTATGTCCCATTGGATCTTTCCTTTCAACAAAGTCTTCATTCCAATATGCCTTTGCCTGATGGCAAACCTTTATTCCTTTAAGTTCTTTTTCTGGGAAATTAACATTAAGACATACTCCCTCATCTAAACCATTTTCTAAAACATTTTTAGTGATTTTTTCAATTGCCTCAATACAATGATTAAAATCTGCCTCGGCACTATGACAATCAAGAGAGAAACCTATGCTTGGTATGTTTTCAGCACATCCTTCAAAAACAGCTGCCATAGTTCCTGAGTAGATTGTGTTTATTGAAGCGTTTGAGCCATGATTGATTCCAGAAACAAGCAAGTCAGGCTTTCTATCTTTCATAAGTATATTAAATCCTATCTTCACGCAATCAACTGGAGTCCCACTACAAACATAGGCCGAATAGTTATCTTGTTCAACAATTTTATGATATCGCAAGGGGTCATGAACAGTAATTGAATGGCTTTTCCCACTTTGTTGAGTTGTTGGGGCAACTAATATAACATCTCCAAATTTAAGCATAATTTCAACAAGTAACTTAATCCCTCTTGAGCGATAGCTATCATCATTTGTAACAAAAATCAATGGTCTTCTCATAAAATTCATAAAAATAATCTACAAAGATAAGTATAAAAAGATTACTTTTGCACATTCAAATTTAATTTATGATAAAACGCTTACTACTTTTTCCAATTCATTTGCTGTGGAAGATTAATAATAAATTCCTTAGGTTTCTATTTGTAGGAGCAATAAATACTGCTTTTGGATACTTTTTATTTCTTTTTCTTATCTGGATTGGACTCCACTACTCTGTTTCTCTTTTGCTCTCTCAAATAATTGGAGTTCTATTTAATTATAAAACAACGGGCTATTTAGTTTTTCAAAACAAATCGAACAAACTGCTTATAAAATTCTTTGCAGTTTATGGTTTTGTTTATCTAATTAATGTTATTGAGTTATATTTTCTAAAACATTCCTCCTTATATGAACTTATTCTTTCAAACAATTATCTTGAATTCATTCACAATATGCCAATTGATAGAAATAAACTTGGAGATGCAATTGGACAAGCAATTGTTATTCTACCAAATTCTTTCTTAACATTCTTTCTTAACAAAATATTTGTTTTTAAGGATCGTAAGGATGAGATTGAGATTATTGATGAACTAATTGAAAAAGAAGAACAAATTTATCAACAAGAAAATTAATAATAAAAAAAATTCAAAAAAATTAAACAAAACATGGAGTAGTAGTGTTATTGTGTTTGTAAATTTATTAATCAAATAAAATAAAACACATGAAAAAATTACTTACAATTTGTACTTCTTTACTATTAAGTACATCAATGTTTGCTACAATTGTTGTTGGAACAGTTGGCAACGGAAACTTCATTGATTGGCAAAATGTTTCAACTCCAGCATTTGGATTAGATTTTAACAATGATGGCGTTTTAGAATTCAAACTTAGTAACAGTGGCTTCGATATCGAAAACATAAACTGTTACATAGAATACAACGCATCAAGTCCAATAAATAACATTTGGGCAATTGGAACTGAGGATGAAAATTGGGACATCCCAAAAAACTTAACTCTCAACACTCAAATAGGCACCTCAGGAAACTGGGTTGGAATGGGAGATTGTTCTCTAACAAATTGGACAGATGATAGTCCTGTTTTTGCAGTAGGAACAGTGTCATATATGGGATTTCGTTTCAAATTGGGTTCTAACACTCATTATGGTTGGGCAAAAGTTGTTATATCAGGAACTCCAACAACAGGATATACAGCTACATTCCAAAAAATAGCTTATGAATCTACACCTAATACACCTATTGGAGCAGGACAAGGAGCATTGGGATTAAGCTCAATAAAAACTAATAACCTTTCAATATATCCAAACCCTGCAACAAATATGATAAATATTAATGGCTCAGAAAACACTTCAAAAATAGTTATTTCAAATATTTTGGGTGAAAAAACAATGGAAATAAATTCACCTTCCAACTCTATTAACATTGAATCATTAAAACCAGGCGTTTACTTTCTAACATTATATGATGGAGAGAAAACCTCAACAAAGAAATTAATAAAGAAATAAATATTAATGGTTAATGATTAATGGTTAATGGTTTAAAGTCTATTTTGTCTATTAACCAATAATAAAAAAAACGACTTGCTAATTAAATTAGCAAGTCGTTTTTTACTTATAGGGATTTTTAATAATTATGCTTTGTTGTCAGAACCAAGAACATTCTTAACCTTGTGCATATATAATGATTTTAAACTATCTCTTGCTGGTCCTAAATACTTCCTTGGGTCAAATTCTGCTGGACTATTTGCAAGCACTTCTCTAACAGCTGCTGTCATAGCCAAACGTCCGTCAGAATCAATATTTACCTTACAAACTGCTGACTTTGCAGCTTGGCGTAATTGGTCTTCAGGAATACCAACAGCGTCTTTGATGGCACCTCCATATTGATTTATTTTTGCAACCTGATCTTGTGGAACCGATGAAGAGCCATGAAGAACAATTGGGAAACCAGGAATACGTTTTTCAATTTCTTCTAAAATATCAAAACGCAATGGTGGAGGAAGTAATACTCCATTAGCATCTCTTGTACATTGTTCAGGCTTAAATTTATTTGCTCCGTGGGATGTTCCAATAGAAATTGCTAATGAATCAACTCCTGTTTTCTTAACAAAATCTTCAACTTCTTCTGGGCGAGTATAATTGCTTTTTTCGGCAACAACATCATCCTCAACTCCAGCCAAAACACCCAATTCCCCTTCAACAGTAACGTCAAATTGATGAGCATATTCAACAACTTTTTTAGTTAATTCAACATTTTGGTCATAAGGAAGATGTGAACCATCTATCATCACTGATGAAAAACCAAACTCAATGCAAGATTTGCAAAGTTCAAATGAATCTCCATGATCTAAATGGAGTACAATTGGAATATTACATCCAAGTTCTTTTGCATATTCAACAGCACCTTGTGCCATATAGCGAAGAAGTGTTTGATTTGCATATTTTCTTGCACCAGAACTTATTTGAAGAATTACTGGTGATTTTGTTTCCACACAAGCCTGAATTATTGCTTGCATTTGTTCCATATTGTTAAAGTTGAATGCAGGAATTGCATATCTACCATTGAAAGCTTTAGCAAAAATTTCTCTCGAATTCACTAAGCCAATTTCCTTGAAACTTACCATATCGATTAATTTTAAGTTTAAAAATTTGATTTATTTTTGAGTTGTTATCTCATTAATTATTGATTCTATTCTATTATACAATGCTTTTCCTGTTTTAACAAGAGGAAGTCTAAGATGATTTTGAGACAGTCCCATAATTTCCAAAGCTGCTTTAATTCCTGCAGGATTACCTTCTTCAAAAATTGCATTATTGAAAGGGAGTAATTTGTAATGAATATCTCTTGCCTTTTTAAAATCTCCTTTCAAACAGAAATTTACCATTGTACTCATTTGTTTTGGGAATGCGTTGGCAGAAACAGATATTACTCCTGCCATTCCTACACTCATAAGTCCAAGTGTTAGACTGTCATCACCTGAGATTACGTTAAAGTTCTTTGGTTTCTTTGAAATTATCTCCATACATTGAGCAAAATCACCTGAGGCTTCCTTAATTCCAATAATATTTGGAAAATCATTTGCCAATTGAATACATGTTTCGGCTGATATATTTGAAGCTGTTCTTGAAGGAACATTATAAAGAATTACTGGCAATGTTGAGGCCTCAGCAATTGCCTTAAAATGTTCGTAAATTCCTTTTTGAGAGGGTTTGTTGTAGTAGGGAGTAACTGATAATATGGCACTTACTCCTGAAAAATCATACTTAGAAATTCCATCAACAATTTCGGTTGTATTATTTCCCCCAAGTCCAAGAACAACTGGAACTCGAGAATTAACAGCATCAATTGTATAGTCTAAAACCGCCATTCTTTCCTGTTCGGTTAAGGTTACCGTTTCAGCGGTTGTTCCTAAGCAAACAATGTAATCAACACCATTTTTAATTACATGCTCAATAATATTCCCCAAAGCTGTAAAGTCAACATTTCTTTGCTTATGAAATGGGGTAACGATAGCAACACCAGTGCCTCTAAAATTCTTCTCCATATTAATAATACTACTTTAAGTTTAAATATTTATTTCAGAAAGATAATGTATCAATTGTTCTTTAAAATCATTCATATTTGTTTTTTCCAACTTCAATAGTAAATCGAAATGATTTCTATTGATTTGAGTGTCGAGGGCAATCTTAAATTTAGCTTTTGAAAGAGCCGCAATGTAGAAAGGTGCAAAATGTTCTGTTATTGAAAAATTGATTAATAAGTCAAACTCTTTGGACAAAAACTCATCTAAGTGCATTCCTGTTGGAATTTGCATTAATCCTAATTCTTTGTCGGAACAAAGAGTTACATTAAGCGTTTCAATAAACCATAGCGGTTTCAAATTACCATAAAACACTCCCATCACCTCAACTTTAGCTCCCTTGTCTTGAAATTCCTTAATTGCAGCTTTTATAGTATTCCAATTTATTTCATTATCAACCAAACAAACAATTCCAACTGTTTTTGCAGAATTCAAAGAAGATATTTGTTTTTCTCTTTGGTGTTGTTTTAGTTTGGTTTTAAATACAATAGATTGTATGAATTGTCTTATTTTATCTAACATTGAGCTAAATTTTCTTTAAAATAATTTGTAAAATTACAACTTATATAATTACGAAACAAATTTTTTATTTAAATCGTTTCCTAAAATATATTATCTTTGCTTTCGGAATGAAAATATTTGAACAGAATTCAAAACTAAAATGGATATTGTTTATCATTGCTTTTGCTTTGATAGGCTACTTTCTCTTTGAGGTTAATAATCTAATAAACCAATTGAGAGTTGAGGAAAAGAAAAAAATTGAGCTATGGGCTAATACAATAAGCAGAAAATCAGACTTAGTTCAACACACCGAAAAATTCTTTAAACAAGTTAAGGAAGAGGAAAGAAAAAGAGTTGAACAATTCATTGAAGCTCACAAAATAATTCTCCAACAACCCTTAGATAAAGAATTGGATTTCTATTTCCGTTTTATTTCCGACAACAGAACTATTCCTGTTATTATTACGGATGAGTTCAATAACATATCCCTTTCTCAAAACATATCTCTTCCTAAAGACTATAAGGTGTTAGTTGGCGATTTATATAAAGAATTCTCTATAAACCCTCCTCTTCAATATGAGGTGTTTGGAATGAAATTCAAACTCTACTACACAGAAAGCAGGGTGTATACCGACCTGCATAATGTGCTTTTAGACCTTTCAAAATCGCTTATTGACGAAGTAACTGTCAACTATGTTTTTGTTCCTGTTATCATTACCGACACAACAAAAACCATAGTTTATTCCTCAGGAAATGTTTCTCCTAATAAAATGATTCAAGCCAATCTACAGAAGACGCTTTCTCACATGCAGTCTGTCAACAATCCAATTCTAATAACCCTTCCAGACAAAAGAAATGCCTATGTTTTCTACGAGGAATCCAATATTCTTAAAGTTCTAAAATACTACCCTATATTTTTTATTATAATATTCTTAGTTATTGTTTTTATTGCCTACCAACTATTTAGTGCCATAAAACGCTCTGAACAAAACTCGGTTTGGGTTGGAATGAGCAGGGAAACGGCTCACCAACTTGGCACGCCAATTTCATCACTAATGGCATGGGTAGAATACTTAAGATTTAACCCAGAAAACGAATCAACATGCCTTGAGATAACAAAAGACATTCATCGATTAGAAACTATAACTCAAAGATTTTCCAAAATTGGATCAAACCCTGAACTCATAAAACAAGATCTGGTTCCAATCATAAATAATGCAGTTGACTACTTAAGAACAAGAAGCTCAAAAAAAGTAATTTTCAATATAATCCTTCCACAAGACAAAGCAATAATTCTCCCACTAAACGAATATTTATTGGAATGGGTTTTAGAAAATTTGTGTAAGAATGCTATTGATGCAATGGGAGGAGTTGGAGAATTTAAGATAGAACTGATTGATGACACAAAAAAAATACATCTCGACATTTCAGACACAGGGAAAGGAATTCCAAAAAGTTGTCACCGAAAAATCTTTCAACCAGGCTTTACTTCCAAAAAAAGAGGATGGGGATTAGGACTATCACTTGCCAAAAGAATAATAGAGGAATATCATAAAGGAAAGATTTTCGTAAAACAATCTTCCTTGAGCAAAGGAACAACCTTCAGAATTACTTTCCATAAACAAGATCTCTAAATGTCTGGACTATATATCCACATACCCTATTGCAAACAAAGATGTATTTATTGTGATTTCTACTCTTCAGCAACCAGAGAAGATAAAAAAACATATATAGAATGTTTGATTAAAGAATTTGAGCAAAGGAAATCAGAACTTACTCAGAAAATAGAAACAATCTATTTTGGAGGAGGTACTCCATCAATTTTAACTAAAGATGAGCTAAGTTTTCTCTTAACCAATATTCTCAAACAAAGTGAACTCTTTAATTTAAGCGAAATAACACTTGAGGCAAATCCTGAAAATCTAACCTTTGACTATTTAGAATTCCTCAAAAAAAATACTCCCATCAATCGGTTAAGCATAGGAATACAAAGCTTCAACAATCAAGACCTCAAAATCTTAGGAAGAAAACATAGTGCAGAAGAAGCCATTAAGGCAGTTAAGGCATCTCAAGAATTAGGATTGGATAATATTAGCATTGACCTAATGTTCAACCTGCCAAATATGACTAAAGAAAAATGGCTTAAGAATCTTCAAACAGCTATCAATCTAAATATCCAGCATATCTCAGCCTATAGTCTCACGGTTGAGGAAGGGACTATGCTCCATACACTAATTGATAAACAGAAGTTAACCCTTCCAACAGAAAAACAGCAGATTGAACAATTTGACCTTACAATAGAATTTCTAACAAAAAATGGATTTGAACATTACGAAACCTCAAACTACGCTTCGCTAAAGGTTAATGATGAATGGTTAATGGTTAATGGTTGGAGATCAAAGCATAATTCATCTTATTGGAATAACACACCTTATTTAGGTCTTGGAGCCTCAGCACATAGTTTTGATGGGGAAGAAAGAAGCTGGAATATTTCTGACTTAAAAGAATATATAAGCAGAATAAAAAACAACCAACCTCTCTCAGAAAAAGAAACCCTAACAGAAAAAGACAAATACAACGAATATATTTTGGTTGGAACAAGAATAAAAGAAGGTTTAAACCCTGACTATATAAAAACTAACTTTCCTCTCTCCTACTCAACCTATTTTCAAAAGCAAGCTCAAGTTCTTCTTAATGACGGCTTCCTTATTAATGAAAAGCCAAACGATAACTACAAACTCACTCCCAAAGGGCTTCATCTTGCAAATATAATTGCCTTAAAATTATTTATCGACTAAATTTAATCCTCTTCAAAAAGAACTAAGAATCAGGATAAGCTAATGTTTCTTAGTCTTAAAGAATTTGAAATAACCGATACAGAACTAAAGCTCATTGCAACGGCAGCAATCATTGGAGAAAGCAGTATTCCAAAAAACGGAAACAATACCCCTGCTGCAAGGGGAACACCAAGTATATTATAGAAAAAGGCAAAGAATAGGTTTTGTTTAATATTCTTCATTGTCTCAAAGCTTAATTTCTTAGCCTTAACAATACCTTCCAAATTGCCTTTCAATAGTGTTATGTCTGAACTTTCAATTGCAACATCTGTTCCATTTCCCATTGCAATTCCAACATTTGATTGAGCCAAGGCAGGAGAATCGTTTATTCCATCACCAGCCATTGCAACAATGTTTCCTTTTGATTGAAGTTGTTTTATAAAATCTAACTTATCCTTAGGCAAACACTCTGCCCTAAAATCTGTTAGTTTTAATTCATCAGCCACAGCTTTTGCAGTGTTATAATTGTCACCAGTTAGCATAACAACCTTAACTCCACTGTCAATTAATTTCTTTACAGCCTTTTTAGAACTTTCTTTTATGGCGTCCGAAATCACAACATAGCCAATTGTTTGTGAATCCACCGAAACATAGGAGACGGTTTTACCCAATTTCTGCTCAAAAGTAGCCTTTTGTAATAAATCACTTGAAATATAAGAATTCAAATCAATCATTAATTTATCATTACCAAATCCTATTTTCCTATCTTCAACCTCTCCAACAACTCCCTTTCCTGATATAGCCTCAAAATTGGTTGCCTCAAACAAAACAACGTTTCTTTGTTTAGAATAATTAATTATTGCCTCAGCTAATGGATGCTCACTATATTGATTAAGTGAGGCAACTAATTGGAGAAGTTCATCCCCTTGGTTTTCATCAACACTAACCAATTTCTCAACCGAAGGTTTTCCTTGAGTTATTGTTCCTGTTTTATCAACAACCAAAACATCAACCTTATTCATTGTTTCTAAGGCTTCAGCATTCTTGATAAGAATTCCATTTCGAGCTCCTTTACCCATACCAACCATAACTGAAACCGGAGTGGCTAAGCCTAAGGCACACGGACATGCAATGATCAGAACAGCAATGGCATTAACAAAAGCATAAACATATTTTGGCTCAGGTCCCACAATTGCCCATATAATAAATGTAATTAGTGCAACCCCAACAATAATTGGAACAAAATACTTGGCAATGGTGTCGGTAATTTTTTGAATTGGAGCCTTTGAAGCAGAGGCATCATTAACCATTTGAATAATTTGAGAGAGTAAGGTATCTGCACCAACTTTTTCAGCAACCATAAGAAATGTCTGGTTGCCATTAATTGTTCCTGAGCTAACCCTATCACCCACATTTTTATCCAAAGGCATAGATTCTCCAGTTATCATAGACTCATCAATGCTTGAATTTCCTTCCACTATTTTTCCATCAACAGGAATTTTATCCCCAGGTTTAATTCTCAATATATCTCCAACCTTAATATCATTAATAGAAATAACCATATCATCCTTGCCCTCAGAAACCAAAATAGCTTCAGAAGGAGCTAATTTCAACAATTCCTTAATTGCACCACTTGTTTTGCCATGAGCTCTTGCTTCAAGAAGCTGACCCAACAAAACTAAGGTCAAAATTACTGCAGTGGTTTCAAAATAGAGATGAGTTGTTCCCATTTCAGTTTTAAACTCTTGTGGGAAAATATTAGGAAACAATAGTCCTAAAACACTAAAAAGAAAAGAAAACCCAGTTCCAATACCAATTAAGGTGAACATATTCAAATTCCAACCAATAATTGATTTCCAAGCCCTAACATAAAACATCCAACAGGTGTAGAAAACAATAGGTAGAGTTAGAATAAATTGTGCCCAATTCCAACTATTATGACTCATCAAAAGCATTAATGGATTGTTGGGAATCATATCAGTCATGGAAATAACGAAAACAAGAATTGCAAGAATAGAAGATATTATTAATTTCTTCCACAAAACCTTGATAGTTTTATCCTCTTGCTCTGGGTTTGCATTCATAGGAATTAAATCCATACCACAAACAGGACAGCTGCCAAACCTTTCATAAGTTTTATCCCCCTCACAATGCATAGGACAATAATACACTCCACCCTTAATAGTTTTGTTAGTGTTTTTAGTGTTATGACTTTT
>Ga0265294_10008645_pt1 | contig 11846 bp, 8 predicted proteins | sample MunlanPumphouse3_FD_192504 | JGI IMG/M metagenome (GOLD analysis project Ga0265294, IMG submission 192504) | Groundwater microbial communities from a municipal landfill in Southern Ontario, Canada - Pumphouse #3 | ecosystem: Environmental > Aquatic > Deep subsurface > Groundwater | place... | reverse complement strand
TGGATAAAAAACAACATGCTCTACAACATCGGATTAGGATCCAGGAACAATCCAATACCCATAACCAAAGAAATGATCAACTCCAGATTTCTCCTGCTATTCTCACTGGAACAAGACACTTCCCTCCATCTTTGGAAAATCAAACAAAACCACGCCGAAATCTATTCCCGTCAAGATCTCCAGGATCTAAACTATCCCACCCCCACACACCACAACTATCTGGTATTTCAGTTACAAGAAGTAACCGAACCGGAATTAAAAAATATTTCTGTGGATTTTTCAAAATTGAAGTTTGATATGAACAAGCATTCCTTGGTTATCACACTGGCAGAGGTGATGAAAATTAAAAGCTTGAATTAACATAAATAATCACATCTTAATTACCTAAAACACCACCTAATTTTTGCACAATCTTGGGTTATAATTTTCACCTTTTCAAGATTTCAAGATAATTAAATTTGCGATACATTAACATTTAATCTAATGCTTCTGGCTCATCCTTATCAATAATCACGAGAGTATCATCAAAAGATAGAAATACCTCCAAAAATGCTGTTTCAGAGTAAAAGTAACTTGGATTGTCTATCATTTTATCTGCAATGAAAGAAAAACCCCAATTAGCATATTCTTCCATTGTTTGCATTAGCATATCTACAGCTTGACGAGCTGTAATTTCGTCTTTATCTAAGGCAATATAATCAACATCGGTTTTAGCAACAAGTGCAGCAAACATATATTCTCGAAGTTTTGGATATGCTTTTCTTCCTTTTACTGAGTCAATATTTCCCCAATATTGAAGTGGTTGACCAAAATTCTTGCATTTTTGGTAATCATTGATTAGTGGTCGCCTATGATTGAAATATAATCCAATGAAAAATGCCACTATAAAAATTTCATAACCAGCACCAAATATTTTCCCTCTGTCATCTCTCATTGTAGTAGCACCTTTACCATATTCACAAAACTGTCTAATAATAGACTGTTCGTAACGAATCTCCCATCGTGGGGTACGCCTAGCCCATAAATCATATAATTTTTCTGCAGCCATTTTATTTGATTTTTTCGGTTTCTGTTCTAATAGTAGATAAGTCTAATGGATTGTAATCAGGTGCTTTGTTTATACGATATACAGAACAAGTTAATTGTTGAATTTTATCCTTATTCAATTTTTTTTGCCCGGTTACTTCATCAGAGAATAGTAAGTCTTTTGTAACGATAACACATTGTTTCTCAATCTTGTCTATTACATTATAAAAGACATCTTCCTTATAATCTTCAAAAGAAGAAGTTGGTGCATCAAATATTAATGGATAGTCTTGTTCACGCTTAAGAGTTGTAATCTTCGAAATTGCAAAAAGCACAGACATATACATTGTTGTCCTTTGCGCACCTCCCGGCTCACTTATATGATAACCATTTTCGCTGTACAGTTCAATACGAGCAGAGCCATCAACTGTTCTCCTAATACGGACAATACCATAGAAATCGTTTTCATTTAAAAGTTTTAAATAACTATTAGCCTGCTCTTCAAGCATTGCAAGAAATTTTAAAATGTTGGTTTCTTTTGCGTTTTGAAAAGCTTTCATAATATTCTCCAATGCAATGTGTACCCGCTGATAGACTTTAGTCATAGTATTTGTTGGTTCCAAAGCATTAAATTGAGCTTGAAGCTCATCTTTTTCTCTATCTAAGCCATCTAATTCCAGTTTCAACTCAACAACTCGTTTCTCTGCCCGAGATTTAGTTTCGATAAAACCTTTAATATCTTTAAAACTCTTATCCAACATATCTTCAGTTAAACCAGGGGATTGAATCAAAAGGCGATTTTTTTCATCTTCAGCGTCTTTGACTTGCTTGTTGATTATTTCTAAATCCCTTTTTCTGTCATTTATAAATGATAAACGGTCGTTGATTTCGGTTGAGATATTCAAAATTTCCTGTTCTATGCTACCACTCATTTGAATCTGCTTAGTATGCAATTCATCAATATAAGAATTTGGAAAAAGCACTTTCTTTTCAGTAGCTGAAATACTATTTGAACTCGCTTTAACTTCTATATGACGAAGGTACTCGTTAAGTTTATTTTCCATAAATTCATAAGCAGGTGTTCCTTTTTTAGCATCTCGGCCACAAACTTTACAGACTTCTTCGTCAATCATTTCCTGCATTGTTTCTTTGTCAGGCAAATTCCAAGGAAGAGGAACAGCCCCATTAGCAATTTTTTGAATCTGGTCAATTACTTCTCGTTTACCTTCTTCTTTTGCAGTACGTTCGGTTTCTTGTTTTTCGAGTTTGCGTTTTTCACGACTTAATGCGGAAGATTTTTTCTGATACTCATTTAAAATTATGGGGAACGAACGTAAGATCCAAGATTCATCTAAAAGGTTCGTGTTATAATCGCAGTATACCATTCCTTTTAACTTTAACTGTCTGTCAGATAAAGTTTTAATTCTTTCTTTAATAGTTTGATATGCCTCAGAGGTCTCCATATAACGATCTAAATTTTCTAATTTGACAGAATAATCACTAATTGCTGTCTCATGGGTTGCAATTTTTTTTTGGAGATCAGAAATATTACTATTCAACAATGCAAGCCTATAATCAAGATCTTTAGCTTTTTTTGAAACTTTCTGGTCATTCTGCATTTCTTTATTGACTGCATTAAGGGACTTCTGCTCAAACCCTTCAGCTAAAACTACTAAATCTTCAAATTGCTTTATTCCTGAAAAAGTATCTACCAACGTTTTTAATGCAGTTTCGTTATTAAATACATTCAATTCGCTCTCTCCTTTGAACAAACAATACTTACGAATAAAAGTATCAAAACAACGTTCAAGCAAATTTGCACCTCTAACAGACAAACGCTCAGAGCCTTCATCTTCATAACCAATGAATTTGAAATCTTTTGTACAAATATTATCTGCACTAACTCTTTCAAATGTGTAACTTTTTACTAATTCTTTCTCTCCCTCGTGTTCAAAAGATATCGAAACTGAGACCTCATCTCTTTCACCTATTTCCAACTCTGATTTTCGCATAGCAGAAATGTTACTTTCTTTCTTATCCTCAGCAGCAGAATTAAACAGCCATTCAAGAGCCTCAAAGAATGTAGTTTTACCATCACCGTTTCCTCCAATAATTAGAGTTAAACCCTTTGAAAGAGAGAATACAGTTTCTCCGTAATAACTGCGGAAATTCTTTATTCTTATTTCTTTAAGTATCATATGTTCTGTTTTAAATAATTACTAACTTCATTATAAATTTCTTTTTCAGTCAGGTTACGTTCGTTACAGTCAACGATTTTTGCTACTGCACAAACAGTTGGATTATCGGAATCAAGGGCATCGGAGATTGTTTCATAATCAGCAGGGTTATATTCCGCATATTTACAAAGCCTTTGGTCGCTAAGTACAGCTTGCAAAATCTTGTCACCATTTGTTAAATATCTGGCCATATACTTTAATTAAAGATTGATAAATTATAATGATTAAGAACATCGCTTAATTCTCTGTCTGTATCGAAAAGATTTTCCGAAAGCATTGCAAAATCTCTAACTCTTTTTAGTTCACCGGCAACAAGATTTTTTTCTATCTCAAAGCTTTCTTCACTAAAACAATTATCTGGAACAACAACTAAATCGTGAATAATTGCCACGGGCTTGTCTTTATGTGTTCTAAGAATACGACCCCTACGTTGGATAAATTGGCGAGGGTTTCCTGTGCTTGCGCAGAAAATTGCCAATTCACTACGTGGTACATCAACTCCTTCGTCTAAACATTTCATTGATGTTAAAACGTCAATTTTCCCTTCAGCAAAATCTTTCAGCATCGGTTCACGATCGCTTGAATCGGAAGTAAACTGACGCACAATAATGTGTGAATTTATGTCTCGGACTATTCGAGTGAACTCATCGATTAAGTGCAATGAATCTTCATCTGTCTCAATCACATCGGTTTTATCAAAAATATCAGCTTTATTATTATCTGGTTTGTTACCTTCAGGAACATAAACTAAAGTATATTTTAGAGTCCCTTTTTCTTGCATCCTATTTTTGACGATTTCCTCAAAGACATTTTTTTTATTTTCTGCTTTATGAATTATACGTTTACGTTTCAGGAGAAGACGTTTTAGTATTTCTTGACTTTCGGTATCCTTGAAACCAATTATCTTTACAATATTAGTTGTAATAATAACATACTGTTCCATTTCAGTCTCTGTCAATCTAACTATGTGTGGATAATAGTAATACCTACATAAAGCCCCTTTTTCAATAGCTTCTGCCATTGTATATTCAAACGTGTAATTATCTATACATCCAAAAAAATCCATTAATCTTTGGTTTCCGCTTTCATCATATTGTCGTTCGGGTGTTGCAGAAAGCCCTATGCGACGTAGGTACGGTATTTCATTCAAGCGATTAATCATTTGCTCGCTACCCATATTATGAGCCTCATCTGCAATGAGTAGTAGCTTTTTTTTAGGAAACTTATTTAGTTCTGGAAAAATGTTTGAACGGACGAATGAAGCATATGTTGCAATAATGATATATGATAGTTTTTCATCTGCGTTGGACATTTCCAGCATACGAAGGTTAGCAATACTACTCTTCCAATTTCGGGTTTTTGAACACACCTTAAATATATTGTCGAAATTGAATTTCTTGCATTCAACTTCCCATTGGTCTACGAGTGTAATTGTGGGAACTAAAATTATTGCCTTGTAATATCCCAAACGTTTATAAATCTCTAATAAGCAATTTAGAGAAGTAATCGTCTTACCTGTACCTGTAGCCATAGCAAATAGCCCCTTTTGCTTGTTGTTTTTCCAACTTTCAAACGCGTTCTTTTGATAATCTCTTGGGCCTGTTTCATAAGGAAACAAAGGTTCGGCTAGAACAGATGGGACTACAATTGCTTCGTATTTCTGTTTTCTTAATTTCTCAATAGCCGCTTCAAGTCTGTTTTTGGCTTTATCTAAAGCCTTTATGACATTTTTTGGCAATGATTTATTTTTCAAATCATTCTGCAAAAACCGATATTCATCATTAAGCAAATTGTTTAATGACTTGTCTTTAAAAGTATTTGTCAGTCTTGTTTTTACACTATCTACTTCAACATAAATAAAGTTCTCGTTTTGCCCTAGAAAAACAGATTCATAATCACTTTTTAGATTGTCAATCTTAGCTTTTTCAATATCACCATCCCAGCCACAAGAAACAGTAAGACTTTCGATATTATTAACTAATGCCGTACGTGAAAAATTGCATGAACCATCAAATGCTACTATATTGACACCATCGAAAAAAACACCTGACTTAGTATGTGAAATACCAATGCTGTCTTTAGGTGCAATTATTTTGATTTCCAAACGATTGTTCCGAATAAGCCAAGCTAAACAGTCGAAAAAATGAGTGTCTCTTTCGCTCAAAGTGTTTTTAAGATTCTCTATGTCGGTAATATCAAAAAAGGGAATATCTTCACCTGCTATTCCGGCCGAAATAGCATCTCTGTCTTGCTCAGTGAGAATATCGTTAATAATCAAACGCATCCTGCCTCCCCCGTATAAAAATGACGCAAAACCATCAGATAATACACTAATAGCTGACGAAGAAAAAAAACCAAGCATCAAATCAAATTGTGTAGAGTTACACAAACAATCAGAAAAGAAACCTATAGGTTCCCAATCTGTACGTGATTTAAATCGCCTATGGGGTGGCCAGGATATTTCTTTTAGCATAGTTATATAAAACAATTTGCACAAAAAGCATTGCTATCATCGGCAAACATATCTACTAATAAGGAGTTTGATTCTTTTTTAGCTTTGAGTTCTTGCCTTTTGATTGCATCTAATTTTATTTGGCGAATACGTTCCGGCTTTATTAATTCTGCCAGACTTTCGCCCTGATTCCATGTATATCCGTCTTTTTCAAATTCCATAGATTTATGAAATAAATCTGGGTGTTGTTCGTATAGCCAAATCCATTCTATTTTTTGTTGAAAAAAACAGAAATAGCATCCTGAACGACTGCGACTGTATTTACCTTTTTTGCCATCAACTTCAAATTCAATCTCTTTGTAATATGAAGGAACACCCACTCCACTCTCTTCTAAAATTTTATATATTTCATTTATTCCTAAAACCTCATCGTTATCAATCAATGGAAAAGAATCCAATTTCCCAACAGGATATTCAGTCGTTTTAAGGTATTTAAAAACAGCTTGATTGAATATTTTAATATCTATATCAAGTAAAGTATTAAGCTTTTTACTGTAATAAAAGTGATTTGTCATAGGTTTCTGTATTGCATCAATTGCCTTTTCCAATATGTTCTGAGGGCAAACAGACTTGTATATTTCTTCAAGTTGGGCAATATTGTCATTATCTAAGACCTTATTAATTACATCCAGACTCCAAATATTGCGGCGAAAAGGATAAATAGCCTGGATATTTGGCTTTATGGAGACGTATCCTTCGCGTTCTTCATCGCCCCGAATACCCACATATGAAATAGTGGATTCATCGCCTGCATATTTTTCGAACTCTACCAATTTCATTTTTTTTGTACACCAACGAGCTTGAGGTGAAGGCAAATAACCTCCACTAGATTTAAGGAAATGGTGAAAAGGCGTAGGTTCTGGACTTCCTTGTGCCGCTTTCAACCTAGTAATATGTCCCAATACAGATTCTAACCGATTTATCAACTGCTCGGTTTCTTCTAATTCGCAACCTGTATCGGAATTATAGTAATCTATAGGTAGGTTCGGATACTTCTCTTTCATATATATTGCTAAAGCCGCACTATCTTTTCCTCCCGATATTCCTAATACGTGTCTAATCATTATTCTCAATTTTATTTTTTATAATTCTCAACAATGTACAAACATCTACATTATAATCACCTGACAAAATCTCAGTAATTTTCGATTCTAGTGCTTCCGTTTTTTTCTTTTGACTTTGAGGCAAAATGTAAGACTGAGGTTTAATTGTACCTTTTGTTGAGACTAACTCGAAATTATATATCTCTGAATTTATATTATTCTTTGCTGCTTTTGAAATGTCAACAAACTTCGTTAGGCTTACAAGCAAATGTTTTAATGTATCAATCAAAAAAGAAATCTCATTGTCTTTTATCGAAACAAGGGGTTTATCTATGACAACATAACAGATTGATTCATACCATAACGTTTTTTCTGACTGCCCCATAAGCAATCTGTTGAGGAAACTTTTTTGTTTGCTTGACAACAAATTCGTCTTTACACCTTGAAAAAGAATATCAATTTCTGTTTTGTATTGGTTAAAATAATTTGATTTTAAGCCTAATGCATCAATTATACTATCCTCTATTCGTTTAATGAGATTGGAATAGCTCGATCTCAACTCGCGTATTGCATCTTTCATTAAATCTTGATATTGAGTCAAAAACACTTCATTCTTCGCTAAAGAATCATTTTTGAAGCCAAATGCAGCAGGTAGATCTTCAAAAAAGGTCTTTTCCGGATCTTTCGCTTTAGCTAATACATCACGAAACTTTAAAGTAAAAGGATTGTCAAAATTTTGAGTGCTTTTTGCAAAATCATCCAAGTTGTTATAGAATATCAAAAACGGCTTTATTGTTTCTAAAAAACTGTCTTGTGTAATTAAATCTCTATCATTTAAGTTTATAAAGTTTCTGTATTGATTAAAAAACTCAATCTTCACCCCATCAATTGCAAAAGCTTTTATCTTATAACCATTCGGCGATTTTTGCAATAAGTCAAGAACTTCTCTATTTAAATATGGAATATATCTGTCTTCGCTATCATAGAGAGAATAATCTTGTTTTTTAATAATTAAATAAATAGGAATCCAGAAATCTAAGAATCCTTTTTTTAATTTGAATGGTGCTAACTTTAAATCTTTAATCAGCTCTCCTAATTTGCGTTGCTTTTCAATGGAACTTTCCAAAAATGCTTCGCACTTATCCCATAAATCTTTTATTGAGGCGTCTTGTGGTTCACTTAGGGTGTAAATACCATCTTTTTGACAGTGAATACCTGTGTTTTTTAAAAGAGTGTAGTATATTGTTTTTTCAGGAGGGAATTTGTCCTTTTCAAATCCTAATTCATTCTGCATCACACATCTATCATCTATCAACATATTTAGAAGAGTAACGCGAGCAAGTGAAATAGTACTGTTTACCTTATGCTTGTTAAACAATTCATTTTGAATGACTGGTGTTGAATAATAGACGTCATCACAAACAGCCGAAAGCAATTTGTTAAAATCAGACTGCGAAGATATTTGACGGTTTTCCCCTTTGTAATACCATTCTACATTTGTAGAAAATGACATTAAACCGTGATTAATTGCTTTATTCAGCAGATCTTTTTCGTAAACGATAAGATTATTAATCTCTCTATCAGCAATCTTATCTTCTACTAAAACTTGTTTGCGTATATATTCCAGTTTCTTGATCTCATATAAATGATTTACTATCTGAGTAACATTATTGAAATACACATATATTACAGCGTTATTGCAATTCCTGGACGTTTCGTGTAAATGTTCCTTTTCTCCTTCGTTATATGGAAAAACGAGATTAATGTACCCGTCAATATCGTTTATGGGATTTAAAATTTGGGCTTCACTTGAAATTCTGTATTCAAAAAAACGAGGAGTACCTGTTTTATAGAAAGAACTATTTGCTTGTACAACCTTAAACTCAAAAGACTCATTCAAGTCATTTATAAAATCACTTGGACGTGGAACTATTCCTGCCGCTTTATAAAGTTCGTCTTCGATATTGACATCTGTTCCTTCAAAAATAATATATTGAGATTTGTATTTAGCAAAACGAATTATTTTATGGGCAATAAGTTCACGTATTAATTGCTCAGGCTTTATAATATTTAATGCAAATTGCAGATACTGACATAGAGCCTTTTCATTAAAAGTCGTTGAATTTCCATACAAGTTACATAATCCGATTGTTTTTACAATATTACTTGCTGCCTCAATCTTATCATGTTCAAATAAACCTTCAACCCGCTCTAATGCTACACGAATAGCTCTCCAAATTGCAGAATCGGCATTTACTTCAGATAAGTATGAGTAAAAATTATAGATAATATAATCGTGAACATTCGCTAAATTGTATGTTTTATTAGCTTGAGGATTAAACTGACTAAGAGAGTTATTGTCCTTTGAATATAAAAAAGAAAATAGAGAACGCTCATTTTGACCATAACGCTGAATTGAATAAGTAAGAACCACAGCCGAGAAAATATCCAAGGGATATAATTTTTTAGCAATATCAATACTCAGATCGCTCTTAATAAAGTTCGTGCTCTTTGCTAAATGAAAAAGCATATCGAAGTTTTCCCTAGAAATAATTTTATTGTTTGAAGAATCTATCTGCGCTGCTGCTAAATGCAAAAGCTGCTCAACAGGTTCACTAAAAGCAATTTCCTTCAATCGACCTTTTACTTTTTCCCATTCGTTACGCTGCTGCTCATTCAGTTTTTTTGAGTATGCTCCAAAATTTTGATGTAGTGTTGTAACTAATAGAACGTTGTCACGTTTCGGGTGATTAATAAACTCTGCCAATTGTTGTAAAAAATACAATTCTTTTTCGGGGATATGATTGGCTGCGTGTTCGAGAACCTTCCCAAACTCATCAATGACAAGTATGACAAATTCGCCTCTCTTTTTATGATCAATCAATGTTTGTTCTAAATGAGCAAATAGTTCTTTGGAGCTAATACTATCACCTATCAATTTTTTACTCAACAAGTTTGAAAGAGAATTATAATCACCAACTATATTAATGCAACTGAATTTCCAATATTCATTAAACTGTCCTTTGTTTTCAAACAACACTTTGGTTTTCTCCAAAATATCTCTTTCCAGAGCAGCTAAAAAGCTTGATTTTCCAGAACCGTAAGTTCCAACTAATGAAAAACAATGAATGCCTGTAAAATAATCGGCAAGCAGAGTTCCTAAAACTCGCCGTGCATTTGAAGTTACAATATAATGGAAATCATCATATTGAACGTTATTTATATTTGTAGATAGTGCGAATTTCATTGTTTTGAGTAATACGTTTTTAAAACTTCGGTTTTATCAAGCTCTTCGATAAAAAATAATTGCTTAATTCCTCCATCGTCAGTATATCTTAATACTTGTGGGTACTTTTTGACTAAAAATTTAATTATTTCAATAAGTTCAGTTTTTGTCAAACAAAAAATTAATGCAAGATCCATTAATCTGTCAAATGAAATAATTTGTTCATCTTTCTTGTCATCAATTATGGCGTAAAAAAATATTTCTGGCGTAAGTTTGTTTTTTCCTTTAGTGTTAAAATAGAAAGTCTTGTCTTCAGAATGCTTAATAAGATTCAAATTAATTAGTAGTGCTGAAAAATCTTCATTAGGTTTTTCTTTGTGGGGCATAACATAATTTTGAAAGAGAACATTAATATCTCTTTTTACTGTATTTTCATTAAAAAGGTGACCGTAAGAAGTTTCTGCATTTTTTCGCTTAAGAAAATACAGTAATTGTTCTCTTGTAAATTCATTATTTTTCTCTTTATGAAAATCAATGAAGAAGAGTTTATATATGCTGGCTAAATCAGATTTTATAAGTAAATAATGCAAAAGCCACAAAGTACCTAAATCTTCTATATATGGGTCTTTGCCAGTCTGGTTATCAAATAGATAATCAGCTATTAAAGTGGATTTTCCCTCATAAAATAAGCCAAAAGCTCGCATCCAAAAGCGAAGAGAAGAAACCATATTTTTGCCAATACCTAACTCAACAACTGCATTAGGAGCATTAAAGTCTTTATTTTCAGAAATGAAGTCATATCCCTTTTTTAGCCACAACGTCTTACAATAGAAAGATTCGTGACCCGAAAATGAATATTTTATTTTGCGATCCATAATAATGTTTTTATTTTTTCGTGTCTGAAAGAACCTAATATAAAAGAAGGCAGTATACTTGTCGATCGTATATAGTCTTGACTTTATTCCATTCTATTGTTTACTATATGTTTATGAATAAGATCTTCAACTATATATCTTAATAATGGCAATGCACTCTTCACTATTCTATCGTCGTTGATATAGCCAGGAGTTTTCTCTCCATGAAAAATATTACACCTTATTTGATATAAAACATTCTTAATTGTCTTTAGATCATTATTTTCACATAAAACGATAATATTTTTTCTTGCCATTTCATCAACAAGTTGACTAAAATCATGAGTTTGGGTCATGTTGTTGTATTGTTTATTCTTGGCCATATTTATAACGTAGTGTCTGTTGACCTCAGCTTTCAATAGGGATTCTTTGAGAGTTTTGAATGAATCAGCTGGATTGTTATTGTACCATTCCTGATTGTCCTTAACATATTCATTAAAAATAATGTCTTCAGTGTAATTATTATCAGATATTGTTATAAATAAACGTTCTGGAAATGACAGGTCTACGTTCAATTTATTTGAAGAATGGTTTAATATTGCATTTTTTGCGACAACTTCAGAACTATCACTTAAGCGTTGGCGAATTCTTTCTAGTTTTGATTTAGATCTATCTATATTGGCACGGTCAATTACTGCTTTTTCATAATAGAAGTGATAACAAATGGCATTAAAAGCAATCCATTCAGACATAAAAGCCATATATGTATTTTCTGATCGTTTTGCTAGATCATGCCAGGATCTAATCAGTTTTTTTTGTTTATCGTCAAAGTCTGTCATCCTGCATGTCTTAAGGATTTAACTTATCTGACCATGCTGAAAGCTCCTTTTTCAGAGTTGAAAGTGTTATTTCAAGATCATTTGGATATTCTTTTATTATATCTACATA
>Ga0265294_10008644_pt1 | contig 11846 bp, 13 predicted proteins | sample MunlanPumphouse3_FD_192504 | JGI IMG/M metagenome (GOLD analysis project Ga0265294, IMG submission 192504) | Groundwater microbial communities from a municipal landfill in Southern Ontario, Canada - Pumphouse #3 | ecosystem: Environmental > Aquatic > Deep subsurface > Groundwater | place... | reverse complement strand
AGGACGGCATCGACGACCTCTTCCTGGTGGGGGAGGAACGATGTATAGCCGAAGTATTTCTCAAGAGCAGTGTGCTTTGCACCCATTGCGTCACGTAACCGGATAGATTGTTATTACAGTTGGATGGGGACCGGGATAGTGTTTGCTGTCTTCGGCCGGTATCTGCCGGATCACCCCGTCAATAGCATGGTTGCGCCCCCGGGAGCGACGGAGATGCGTTCTTCCGCGCTCGCGGTCCCCGCCGGCAGCCGGGGCGGTTGCCCGTAAGGCGCCTCCGGGGTTGTACCTCCACGCCATACCTGCATCGAAGCGCATATCCGCCGGGAGTGCACTTACTGGAAAGATATGAAGAATATTGATATGGCGATTGAGGGGAACATCCTCACCATACGCGTGGATCTCGGGAAAGATTTCGGCGAGTCGAAGAGCGGGAAGTCAATCACGATCGCCTCCACCGAGGGTAACATCGCGGTGCCGGGGCACGAGGATATCAAGATCGGCCTGAACATATACCGAAAGAAGTGACCGGGCCGTCATGCCTGGGCACCGGCGCACCGGAGCGAGCCCCGGACTACCCGGACGGGACAGCGGTCGCAGAACGGCGATTTTCTGCAGACGGTCTTTCCCAGGTGAACGATCTGGGCGTGGTAATCGTTGAAGAGTTCCGTGTCCGGGGTGAGGTTTTCCGAAAAGAGGCGTTGCATCATGTCGTACGACGCCTTCTCCGGCAGGAGGCCGTAACGCGAGAATATCCGTTGCGTGTAGGCGTCGACGACGAAGACCGGTTTCTCACAGGCGTACAGCAGGATGGTATCCACGGTCTCCTTCCCGAGGCCCCGGAGAGAGAGCAGGCGCTCGCGCAGGGCCTCGGTCCCCGTGGCCGCCATCACCGCCGGGTCCGCCTGAAACTCTGTTACGTAGACCCCGGCGAACTCCCGGATCCGCTCCGCCTTCCGGTTATAGAACCGGGAAGAGACGATCAGGCGGGCGATATCGCCGGCATCTGCCGCGGAGAGGCGGCCTGGGTCGAGCATCCCGGCTCTCTCCAGGCTTGCGACGGCCCGGGCCGCGTTCGTCCAGGAGACGTTCTGGGCGAGGATAGCGCCGACCATCGTCTCGAAAGCGGTCTTTGCGGGCCACCAGTGCTGGTGGCCGAACGCCGCGGAGAGGGCACCGTAGATCGCAGAGAGGTCGTCGGTTAGGGTTGTCATCGGCATACGTCCTCCCGCCACCACGGTTCTGCAGCGATCGGCATCCGCCAGTCGGTGCTGAAAGCCCGATCGGTCACCCTGAGCCCGGGTGGAGCCTGCCGGCGCTTGAACTCCGCCTGCCTGACCATCCGGAGGACCTGGTGGACAGTCCCGGCAGGATACCCGGCAGCGATGATATCGTCGGGCGACTCGAAGCAGTCAATGTGACGGTGCAGGATCGCGTCGAGGAGGTCGTAGGGAGGGAGAACCTCCTGGTCAGTCTGGTCGGGCCGGAGCTCCGCAGAGGGGGGCTTCGCGAGCACCCGTTCGGGAATGGTAGGACGCCTCGCGTTCAGCCACCGGGCAATCCTGTAGACCATCTCCTTCGGGACGTCGGCAATCACGGAAAGCCCCCCTGCCATGTCTCCGTAGAGGGTGGAGTAGCCGACCGCGGCCTCTGACTTGTTCCCGGTCGAGAGGAGCAGGGAGCCGAACTTGTTCGATATGGCCATCAGGACCGCCGCCCGGATCCTGGCCTGCAGGTTCTCCTCGGTGGTGTCGGGGGCAAGCCCCGCGAAGACTCCCGCGAGGATCCCGTCGAACGCCTCCATCGCCGGAGTGATCGGGAGGGTGTGCACCCGGACACCGAGGTTTTCTGCAAGTTCGCGGGCGTCCTCGATGCTTTCTGTGGAGGTGTAGGGAGAGGGGAGGAGCACCCCGAGGACGTTCTCTGGTCCGAGGGCCTCGACGGCGACTGCGGCCACAAGCGATGAGTCGATCCCGCCGGAGAGGCCGAGGAGGACCGATGCAAAGCCGCACTTGTGGGTGTAGTCTCGGGTGCCGAGCACCAGCGCCCGCCAGATCTCGGACTCCGGGTTCTGGTCGTCGGGAGCGACCGCCTGCGGGGCGGGGTTGGCGAGATCGACGGTCACGAGATCCTCAGCAAAGGCCGCACCCCGGGCGATGAGTGTCCCGTCTGCGCTGAAGACAGAACTCCGGCCGTCAAAGACCAGGTCGTCGTTTCCGCCGACGAGGTTTACTGCGGCGATTGTGACCCGGTGGTCCCGTGCGGTGCGGGAGAGCGCCTCCTCGCGCCGGCCCTGCCGGCCGGCGGCAAACGGTGATGCGGAGAGGTTCACGATCACTTCCGCGCCGGCGCGGACCAGTTCACCGGCAGGATCGCTGTGGTACCCCCGGCCGCACCAGATCTCCTCGCCGATAGAGATCCCGACCCTCCTCCCGCCGAGGCGGAGGATCTGAGGTGCCAGGGCCGCCGGCTCAAAGTAGCGGTCTTCATCGAATATGCCGGGGGAGAGACAGGCCTTCCGGAACGTCTCCTTCACCGCCCCGTTCCGGAGGAGGGCGGCGGCGTTGAAGAGCGGCCGGCCGGTGCCGGCGAGGTTTGGTGCGGCGAGGCCGACGAGGACCGGCGGCGCATCCCGGAGTTCGGTGGCCAGGTCTTCCAGGACGGCGAGGCTCCGCTCCACGAACCCCTTCCCGAGAAGCAGGTCCCGGGGCGGGCACCCGGTCAGGGAGAGTTCCGGGGTCACGACCAGGTCCGGCCGGTAACAAGATGCCTCACCGACGCCCGCCGCTATCCGGTCGGCGTTGCCGGTGAGGTCTCCGGCAACCGTGTTCACCTGGAGGAGTGAGAACTTCATAGTTTTCCCGGATAATTCTGATCAGTTATGGCGGAACGGAGAGCATATGCCTTTGCATGACCGCGTTCTCATATCCGGGGGGCGCGCAGCGTGGCCGGGACATCCCGGTAGCCGCCGGAAAACTCTGGTGCAACGATTCCCAATTACCGGTACTCTCAACGGAGGAGAGTATTGACCTTTTTTCACACTGTCCGGGGGTTTGCCTCCCGGGAGACGGCTTGTCCCCGGTATCCCCACGTACTGCCCCACCCCCAGGGCGATAGCCACCCCGGTGCAGTGCACGGGGAGATCCCGGGGAAGAACCGGATTCGGGCCCACTCTCCCTTTCTCCCGGGAAACCGGCGTCAGCGCCGCTCCCCGGGCACGGCTTCCCACGGGATATCGCCATGACTGCCCTCGCCCCCGGGAGGGGGCGGGGGAGGAGCGCGAAGCGCGGGCGGGGAGGGGGTTGCCGGAGAGGAACTGTTGGGTGACATTTTGCCCGGGGAGGGGGGGTTCCCCCATATGCGCTAACTTTAGCCATGAGGATTCGAGAGGATAATGCCCTATTCCGTTAAATGTGGCTGATAATCCATCAAATCAGCCACACGGTTCCGGTGGTGTGCGGCAATAGTCCTCCTCCTCTGAAAACGATAGTGATCACGGGAATCTCACTGGAAAAGGACAGCCTCAGTGCATAGATGAGAACTCGCCGATTGCCTGATACTTGACGGTATCAACGAGAATTCATTACACCCATCTGGTAAGTTAACGCCTATGGGGCGGCCCCCGTCCCCCCACGACGGCAACCCATTAACACCTCCCCGACAGAATACCCGTGTATCCATGCAGTCCCGGGAAGAAGTCTTCGCGACCCTGCAGCGCCTCAAGGGCGAGCTCGCTGCACGGCTCTCCGTCAGCCGGATCGGCATCAACGGAGCGGTCGCACGCGGCGAGCAGACCGAGGCGAGCGACATCGATATCCTCGTCGAGTTCTCCCGGCCGGTCGGGTTCTTCACGTTTCTTGAGCTCGAAGAGTACCTCTCAGTCACACTCAGCGCTCCCGTCGACCTGGTAACCCCCGAGGCCCTTAAACCGCTGATCCGCGACCGGGTTGCTGCCGAGGTCGCGTATGCCTGAACGGTCGGATATCCGCCTCCTCTGCGGCGACATCGCTGAGGCTGTCGAGCGTATCCTCCAGTACACTTCCGATATGGCGAGTTCATCGCTGACATCAGGACACGGTCGCGAGAAACCTTGAAATCCCCGGAGAAGCGGTGAAGAACCTCCCGGAGGCGTTCAAAGCGGAGCATCCCGAAGTTCCGTGGCGGTTCATTGCCGGAATGCGGGACAAACTCATCTATCACTATTTCGGCGTCAGTCTCGAGATCGTCTGGGAAACGGCACAATCCGATATACCCGCGCTTCAAGAGCGGTTGAAGGCAGTCCGCGCCCCGGACGAGCGGGACGAGAGACGACCATGAAGACGGTGCCGGTAGTTCACCGAAAACAACCCGGAAGGCTACGTCGCCTCTCCCCGGACCCGGCCAGGCCCCCTCACGCCTCCCCGAGCCGCTCGACGATCGTCTTCTGCAGGTAATTGATGAGCGGCATATCCGAGCCGATCACCGCGTGCCGCCCGGATCCCGCAGTGGTGATCGCGAGGAAATCCCGGCCGTCGACCAGGATCGCGCACTCGTCACTCCGGAGGCCCTCCATCACAGACCCATTCACCGGCCGGGCTTCCAGAAGTTCGATCACGGTTCCCCTGGCCTCGTATATCGGGAGTCTGATGTCAGCATACTCCTCTCTCCTTCGCACGACCACGTAGAGGTCGATCTTCCGTTCGAGCGGCTTGATGATCGTGTAATACTTCCGGAGAAAATCGGGGTTGTAGCAGAGGATCACCATGCTCTTCTTCACCCGCCGGAAGAGCGAGGAGATATGGTTCTCGATCGCCCAGCCGCTCCGGAGGATGAAGAACGAGACCGGGGGAAGGCGCGGTTTGACCGAGAGACTCTTTAACGCCTCACGCGTCTCATCAAGGGACCGGACGTAGTCGTCTTTGAGCCGGTCAAAGACCACATCGATATCGAGTATGTAGTAGGAGGCCGGGGAACCCTCCTCCACCCCGACAAACCCCCGCCGGGCCAGATCATTTAGGATCTCGTAGATCCGTCCCCGGGGAACCCCGCTCATCTCATGAATGTCCCGTGCGGTCGCTTTCTGCAGCCCGACGAGCGTCGAGTAGACGCTCGCCTCGTACTCGTTCATCCCGAGGGCCCGGAGCCCGGGGACAATCTCAGCAGTCATTGCACCTCCATTGAGTTGCACCAGACTTATGGGTTCCGAAGAGAGACAAATGACCAGCGAGAGAGACCCCGTCTCCTCGCAAGACCGTCCCCCCTAGCAGCCGCCCGTCAAGAGACCCGGCAGTCCATGAGTTCACCTGCGAGTCGGCCTCCACGCTGAAAGGGCCGGAACGCCGGGCCGGGCATACCCACCTTCGAAGAAGGTTGCTCTGGCGAGGACGGATGAGAGCAGCACGCACGAGCGATATCACCTGAATCAACAGAACCAGATTCCTTAGATGCATCGCCTCCGAGTATCGGGAGATCCGTCATCAACATGCCCTGGAACGTATCTGGTGGCACAACGGCGGCTGGCTTAGGCGTGGCTGAGCTGCCGCCCGGACTGCTACCCCCCCGGGGACGCTTCTATCGCAGCAAAAACGTCCTCCTATTCTGATATCGATCGCAGACACCCCCCGGGGGCACGATACCCTGAGTCCGGTCCCCGTTCGGGTTGCAGTAGATTCATATCGGGTCCCTCGAAAACACTACCTCCAGTACATGAGCCATTTATTACGAGGATATACGTGAACTGCGCAACTGCCTGTAACACCGGATCCCGACGGAGCCCAGATGAACCCCCGTGCCGGGGGCTGGCACACTGCAAAACGTCCTGCACGGAGCCACATGTCGAGGAGACCGACCAGGTATGGATCGAGGCAGGATTCCTCCCACGGGCATGCTGCCGGCGGGCCGTAGCCCTGCTCCACCGTCTCGCCATGGACGAGGAGCCCACAGCATCCCTGCTCTCGTGCATTCTCGCAGTAGCAGCGGAGACCTCCGGCGACCCGGGCCGCGCCCGGGGATACAATGTCCTCGACCCCGCACAACTCCGGCGCACCGCAGAGGAGTACGGCATCGAGCCCGCCGGCAGGAACGATGATGAGATTGCCCGTGCGGTGACCCTGGCGATCATCGGCGAGTACGGGGACGACATGCCCATACCGGTCCATCCGGAGCAACACAGATGAGAAACCCCTACGCGTGGCTCGCCGGCGCCATCAACAACCACACCTGGGTCGTCGCTGGCGTCGCTGTAGCCGTATTCATTCTGGCGCTCTTCGGTCTCTCGATGGTGACGATGGAGACCGGCGACGACGCTTATCTCGACAAGACCACCCCCCGCGGTGCGCTCCTCAGCCACTACAAGGATACCTACGGCTCAGACGCGATCATGCTCATCTATGAGGCGGACAGCGTCAGGAGCGCAGAGATCCTCAGGTACATCGACAATCTCCAGGAAGACCTCAGGAACGAACGCTACGTCGCTGGGGTATCCGGCGTCGTCGATCTCCTCAAACAGGCGAACGGCGGCACCCTGCCGTCGTCCAAAGCGGAGATCGACGGGATCATCGGGCAGGCTCCGCCGGAGCTCGTCGAGAGGATGTTACCCTCGGACCTCATGACCATCAGTGTCATCACCCTTGAGCCAGGCGTCTCCATGGATGCCCAGCAGCAGGTCCTCGGGAACATCGAGTCCGCCATCCGCATATCGGAGCCCCCGCCGGGTCTTTCGGTCACGGTCTCCGGAAACCCGGCGTTTTCGAAGGAGATGGGGGAGGCAATGGGGACACAGATGGGCACGCTGATCCTTGCGGCCATGCTCCTCATGATTCTCGCGGTGACGCTCCTCTTCTCTCACGTCCGCTACCGCCTTCTTCCCGTTGGGATCGTGGCAGTCGGACTGATCATGACCTTTGGGTTCATGGGCCTCTTCGGGATCCCGGTCAGCATGACGGTGGTCGGGGCGTTCCCGGTGCTCATCGGGATCGGGATCGACTACGCGATCCAGTTCCATGCCCGGTTCGACGAGGAGATCCGGCACAGCACCGTCCCGGAGGCCATAAGGACCACGGTCACGAACCTCGGCCCCTCGGTCCTGATCGCGATGTCGGCGACGGCGCTCGGGTTCATCGCGATGTTCTTTGCGCCGGTGCCGATGGTGGCTGACTTCGGGAGCGTCTGCACCATCGGGGTCATCTCCTGCTACGTCGCGGCGCTCATCATCGTCCCGGTCTTTGCAATCGTCACCCGCTACCGGCCTAAGAAGGCTGCAGCCTCGAGCCCCACCCCGGAGCCCGGGAACTCCGTCCTCGAGCGGTATGACCGCCTCCTCGGGCGGCTGGCCTATACGGTCGCAAAACACCCGCTCCCCGTCATCCTCCTCTTTGCAGTGGTCGCGGCAGGGGGCTACCACCTCGACCAGAGCGTCCCCATCAGCGCGGACGAGAAGACCTTCGTCCCCGACGATATGCCGGCCCTCCAGGATATGGGAAAGATCACCCGGACCATGGGGTCGACGAGCACCGTCCCGATCATTGTGATCGCGGACAACGTCCGGAGCCCGGAGACGCTCGCCTGGATAGAGCAGTTCGGGACGTATGAACAGGAGCACAACGATAAGATCACCGGGGTGACGAGCATCGCGACCCTGATCCGGGAGTATAACGGCGGGGTGATGCCCTCGACCGGGAGGGAGATCGACGAGGTCATCGCCCGGATCCCGGAGTCGACCCAAAAACGCTACCTCAACGGGAACATGGAGGCGGTGCTTGAGTTCTCGACGGTCTCGATGGAGATGGACGTCGCCCGGGACCTCGTGGGAAGGATGCAGAGCGATGCGGTATGGAACGAGCCTCCGGCCGGTGTGACGGTGAAGATCACCGGCAGCATGGAGATGTTTGCCGCCGTCATGGACGACATCAGCGAGTCGAGAACGTTCATGACCGTGCTCGGGTTCGCCTTCATCCTCGGGTTCCTGCTCCTCGTCTACCGCAAGACCAGCGCCGTCTCGCCGGTGATCCCGATCGTCTTCATCGTGGGCTGGAACGGGGCAATTATGTACCTCCTCGGCCTCGATTACACGCCGCTGACGGCCGTCCTCGGGTCGATGACGATCGGCGTCGCGTCCGAGTACACCATCCTGATCATGGAGCGGTGCGAGGAGGAACTTGCCCGGGGCATGGAGTTCCTCGAGGCTATCCAGACCGCCGTGCAGAAGATCGGGACCGCGGTGACGGTCTCGGGGCTGACGACGGTCTTCGGGTTCGCGGCGCTCACCCTCTCGACGTTCAACATCATCAGCAACTTCGGGATCGTGACGGTCATATCGGTGGGGTTCTCGCTCGTGGGCGCGATCGTCGTCATGCCAGCGGTCCTCGCGCTGATGTACCGCTACGCAGGGGGCGCCCGGGTCCCGGCCGGGGCTCGCTCGTGACCGGCCCCTGAACGGAAGCCCGGGGCATCCCCGGGAAAACTCCCTGCCTGTTGCCTCCGCCGGCATCACGGCCGGCCGGAGACACATCAGGCTTATATAGTACCTGCCATATCCTTTCCCCGGTGGTATACCGTGGCAAATGGAGACCTCACGGCGCAGGTATTTGCGCCATTTGCACCTCTTGAGGAGTTGACCCGCAACATCATTCTGTTTCTGCCGAACATCATTGCAGCAATCATCATTCTCATCATCGGCTGGATTCTGGGGCGGATTCTCGGGAGGGTCGTTGCAGAGATTATCGACCGGATCGGCATTGACGACGCCCTCAGGAAGACTTCGGCCGGAGCCTATATCGAGCGGTCGAGGATGAGTATCGTCCGGTTATTCGAACTCATCGTCCGCTGGATCATCTACCTCCTTGCGATCCTCGCAGCCGTCAGTGTCCTCCAGATCCCGTCCCTGACGGCGGCGGTCGCGGCCATCGTGGCCTATATCCCGAACATTGTTGCATTCATCCTGATCCTCGTCGTCGGGATCATCCTGATCGACTGGCTCATGGATGCCCTCCAGGGCATGGGGGAGACGCAGAGGATCCAGGGCTTCGGGGTGATCACTGCCCTCCTGCGGGCATTCCTCTACTTCGTCGTTGTTATCCTCGCGCTCCAGCAGCTCCTGCTTGATCTCTCGATCATCTACGTCTTCGTCATCCCACTCGCCTGGGGGGTTGCACTCGGCATCGGTGCGGCGATCGCCATCATTGTCGGGTTCGGTCTCCGGGACCGGGCTCCGGAGATGATGGACCAGTTGATGGGCAAAGTGAAACGAGAATAACCCTTTTTTCTGTGGGCGGGCTTACAGCCCACCATACTCCCTGACATGCTCCCGAGCCCGCCGGTAGCGTGGATCCTCGCCACCGGCAGGGGCGTCACAGCCATAGTGCTGCCGGTCCTCCCCTACCGGGCAGACTCTGATGCAGATACCGCAGGGGGAGATGTGGCGCCGGGCGAGGTCGGCGCTGTTTTTCGTGCAGGCCGCCTTATCGGTGAGGCCCTCGGGGTAGTCTCGCCCGTCGAGCGCACCCGCGGGGCAGGCGCGGACGCAGAGCATGCACCGGGTGCAGAGGTCCTCCGCGAGCAGGGGGTCGGCCGGGAGATCCGCGGCGGTGAGGACCGAGCCGAACCGGACCCGGGGACCGTATTCGGGCGTGAGGAGGGTATTGTTCACGCCGAAGGTCCCGAGTCCCGCGAGCAGCGCGGCGTGCCGGTGCGAGAAGAAGGCGACCGGATTCTTCTGGAGCACCTCGATGCTCCCGTAGCCGTCGCGGGGGAGAAAGACCGATGGGTAACCCTCGTCGTTGAGGAACGACGCGAGCCGGTAGGTGTACTGGTCGAGCAGGGTGTTGACGGTCTTATACAGCTCGTGGTAGTAGATCGAGGGGGCGGTCTCGAGCACCGGGAGGTGGACCGGGAGGCCGATGACGATCACCGACCGGGCCTCCGGGAAGATCGCCTGCGGGTAGAACTCCTCCGGCATCCAGGGCAAAAACGGCGGGTTCTCCCACCGGTCCGTGCCCGCGACGCCGACAAGCGGGATCTCCATCCTCCGGCACCGCTCGATGACAGCCGCTTTGAGGTCGTGGTTCATGGCTACCGGGTATGAGGGGAGGCGAGAAAAGCATTTGTCGGGGTTGAGACCGGGGCCCACTCCGGACCCCCCCGGCACTCACCGTTCGCCGTCCAGGTAAAACTCCTTCTTCTAGATCGGCACGGTCTGCTTGCTCCCGGTTGATGGTATACGCGCACGGGTCCTCACGCTCTCGTCCTCTCACCGCAGGCGGGACACTCCGGCCGCCGCTCTACGGCGTACGTCTCAAACGTCGTCGCGAGCCCGTCCCAGAGGAGGAGCCGGTTTAACAGGAGGTCGCCGGTGCCGGTGATGTACTTGATCGCTTCGTTCGCCTGGATAACGCCGATGATCCCCGCGGTCGTCCCGACGACCGGGAAGACCTCGCCGGGCGGAGCCTCCGGGAAGATGCACTCGAGACAGGCCGTCCGGCCGGGGATGACGGTCGTCACCTGACCGTCGAACCCGCGGATGCCCCCGTGCAGCAGGGGAATGCCGGACCGGAGCGCTTCCCGGTTCAGGAGGTAACGGGTCGGGAAATTGTCCAGAGCATCCACGATCAGGTCGGCGTCGCCCACCAGGTCCCGGACGTTCGCTTCATTGATGGTCGTCGCGAATGCGTTGACCCGGATATCCGGATTTACTTCCCGGAGTTTCGCTTCCGCGGACCTGGCTTTCAGTTCGCCGATGTCTCGCTCCCAGTGGAGGACCTGACGGTTCAGGTTGGTCCGGTCCACGGTATCCCTGTCCACAAGAAGGATCTCCCCGATACCGGCGGCGGCCAGGTAGAGAGCAATCGGGCAGCCGAGACCCCCGGCCCCGGCGATGAAGACCTTCGCTTTCTTCAGCCGTTCCTGCCCCTCCTCACCGAAGAGGAGCATCTGCCGGGCATAACGCTCCCGTTCCCGTTCAAGGAGCATGCTTCTCCTCATCTCCGCCCGGCTGCATACCGTGCCGCATCCGGTAATCATCGATCGCCTGGTGGATACCCTCTTTGGCGAGGACCGAACAGTGGACCTTCTGGGGAGGCAGGCCTCCCAGCGCCTCGACAACCGCCCGGTTGGTGACCGCCCAGGCTTCGTCAAGGGTCTTTCCCTTGATCAGCCCGGTGGCCATAGAACTTGACGCAATAGCGGCGGCGCATCCAAAGGTCTTGAATTTCGCATCCACAATCCTGTTCTCTTCGACCCGGAGGGTTATCCGCATGATATCGCCGCAGGTCGCATTTCCGACCTCACCGGCGCCGTCTGCATCCGGGATCTCCCCCATATTCCGGGGGTTCATGAAATGGTCCATGACTCGTTCGCTGTACATAACAATCACGCCGTGCGGCCCATAGAGACCGATACTCCGTAACGGTCTCAGTCACCGTACCACCGGGCAGAACCCCTTGAGCGTCTCAGCCGTTCGCAGGCTCTGCGCAAATGTATTTGTTCCCGAAACCAAAATTAACAATTGTTAATCGCACCCGTAACAAATAACAATTGTCAAACTTATTCTTCGGATCGTGTCACCACCGGCAGATGACGGCAGGGCAGACCGTCAGACGGAGGTGACCCGGGATCAGGAGTATCCCATCGCCGTTCAGAAGGCCAGGCTGACGAGCCCCACCGCCGCCGCCGTGACCACAATGACCGCAATCACCCACCCGGCAATCATGCAGAGGAGTGAGGTGCTCCTCGGATACTGGAAGAGCCACGCGACGACGGGGGCCCCGTAGAGGGCGATCCCGGGGATCCATATGATCGGGATGAGCATCAGAGCCCCGTAACGTTTCAGGTACTCAATCCGACCAGTCTTTGCATTGATTTTCCGGAGAAGCCCC
>Ga0265294_10008643_pt1 | contig 11847 bp, 10 predicted proteins | sample MunlanPumphouse3_FD_192504 | JGI IMG/M metagenome (GOLD analysis project Ga0265294, IMG submission 192504) | Groundwater microbial communities from a municipal landfill in Southern Ontario, Canada - Pumphouse #3 | ecosystem: Environmental > Aquatic > Deep subsurface > Groundwater | place... | reverse complement strand
GAAGCTAAGGATAAAGAGCCTAATGATGTATATATCAAACAATTAGTTATGAATGCCGAGGCTGCAATTAATTTTGTGGATTCCATCGGTGTCGGTGATAGAGAAAGAGTTGCTGTCGGAGGACACTCCTATGGTGGATTCATGACTGCCAATCTATTGGCTCATAGCAACTTGTTCAAGGCCGGCATTGCACGAAGCGGTGCTTACAACAGAAGTTTGACTCCATTCGGATTTCAGAGTGAAAGGAGAAACTATTGGAAGGCAAAAGATGTCTATGACAACATGTCTCCATTTAACTACGCTGACAAGCTAAAAACCCCTATTCTATTGATTCACGGTCAAATGGATAACAATTCCGGGACATTCCCTATTCAATCTGAAAGATTGTATCAAGCACTTGTGGGACTGGGCGGCACTGCAAGATATGTTCAACTTCCATACGAAAGTCATAGTTACCTTGCTATAGAAAATGTACTTCACATGCTTTACGAAACCGACACATGGCTTGACAACTATCTTTCGCCAAGCAAAGATTAATCGCTTAACCTGCGATCGGTATTTATGACCTGCCGGCGATTTCTCTGAACAGATTCCTTAAAACGTCCGAAGTTATAAATCACTCTCAATTTAAAGATCCTCCCTGTTCTCAGTGTTTCATTATAACTGTAGAATTCGGAGGATTGTGTTTCAGAGATCAATTTCTCACGAGCGACCCAAGGCGTTTGGACATCAAGAGAGAGTTTTAAGTGCTGGCCAATATTTTGAGTGAAAAACAAAAACAGGGAAAAGTTGTTGTGTGATTTTGTTTGTTGAGCCAGGTTCTCCATAGCGCCATTACTCAACTCATGGTAAGACAGCTGCCCCATAAGGTAGCTGTTTTTCCAAAGAGCTGTTCTGGCAGAAAGAGTAACAATTGGAGACCAATAGGCGTTAGTTACCTGATCATAGTGATAGATTTGGCGTTTCAGTGCCCCTGACAAAGAAAACACGGCGGATAGTGACGGACGATAATTGATGAAGCCGTCAATACCGATTATCTCCCTACTGCCAATGTTTTTATATGTAACAATATACGCTCCGTCATCAATATTTGCCATTGGCTGCACATAATCGGGAGAATACAAATATGATCCGCTGAATGCGATATCTATGCGATTATTAAAATAATACATAAATTTCAATTGGGCTGTATATATTTTAGTGTTTTTCAAATCAGGATTACCTTTGATAATATGATTGGGCGAAACCTCTATCTGATATGGATTTAAATAATTGATGTCGGGACGAAAAACATTTTTGTACAGGGATAGAAAAAAAGAGGACTTCGGTGTAGGCTTATATGTAAAGTATATTCGCGGCAAAAATGAAAAATATTGTTTGCCGAACTGGGAATTATTAAAACTACTGTTGAACATCGTATATTCTATACCTGCCTGAAGAGTCAGCATTACGCGAGTATTTAGCAAAGAATAGTTTGACACAAGTGAAAAGACATTTTCATCACACAGCAATTGTGATTGTTCGGACAAGACACTTCTATAATTTCGCTTAATATATTTTCCGGTTATAAAGTATGTTTGACCATCTTTGAAAGGATTGTAAAAATCGGCAAATACTGTATGCTCTCTATTGTTCAGAGTATTGAAACGATCGTTCGTAACAGTTGTACAGTTGAGCATATCTCTTGTATCAAAGGCATATTTGTTATCATTATCAGCTATGTCCAACAGATATGAAGCAGTAAACAACATGCCGGGACGGGTGGCAAAAGAGCGTTGATAATTCGCTCCGGCTGAAAGTTTCAAGGATTTGTCATTATGCAACAATTCGCTTTTGATGTTTGAAGAAACAGTATCGTTAATACTCTTATAAATATCTTCGGTGACGGCAATCTCGGCAGTTTTTACATTATTGTATTTAAAGACTGCTGTCAGTAAATCATTTTTGGAAACGCTATAACTCGTCTTGACAGAGGCATTATGTCCATAGCGCCCTGTCCGAGTCTCCGTTCGGCTGTCAAGATATCTTTTATGATCACTTCCGTAATTGGTCAACCGGTTGTGAGATTGGACACCAAATGGGTCATCATATTGAGAATAACTATATGAGATGTCGTATATCAACTTGTTGATCTTGGATGTAATGTCAAAGCTCGCCCCCCAACTCAAATCCGTACCGCCGTATGCTTCTATTTGAGAAGCAAAGCCGTCAGGTAGATTGGATTCGGTTACTATGTTTATTACCGCTTTTTGCCCTGCATATTTACCATCGGGAGAAGTGATAAGTTCGATTTGCTTTAGTTTTGAGGCTTGAAGCACTTTTGCCACATATTGGTTCGCCTCTGAAATCAGCAAACTTTCCTTTCCGTTGACCACTATTGAAAATCCTTCCTTTTGTCCCATTACTTTGATCTTATCGCTATTGGGATCGACTTCAATAAATGGGATTTTGTTGATTATTTCCAAAACATTCGATTTTGCAGCAGCCGGATCTTTTGAAATGTCATAAACAAGTCTGTCTGACTTGGATGTAATAAGAGGTCTTTGCGCTGTAACAATTGCACCTTCAAGATATTCGCCCTCTTTAAGTGTGAATGTTCCTATTTCGCTGTTCAATTGAGATATTTCTATGTCGAAATGCCCATGTTGATACCCCACACACGCTATTTCCAATTTGTACTTGCCTAACGAAACCTCTCTTAAAGCAAATCTCCCTTCCCCATCGCATATCGTAAATGAAAGGATTTTACCATCAGCATCGGTCAAGGCGACTGAAGCAAATGCAATAGTATCCCCCTGTGCAGAAGCCACAGAACCTGTAACTACTCCGGTATGTTGGGCAGACAAAGACAACACATGAAAGCAAAGCAGAGCGCAAACAAATAGCAGTGCGTTGCTCCGGCTTATGTTATATCTCACCGTCATTCAGCCGGTTCTAAATTATCACAATTAGGACATTTCCAATACATCCCACCCATAATGGAAACTAATGTCCATTCGACTACTGCGCCACATGCAGGACAGGCAATCGGTGCCGGCTTAAGGCTACCATCAATCATCTCAAATACCTCTTGAGAAACAATATCGGGTGATACACTACGAGCTTCTCCCATCGTCGAAAACGACAATAAGACAATAAAAGATAAAATTAAAAGTTTTTTCATGATTTTAAATGTTTATTTGAACTTTTCAAATGTAATAATTATATCTTACATTCTCATGATTATCATCTATCTTCTTCTTTTTTAATTATCTTTGCACCCTAAAATCAAAGACTTATGGCAGAAAACAATTTGTTGTCCAAGCTCGAAGGCCTGAAGGAAAAGTTCGACTCGATATCTAAGCAAATAGCTGATCCTGACGCTATTGCCGATATGAAAAAGTATGTACAACTCAACAAGGAGTACAAGGAACTTGAGCCTATCATAGCAGCCGGAGAGAAATATAGCAGGATGATTAATGATTACAACGAAGCAAAGAATATACTTCAAAACGAAAAGGATGAAGATTTGAGGGAGATGGCAAAAGAGGAGTTCGGACAGCTTGATGAGGCCCTTCCAAAAATGGAAGAAGATATCAAACTGCTACTGATCCCTGCCGATCCGCAAGACAGCAAAAATGCAATCGTAGAGATTCGTGGTGGCACAGGTGGAGATGAAGCGGCTATTTTTGCCGGAGACTTATTTCGTATGTATGCCAAATATTGTGAGAGAAAGGGCTGGAAGTTGGAAATTACGAGCCAATCGGAGGGAGCGGTAGGTGGATATAAGGAACTAATCTGCAAAATATCCGGAACAAAAGTATATGGCACCTTGAAATATGAAAGTGGTGTTCACCGCGTACAGCGCGTGCCTCAGACAGAAACTCAGGGGCGTGTCCACACTTCAGCTGCTTCTGTAGCCGTTTTACCGGAGGCGGATGAATTCGACATCGAGCTGAATATGAATGATATCCGTAAAGATACTTTCTGTTCATCCGGACCGGGCGGCCAATCTGTCAATACTACTTATTCCGCTATTCGTCTGACTCATATACCTTCAGGTATTGTAGTACAGTGCCAGGATGAAAAGTCTCAGTTAAAGAACTTTGACAAGGCATTGGGCGAACTTCGTACACGACTCTACAATATGGAATACGAGAAATACCTGAATGATATTTCGGCAAAGCGTAAGACTATGGTATCAACGGGAGACCGTTCAGCTAAGATACGCACATATAATTATCCTCAGTCCAGAGTTACCGACCATCGCATCAACTACACTATGTACAATCTTCCGGTATTTATGGATGGTGCTATTCAGGAAGTTATTGACCAGCTCCAGATAGCTGAAAATGCAGAGAGGCTAAAGGCTGCAGGAGAGTAAATCATCCCTTTTGTCAATAATAAAAAAGCCCGCTTGAGTAATCAGGCGGGCTTTTAAATTAGTATCTGAGGAAATTACCTGTAGTTAGCTAATATCTCTTTTACTTTAGAAGGATCCAGACGACCATATACCTTATCGCCGATAAGTACTACAGGAGCAAGTCCGCAAGCACCTACGCAACGAAGGCAATCAAGAGAAAACTTGCCGTCAGGAGTAACCTGACCGACCTCAATCCCGAGCTGTTTCTTCAGTTCGTCCAAAACACCCTCAGCACCACGGACGTAGCAAGCAGTACCAAGACATAGAGAGATGGCATGTTCGCCCTTTGGCTTCATAGTGAAGAATGAATAGAAAGTAACAACACCGTAAACCTTTGCTACAGGTATGTTGAGATTTTTAGCTATCTCTCTTTGAACCTCTTCGGGAAGATAGCCGAAAACGCCTTGAGTTGTGTGCAAAACATTAATCAACTCACCCGGTTTGTTGCCGTATGATGCGCAAATATCTTTGATTTGCCTTATCTGGCTATCATGCAATTTAATGTTACTCATAATATCTCTATACTTTATGTTTGTCAAAATAGTGTGTATGCAATAGATGGTGAGACATCTCGCTCATTGGCTTGCCAAGGAACTCTTCATAAAGCTTGATGATGTAAGGATTCTCGTGTGATTTACGGATAGTCTTCTCTTCATCTTCCTTATAAATTGCATTGTGGCGGGCAGAGATAATCTCAGAATGGCCATGATGGTATGGCTGGCCTGCGCCGCCGATACATCCACCAGGGCATGCCATGATCTCGATTGCATGGAAATTGTACATACCTGAACGAATTCCGTCCAATAACTTACGGGCATTACCCAATTGATGAGCGATACCGATATTGATCATTGTTCCGTTGAAATCGATACTTGCAGTTCTGATTCCTTCCAGACCTCTAAGTTCCGTGAAATCTATTTTGTCCAACTTCTTGCCTGTGAAAATCTCATAAGCGGTACGGACAGCAGCCTCGATAACGCCGCCGGTAGTACCAAATATTACAGCGGCACCGGTTGATTCTCCCAACGGCTGGTCGAAATCTTCGTCCGGCAGAGAGTTGAAATCAATGTTAGCCATCTTGATAAGGTGCGCCAACTCACGAGTTGAAATAGCATAATCAACATCAGGATTGCCGTCAACCTTAAATTCGTTTCTCTGGCACTCGTACTTCTTAGCCAAACAAGGCATAACTGACACAACTACGAGATCTTTGCGATTAACCTTCATCTTGTCTGCAAAATATGTCTTTGCGATAGCGCCAAACATCTGTTGAGGAGATTTAGCGGTAGAAGGGACATCAAGCATCTCAGGATAATATGTCTCAAAGAAGTTAACCCACGCAGGACAGCAAGATGTCATGATAGGCAATCTCACACTCTTGTCACCTCCCAAAAACTTGGAAAGTCTGGTAAGCAGCTCAGTACCCTCTTCCATAATGGTAAGGTCGGCAGCAAAGTCAGTATCAAATACTTTATCAAAGCCGAGTCTTCTCAGAGCAGCAGCCATCTTGCCTGTAACTCTTGTACCCGGTTTAAGACCGAACTCTTCGCCAAGAGCTGCACGAACTGCAGGGGCAGTCTGTACAACAACAGTCTTGGTAGGATCAGCCAAAGCCCTGATAACTTTAGGAGTATCATCAACTTCCGTTAAAGCACCGGTAGGGCAGACAGCAACGCACTGTCCGCAGAATGTACAAGGAGAATTGATCAGATCCTGTTCAAATGCAGGAGAAACAACTGCCATAAAGCCTCTGTTGATTGCACTAAGTGCACCAACCGTCTGGACATCATTACACATTGTCTCGCATCTGCGGCACATGATACACTTGTCCATATCTCTCTTCAAAGAAGGAGAAGCATCTTTTCTGTAAGTAGAAACAGCTGCATTTTCAACAGCATGAATCTCACGTACTCCAAGTGTAGCAGCAAGAGCCTGCAACTCGCACTGTCCGTTTGCAGGACAGATCAGACAATCCTTAGGGTGGTCGGAAAGAATAAGTTCCATAACAGTCTTACGAGCGTTGAGCACTCGCGGAGTGTTTGTCTTTACAACCATACCCTCCATACATGCTGTAGAGCAGGAAGGAGCAAGATTTCTGCGGCCTGCTACATCCACAACACATATTCTACATGCACCGGGACAATTCTTTATCCCTAAATGTTCCAAATTCATATAGCAAAGGGCAGGAATATTAATACCTACTTTCTTCGCAGCCTGATAAATAGTTGTACCTTTTTCGGTTTCAACAGGCGTATTGTCTATAGTTAATTTTATTGTTTCCATATTGATTAACGAATTTCGATTGCACCAAACTTGCATTTTTCGTAGCAAGTACCACACTTAATACATTTGGCCTGATCAATAACATGAGGAACTTTTTTGTCTCCTGTGATAGCCGAAACAGGGCAGTTTTTAGCACAAAGCGTACAGCCCATACATTTGTCTGCATTGATAACGTAAGACTTCAAGGCCTTACATCTGCCGGCAGGACATTTCTTGTCAATAACGTGTGCAAGATATTCATCACGGAAATATTGCATAGTTGAAAGAACAGGATTTGGAGAAGTTTGACCGAGTCCGCAAAGAGCAGTGTCTTTAATAACTTTGCTCAAGTTGTCCAAATAGTCCAAATCTTCCATTGTGCCTTTACCCTGGCAAATCTTTTCAAGAGTCTCATGCATTCTCTTGTTACCTATACGGCAAGGAGCGCATTTACCGCAAGACTCCCCAACGATAAAGTCAAGATAGAACTTGGCAACCGATACCATACAGTCGTCTTCGTCCATAACAATCATACCGCCTGAACCCATCATGGAACCGGCTGCAATCAGGTTGTCATAGTCGATAGGAGTATCAAGGTGAGCCTCTGTCAAGCAACCGCCTGAAGGTCCGCCTGTCTGAACAGCCTTAAACTTCTTGCCGCCTTTGATACCGCCGCCAATCTCGAAGATAACCTCACGAAGTGTAGTTCCCATAGGCACCTCGATAAGTCCGACATTGTTGATCTTGCCTGCAAGGGCAAATACTTTAGTACCTTTTGACTTCTCTGTACCAATGCTTGAAAACCATTCCCAGCCTTTAAGGAATATTGCAGGAATATTGGCGAAAGTCTCAACGTTGTTAACGTTACTCGGCTTGCCGAGAAAACCTGCTTCTGCAGGAAATGGAGGTTTGATGGTAGGTTCACCCCTCTTACCTTCCATTGAGTGGATAAGAGCTGTCTCCTCACCGCAGACAAAAGCACCTGCACCGTATCTCAACTCAATATCGAAATTGAAATCTGATCCAAGCATATTGTTGCCTAACAAACCAAATTCGCGAGCCTGTCCAATAGCTACCTGCAAACGTTTAATTGCAAGAGGATACTCAGCTCTGATATAAATCAAACCTTTGGTTGCACCGATACAATATCCGCAGATGGCCATTGCCTCAACAATAGAGTTAGGGTCACCTTCCAAAATTGAACGGTCCATGAATGCCCCCGGGTCACCCTCGTCAGCATTACATACTACATATTTTTGATCTGCCTTATTTTTGGAAGCAATCTCCCATTTCAAACCTGTAGGGAAACCTGCACCGCCTCTACCGCGAAGACCTGACTTTTTAACGATGTCAATAGCCTCTGCAGGAGTCATAGCCAAAACTTTGCCCAATGCAGCATAACCATCTCTAACAATGTATTCTTCAATGTTTTCAGGATCAATGAAACCGCAGTTACGAAGAGCGATACGCACCTGTTTCTGATAGAATTCCATGTGCTTGGAGTCACTTACATGAGTCTTTGTCTCAGGATCTTCATAAAGCAGACGGGTAACTTTTCTTCCTTTCAATACATGTTCCTTTACTATCTCTTCAGCATCTTCCGGCTTAACCTTTGTGTAGAAAGTGTTGTCAGGAATAACCTTTACGATAGGGCCTTTTTCACAGAAACCAAAACAACCGGTGATTACAACTTTAACTTCATCAGCGAGGCCGTTAGCCTGAAGCTGCGCATTAAGTTCATCTACCAGTCGTTTGCTTTCAGATGCTCGACATCCGGTACCACCGCATACGAGCAAGTGCATTTTTACTTGTACCATACTATGCTTTTTCTTGGATTGATTGGTAATTTACCGGCAGAATACCGTCAATTAATTCTCCTTTAAGAATATACTTGTCAATAATGTCCAAAGCCACCTTTGGATCGACATGACCAAAAACAACGGGATCTTTACCCGGAACTTTTACCTCAACGGTCGGTTCTGCATAACAATAGCCCATGCAGCCGCCTTGGGTTACAACAACAGGAAGAGAATCTTTTGCAATCTTCTCCAGCATGGTGTTCATTACTTCACGAGCGCCGGCAGCAATACCGCATGTCGCCATTGCAACACGTATCTGAACAATCTTGTCAGGGTTGTTACTTTTCTCCCTGATTGAAATATCAGATGACAGATTTTGCTTCATCTTGCGCAAATCATCAAGCGATTTAATTTTATTCATATTTAGTACGTTTATAAGATATTATGTTTAAGATTATAAGTTTAAATGCAGATTTTTATAAAAGCGTAAAGATACTCACGATTTAATTATTATCCAAACTTTGCAACTCTAAAATATTGCTTTGTATCATATCGTTGAGCAATGGCGTTACAGCCGGGTCATTAACGGGCACACCATCAAGTGCTTCCTTAATATCCTCAGTGCATACCGAATAAGTTTCACCATTGAAAATATAGTTCAGAATCATATTGATCTCCGGATTGGCTGACATCAAAAGTACGTATGCATTCGCCAAATCTCCAAGCGGGGGACGATCTATATTTGAATATCCGAAATCCGCCTGTATCGTAGTCCCAACCCCAAGTTCAGAGGTAATAGTTACATCCCCTCCCGTCTGCATCGCAGTCTGCTTCAGCAGTGGAATACCCAACCCCACTTTACGGGTTGTACGGCTTGTATAATAGGGGTCCGTCACTTTTTTTACACTCTCGGGACTCATACCCTTTCCGTTGTCGGTGATTATGATGGAGAGCAGATCCTTGAGCAGATTGATGATGACTGATATCTCAATTCTTTTTGCCCCTGCGGAAATAGAGTTTTGGACTATGTCCAAAATATGCATTGCCAAATCGTTCATATTCTATATTATTTCGACATATCTACCTTCTTCCCTTCTGAGAGCCATTTTTATCTCATCAAATGAGAGGCTCTGCAGATAAAAATTGCACGCGGTAACCGCAAAATCCTCACGATAGTGCGCATCAGAAGAGTGAATATAATTGTACCCTTTTAAATAACTGTTCTGAGACAAAAACGACTCCAAATTACACCTTTTCGAGACTTCGAGAGAGTCCACCGCCAGGTCAAACGGCACGAACCCCAACTGGCTCAGTATCGAATTTTTGTTTTTATCGATATGAGCCGGTATAAATATTCCGTCAAGCAAGTGAACAAACCTCTCAACCTCATCGATAGATTGGTCTATCGCCGAGATCAGAAGATACTCTTCCTCACCGAGAATCTCTTCATCCCTGTTTACCCACAACTGATAGCCGAACTTCTCCGGATCATTCGGAATTGGAGGCAGGTATTTCGAAAGATACTCCTGCAAGAGAGCAAGCCGCTCTTCCCCATCCACAAAGGCAAGGCAGTGAACCTCCTCCTTTGTGCAGATTTCAGCTCCGGTGAGGATAAACAACCCTTTCTCGCGGGCAAGAGCACATATTTCCGCGCACTGGCGCGTGGAATTGTGGTCAGAAACCCCGATAATTGAATACCCTGCCTTCTTTGCAGCGTCAACATAAAATGACGGTGTCATCTCAATGTCTCCGCAAGGAGAGAGGACGGTATGATTGTGTAAATCCCCTTTGTAAGGCTTTAACATTAATTATGAATTAAGGCATATAGCTTGCCTGTAAACTCGAAGCACTGTTCGTCAGTCCCAAGTATTGGAAGTCCCTCTTCGTTAGAAACTGTAACAGTGTCCTCTTCAGGCTGTAATCCTTTTACCAATACAATGGCTGCCAGGTCCTTAAGGCCGGCAACTGCCATAATGTTTTTGTGAGTCTGCAAACTTACCCAAATCTCACCCTCTTTGGCATGTCCCATAACATCCGAGAGGAGATCCGATGTATACCCTCCCAAAACTTCACGGTCCAGTCCTTTCTCTCCCGAAAAGACTTTAAGACCCATTTTTTCTACAACTTCTTTAACTGTCATATTTTTTACCCCATATTTTTTCCATTATATCAATCGCCTCATCCACTTTCAATTTACCTTGTTTTTCATTCTTTACCTGCATGAACACGCAATTGTTGACCTCTTTTCCACCGCGTACAATGTCCTCGGCAAGCGACTCGCAACTTGGTGCGCCGCAACAGCCGCAATCAATCCCCGGAAGGAGTTTAATCAGATTACGCACATCCTCCATCTTCCTGATTGCCACTTTAATATCGGAGCCGTACTTCATAAACATACGTGGCTGCACATCATCAAATCTGATATACGGAGCACATATCCTCCTGTAATCCTTAATATTCGGATTGACCCACGGAGCAAGCGAAGCCCTTTTGTGCAGGTTATCGGCGACCAGAAATCTGTTACCTCTGACCAGAATACCGCCGGAGCATGATTCGTCGCATCCTCTCAGTTCAAGGAAATCCACCCCCTCTATATCTCCATTCTCGACTTTTTCCAGAAACTCAATAACATTCTGAATCCCGTCAATTGCAAGGGAGACTCCTCTTGTCGCATTCGCCTCTCCTTTTGTGGTTGACCACCTGATCGCATTAGAGGTTATATTATCATCATTTTTGATGTTTCCGCTGCCGAAATTTTTCTGCTTATACGCAAGCATGACTTTGCTGTATAGCAAGTCCATATTTATGGCACCGGTAATAGGAGAAGCATACCCGCCGACCGGATCCTTGATAGCCGCAATTTTAGCTGCGCAAGGTGTAAGATAGAAGATACCCACCTCATCAAGTGATACACCCTCTTCCTCATATTTTGTCAGAATATACTTTGCAGTTATTTCCAGAGGGGGCAGCAATGTCATAATATTATCTACCAGAGAAGGAAATTTAACCTGAATAAGTCTCACCACTGCCGGACAGTATGATGAAATAACCGGCTTATCAGAAGATTTCTCGATATAATTGTTCATCTCTTCAATCAGATAATCAACACCCTGCTCAACCGGACAGATTTCTGTGAAACCCATATCCCCAATAATACTTGCAATGATATCAGGCTCCATCTTTTCCTCAAACTGAGAAAAGAAAAGATTGGGAATAAGCAACACCCTGTGCTTGTAATTAAAGATCTTCTGAAAGTCATCGTCCACAACACGGATCGCCCGCGTAGGACAGACTCTGTAACACTGTCCGCAGTCGATACACAACTCCGGATGAATTGCAGCCTTGCCTTCGGATACTCTGAGTGCCTCTGTAGGACAAACTTTC
>Ga0265294_10008641_pt1 | contig 11849 bp, 11 predicted proteins | sample MunlanPumphouse3_FD_192504 | JGI IMG/M metagenome (GOLD analysis project Ga0265294, IMG submission 192504) | Groundwater microbial communities from a municipal landfill in Southern Ontario, Canada - Pumphouse #3 | ecosystem: Environmental > Aquatic > Deep subsurface > Groundwater | place... | reverse complement strand
CCCATATCCACATAAGTTCTACGGAGTTACAATGACACTAATGGAAGATGCAAAAAAGGGAATTCTTACTCCCGCAATCCGGGCCGTTTCCGAAACCGAAGGAATCGAGGCCGAAACCCTCTGTTCTTGTGTTGCAAAAGGCCTAGTAGCCATTCCCCGAAACCTTAGGCGCAAGACCAGACCTGTTGGGATTGGAAAGTATATGAGCACCAAGATCAATGCCAACATAGGTACTTCTCGTGACTATGTTGATATCGAAGCTGAGGTTGAAAAAGCCCTTGTTGCCCAGGAATTCGGAGCAAGTGCGGTCATGGACCTTTCTACCGGAGGCGATCTAAACAGCATTCGTGAGCGGATTCTTAAAGCCCTTGAAATTCCTGTAGGCACCGTGCCGATCTATCAGGCCGCAGCTTCCAGAAAAGCTGTTGTGGATATGACCTCAGACGATTTGTTCAACGCTGTTCGAAAGCATGCTGAGCAAGGGGTGGATTTTGTAACCATCCATGCAGGCGTAAATCAAAACACCCTTGAACGACTCCGGCAAAGCGAGCGTATCATGCACGTGGTAAGCCGGGGAGGATCTTTTACTCTGGCTTGGATGCTCCATAATGAAGAAGACAACCCCTTTTATACCGAATTTGATTATCTCCTAGAGCTTGCAAAGGAATATGATCTAACCTTAAGTCTCGGAGACGGCATGCGTCCGGGCTGCCTGCATGACGCTTCGGATCGGCCCAAGTTCATGGAATTTATCACGCTCGGAGAACTCGTAAAACGCTGTAGAGCTGCCAATGTACAGAGCTTTGTGGAAGGGCCTGGGCACGTGCCCTTAGATGAAATTGAGCTGAGCGTTCGGGGCATGAAAGAACTCTGTGATGGAGCTCCTCTCTATCTGCTCGGCCCCCTTGTAACAGATCTTGCCCCAGGCTTCGACCACATAACAGGGGCTATAGGAGGCGCAGTTGCCGGGATGTATGGTACGGATTTCCTTTGTATGGTGACTCCTTCAGAACACCTGGCTCTTCCCACAAAGGAAGATATAAAAGAAGGGCTTTTGGTCACAAAAATTGCAGCTCACACAATCGATTTGGTAAAAGAAGGACCGCGCGCAAAAGCTCGGAAACAGGATACTGAAATGGCCTATGCTCGTCGGGATCTGGATTGGGAAAAACAGTTTGAGCTTGCAATAGATGGAGAAAGAGCCCGAAAGGTTCGGGAGGCTAGAAATACGGAAAGTGAAGCCTGTTCTATGTGTGGAGAACTCTGCGCTGTGAAAATTGTAAAGGAAGCTTTCAGGGAAAAGGAAAACTAAGCCCTGGAAGACTTGGAAAAAAAAGGGTTTTTAATAAAAGAAGGCAAAAAGGCCTTCATTTTTTCTTATGTGCTTCTCCTTCTTTTGCTTTTCTGTACTCACACATTGCTGCAACAAAGGCTTTGAAAGGAGGAGATGGCCTTCCAGGTCTTGATCGGAACTCAGGGTGGAACTGGGAAGAAAAGAAAAAGCGCTTTTTTGGGATTTCAGCAATTTCCATTCTGTTTTTATTTTTGCCGGAAAAGCTCAATCCCAGCGCTTGGAGTCTATCTACAAATTCGGGGTTGACTTCGTACCTGTGTCTGTGGCGTTCTACGATCTGGCTCTTCCCATAAATTTTTTCAGCTAACGAGCCTGTATTGAGGCTTGCTTCATAGTCTCCAAGCCGCATAGTCCCGCCTAAAGTGTCGACTCCAGCCTGTTCGGGCAGGATATCAATTACAGGATAAGGACTGTCTTCATCAAATTCGGTCGAGTTTGCGCCATCAAGCTTTGCGACATTTCTTGCAAATTCGATTACCGCAAGCTGCATTCCCATACAGATTCCAAGGAATGGAATGTCGTTTTCCCGGGCACAGCGGATTGCAAGCATTTTGCCTTCGGTTCCGCGTTCCCCAAAACCCCCTGGAATAAGGATCCCATCATATTCTTTTAGTTTTTCAAGTTCTTTAGGGTTTTCTTCCAGAACCTCAGCTTCGACCATGTTGATATTTGCCTTGCAGCCACATTCAATGGCTCCATGTTTTATGGCTTCGGAGATGCTAAGGTAAGAGTCGTCAAGGTTAGTGTATTTTCCAACGATTGCAAGCTTTACCTCGGCTTTCATACTGTTCATCCTCTCAACCATCTGCTTCCAGGCCCTATCTTCGAGCTTGGATTCAAGCTGCAGTTTCTGCATAAGCTTGCTAGTAAGGCCCTGTTTTTCGAGTTCAAGAGGGACTTCGTAAATATCTCCTGCATCATGGGCACTGATTACAAGGGCCTGGGGGACGTCACAGAAAAGGGCAATTTTTTCCTTTGCAGCGTCATGCAAAGGGGTATGAGATCTTGTAACGATCACATCTGGCTTTAGCCCCAAGGTCATAAGGTCTTTTACTGAGTGCTGAGTGGGTTTGGTTTTCTGCTCCCCCTGCAGGTCTTCTATGACTAGGGTTACGTGGATAAAGACAATGTTTTCGGGCTGCTCTTCTCTATGCATCTGACGCACAGCTTCCAGAAACGGCATACTCTCAATATCCCCTACCGTTCCTCCGATTTCCACAAGACAGATATCAGCTCCGCTTCGGGCTGAAACCTTGCGGATTTTGTTTTTGATCTCGTTTGTGATATGGGGGATTATCTGAACGGTTTTTCCAAGGTAATCTCCTCTTCTTTCCTTGTTAATCACAGCTTGATAGACTTTACCTGTTGTCAGGTTGTGGTCCCTGGTAAGCTCTGTATCCAGGAAACGCTCGTAGTTTCCAAGGTCCAGGTCCACTTCGCCTCCGTCCTTGAGTACGAAAACCTCTCCGTGCTGAAAGGGGCTCATGGTGCCTGCATCAATGTTGATGTAAGGGTCTATTTTGATAGCTGTAACCTTGTAGCCTCTGTTTTTTAGGTTCCTGCCAATAGAAGCGATGGTGATGCCTTTCCCAAGCCCGCTCATCACTCCCCCGGTTACTACAATATATTTCATGGGTCTGCTTCCTAGATTTTTTATAAATTTAAATCTTAAATAAATAAGGTTTTGAATAGCCGGCGCCTTATGAGTGTTAGTGAGGATATTAATGTTGCTGAATTTCGGAAAGTTAAAGAATCTATTTTAGGAATCTATTTTTACATACAAACGTAATTCCAATCACCTTATAGTATAAAAGAATAATACTCCCTAAAAAATGCCCCTTTATAATGAAAAATATATAATTATGCTCTTCTCAAGACTTTTACACAGCTATCTATAAGTAATTCAGCTTACTTCCATAACCGTTATCAGAATATAAGTTGTGCAGAGCACAAAAAGGATTGAAAAAATAAAAGTTTGAGGAAAGCTAATAGCATATTGAGAATTTTCTGATAGATAGGAGCCAAGGCCAAAGAGTAAAAGAAGGCCTATAAAACCTCCAAAGGCTAGGCGCAATCCCATTTTCTCTTTGCTTCCAGCTCTTTTAGAAAAGTTCTTCCGGGAAGATCCAAAAGTTTTTTGAGGTCTGTTCCTGAAATAGAGGGGGTTTGAGTTGACATTTCTAGAACTTTTTCTAGAAGGTTGAGCCGAAAATCCAGAAGGCAGCTTTTTTAGAATCGAGGTCAAAAGCCCAGAGCTTCCCTTTTCTTCAGCTTCTAAGCTCTCTGCCTTGCCGGAGGAGTCAGCTCGAAGGCTGCAGGATTTTGCTTCAAGCGTTTCCTGAGCCTGAAGGCTCTCCTTATTCAGACAAGGAGTTTCCTCTCTTTTTATAGCTTTTCCAAGCCCAAAAGAAAATCCCTTCTTGCTGGATCCATAGCCTGTGGTTATATAAATTTTCCCTTCGGTAAATCCTTGACCCTCAGCAGGAATGTGCGCGATTGCGGAGATGTATTCTTCCTGCAGAACATAAGGGTTGTCCCGTAAAAAGCTAATACAACCTTTAAGCTCTTTGCTTGTGGAAAGATGGATGTGGCTTGGGGTTCCATAATTTTTAATACGGAGCTCAAAAGAGTTCTCCTCTCCCGGAGCCAGGGGCAGTTTAAGCTCTTCTTCTTTAAATTCTATGGAGTTTATTCCCAGCCGATTGATATACACTTCTTGTAAAGGCTGCTGCAAGCTAAAACCTCTTTATCTTATTTTCGAAGCTCTGGGGGAAGCAGATTCGGAATTCCTTCATCGATTGGGTAATGCTCCTTACAGACGGGGCAATAAAGAGTTCCTGAGAGCACTTCTTCAGCGGATTCTTCAACAACGTTTAGGACCAGTTCCCCTTTGCAGAGCGGGCAGGCCAAAATTTCCATAAGCTCTTTTTTCATATTCAATTCACCTGATCAAAAAATTATTAGCCGAGCGAGAGCTTGCTAAAAAAGGGTAAAGGTAGGAATCTACATTTCCCATATTTTTTCCAATTATATCTACATATTCTACATATACATTCTACAATTTATTTACCTTTTCCTTATATCCTTCTTTATTTTTTGCCTTATGTTCTAGAACTTTCTTATTTTTGTCGCCATTTTATTAGGAATTCATAAAATCTTGTGAATCGGTTAGAATTTCCATGTAGTCGTGCAGTTTTTTGCCTTTTCTGTCCAGATAAAGCCGAGTCCACCAGATAGTTGTGAGAGGCAAGAGGATTGCAATAGAAAGCAGACTTGTCAAAAGGGTCATTAAGGAGCTTCCTGCAAAATACTGCTGGATATGGCCCAGAGTAAATGATAGAACTAGATTGAGTCCCCAAATGAGAATAACGCTTAGCTTGTTGTCCATAAAGAAGCTGAGTCCTGTGCTCACAGCCTCAATAGGGTCAAGTTCCTCAAGCACAAGCGCATAGGGAACCATTGTCATTAGGAGACTAATTAGGAATATGTAAAGCCCCCAAATTAGAATTCCAAGTTTTAGGAGTTCCACGCCGGCTGACGCAAAGAAGTCGTTTGGGTTTTTCAGTAAAAGGCTTAGATCCACTGCTTGAGCTCCTGGGACAATAAAGATAAGCCCTACAAGCATAAGAAGCCCGATAAGAATTGTTGTCAGAAAAAGCCTGAGTGTGTGCTTGGAGCCGTAGTGGAGCAGGTCCGAAAGCCTACAGTCGCCTTTTTCATTCGCTTCCTTTGCCATTCCTATCGCTCCGGCCTCAAAAAAGATCTGGATAAAGAGGATTGTAAGGAAAAAGACAATAAGACTTGCAACTGATATTTCAATATTATCCAGAAAGGCAGTAATAATTACGTTTATAAAATCTTCTGGAGGAAGGGCTTCAAGATCCAATCCGCTCTCAACCTGTGAGGCCAAAAGCAGAATTGACATCAGGATAAAATAAATTGATGTAATTATTATCTGGGCAATTGAATTTAGGATAAAGGGGACGCAGATGTTAAGGTTTCGAACCCAGGTGTTGATACCTTTATTGATTATTGTTCCAATGTCTTCTGGCATGTGATAAATCCTTCCGGGTTGGGAGTACTTTATTACTGTGATTCTTATTACTGTAATTCCGATGAATAAAGATTGATCATAATACTAAAATATATTGTGAGGCTTGCCTCAACTGATTCAAAAATTAGAGAAATTATATTTTGATAATATGCAAAATGTAGATATATATTCTTTCTTCTAAACCTTCTAAATATTTTGGAAATACTATATATTTTCTAAATCCAAAAAAAGCCTGAAAAAAAGATTAGCTTCAAAAATAATATGAGGTAAAAGCATGAGCAAAAGAGAAGTTTCAGATAATTATATCAGTCAATCTAGTTGTAATAATAAGGAAAGTATGAGCTGTAAGGAAGGTGAAGGAAATATAATATGTAAGGAAAATATAACATGTAATGAAAATAAAAAAAGCTCTGCAGATTCGGAAAACTCCTTTATCCAATCGGATTCTCCAAAAGAAGTGTTTGTGGTTGGACACTGTCTTTTAAATCCTCTTTCTAAAGTCAAAGGTGTAAAAACGGCCCCCCTTTTTGATCCTAAGGGTAGGTTTGTAATCCAGCTTCCCTGTCCTGAAGCTATGTATTTGGGGCTGCAGCGCAGGGAAATTACGAAAGCTCAGCTTGATAATACCCCCTATAGGCGTTTTTGCCGGAAAGTTTTCAAGCCTTTTGCCGATTTGATAGAGGAACTGGCAAATGAGGGCGTCAAAATTAAAATCCTCGGGGTTCCAAAAAGTCCTTCCTGTGGGGTAAAAATTACAAGTGTTGGAGGAGAGCCCGGAAAAGTTAAGGAGTTTCACCACAGGCATGTAAAAGGGCCTGGCGTCTTTACGGAAGAGATAAGAAAAGAGCTTGAAAGCCGAAAAGTAAAAATTGAAATAAAGGATTTCTTGCAGTAATTTTTTCTTGAATTTTTTTGAATTTGGGGTTTTAGCTGGGGTTTGTCCCGATATCTTTTTTTGGGTCTGTTTAATTTTAATTTGAGGGGCTTAACCCTGCATTTTTCTCTAAAGCTTTTCTATCTCCTCAAGCGTATTAATATTCACAAAAGTAAGCAATTCAGGATCTATTTTCCTGATCTCCGAAACCTCAACATAAACCAGATCCTCAAGCTTAAATACCGGAGCTAGTACAAACCTCTCTCCCCTCTCAAAAGCTTTTTCGATTTCCGGAATCAGCTTTTTTGAGTAAATCGCATGCAAAGATTCATATTTTTTTGAGCTGTATCGGGGAAGAGCTGCGTCATGTCCTTTGGCTTTTTCAAAAAGGAAATCCACAACCTTTGGGTTTATAAAAGGCATATCGCAAGCACAGACAAAAACGTAGGCGTAGCTGGCCTCAAGGAGGCCGGCTCGAAGTCCTTCGAGAGGACCAAGGTCTTTTCTGGTATCAAAACAAACACGGAGATTAGAATTCGGAAATTTTTTGAGAACTGGAGTCAGTTTTTCCAGCTGGGTTTTGTCCCGGACTGAGACAATGATTTCCTCCACGGAGAGAAAAAGAGTTTCAATAAGCTTTTCGAGTAGGGTTTTTCCTTTAAATTCCAGCAAGGCCTTTTCAAGCAGTCCCATTCGACGCCCCCGCCCTCCAGCCAGGATAATTGCACTTCGGGCTGATCCGATCCTTTTTCTTTCTGTTTTTGCGTTCATAAAAATTCAACCGCTTTTTTTCTTTTCAGGCCTGTTTCCGGTCGTGGACCCAAAACGTTTCTTTTTCCGTAAACTCTTTTTTCCAAATAGGTGCTTCAGCCTTAACTCTTTCAATGGCTTCGCTTAAGGCTGAAAAGAGCTCTTGCCTATGGGTCGTGGCAATTACAATATAAACAATATCTTCTCCAGCTTTAAGAACTCCAATCTTATGATGAATCAGCACTTCAAGGACGCCTTCCTTTTGCTTTAGCTCTTGCTGGATTTTCCCTAGGATTTTGGAAGCTTCAGGCTCGTACTTTTCAAACTCGAGTTTTTCGGTCTGCCTATCCTCCTCTAGTTCTCTTACAAGTCCGGTAAAAGTCCCGATAGCTCCAGCATGTCGGATTTTCGGATTGGATCGGATCTTTTTTATAAGGGAGTTGAGGGTAAAGCGATCTGGCTGGGCAAGAATTAACTGTACTAAAGAATATTCGCCCTCTTCCTTAAGTTCAGGCTTTTCGGGAAGGCGCATAAGGGCGTTTTCCTCGATATCTAGATCCCCTAACACGATTTTCGGAAGTGGTGCCTTCTTAAAACCTTCAACCAATGCAAAATCAAGCCCTGCATCACAGAGAGCGTCAAGAGCTTTTTCCAGGTTAGGCTTTCCGGAAATTGTCACAAATTCCGTATCTGTTAGCCCTACAACCATATCGGCCCCAGCGTCAAAATGCTTGCCTGTATCCGTACTTTCAAAATCAAATCTCGGTTCTCGGACGTGTTTTACCGTGCCAACCGAGCCAAATTCGGAAAGTTTCCGGACCAAGTTGTTTATAAGGGTGGTTTTGCCGGATTTTTTATAACCTACTACGGAGATTACCTTCATTAAAAGGGCTTATGTTTTTTCATATATAAGAAAGGGGCGGAGCCCTTTTTATGGGGAGATATTTCTAAAATTATAAGATGTGGCATTGTTTATAATGTTTCAATGTCATACAGTATCTCATGGGAGCTAAAATTAGTACGGGGGTACCCAAGGTAAGAATTTGCGATCTTCCGGAGGAGGAAAGGCCAAGAGAAAGACTCTTGAAATACGGGCCGGAGGCGCTTTCAAATGCGGAGTTGCTGAGCATTATTCTCAGAACGGGCTCAAGAGAAGAAAATGTAATTTCGCTCTGTGCCCGGATCCTTTCAGAATACAGTCTCAGACAGCTCAGTCTTGCAAATGTTTCAAAGCTTATGGAAATTCACGGGATAGGCAAAGCCAAAGCCTCTCAGATTACGGCTCTTTTTGAAATTTCTCGCAGGCTTGAGACTTATACGGAGGAGCCAAAACGAAAGATCCGATCTCCAAGAGACGTTTACGCCTTCATGTATCCAAAAATGCGAGAACAGAAAAAAGAAAGATTTGTGAGTCTTTGTCTGGATACAAAAAACCAAATTTTAAAAGAAGATATTGTATCTATAGGGAGTCTCAATGCAAGTATTGTCCATCCCCGCGAAGTTTTCAAGTCCGCACTTATGGAATCTTCCGCATCTGTTATTATGATCCATAACCATCCTTCAGGGGATCCTAATCCAAGCAGGGAAGATATTCTTGTCACCGAAAAACTTGTCGAAGGAGGAAAACTACTAGGGATTGAGGTGCTTGACCATATTATTATTGGAGAAGGCCGATATGTGAGCTTAAAAGCCGAAGGCTTCGTACGCTGAAGGCTTCAGGGTAAATCAAAATAAAAAGTAAATGTAAATGTAAATGTAAATGTAAATGTAAATGTAAATGTAAATGTAAATGTAAAATTTAAAGCTCCTTCCTCAAGTTAAAATTAATTTATACTCTGTTTTCATTTTACTTTTTTTCCTGAAATCTGAAATAGGCTATCTTTTTCAATTTTCATACTTTCTTTGGTACTCTCAAAATTTCCGATACCTATATATATTTATAAGGAATGGGCATTTCTGAAAATTCGAGATTTTTTCTTTTGGTTTCTCATCCTTTTATGGGAATTATTATTTACAAAAGGCCTTCCAGAAATCACTATTTCGGACAGATAAACACTTATAAAACTCAGCATTTGCTTTGATTAAGGAGGTTTTCGGCATTACAAAACACAGAAATGCCTGTACGCAGGACAACAGGCAGACAAAAGAAATCACGCTTGAAGATCCGTATACCGTGCCTTATAGGGCTATCTATGTGGTTTGCGACGAAAAGAACGAGTATGCGGAGCTTATTGAGCATTCCAACTGTTATAGTGGATCCTGCTGGTCTCTTCATCATTATGCAAAAGCTCCTTTAGTTCTTGGAACTCGCTCCAACGGAAATCTGATCCGCTATCTTTTAAAAACCGGAACCTCTAATCTTGAACTGAAATCTTCCGTAGCTGCTGCTGGAATCGAATCCGTAATCGTTGAAGGGGATGAAGTTGCGATAACTTATGCGGGCCTTGGAGGGGGAGGAGTTGGAGCTACCCGGTGCAGGGCCTTTGCGGAAGGGGTTTTACGCTATGATATTTCCGAATCCGGAGGAGAGCGCTGTGCAAAAGGCACTATCGTGCTTCCGAGAAGAAAGCGCGTACTCATAGGTATAGACGATACGGACTCTAAGGAAACGGGAGCCACTTGGACGCTTACGCACAATATAGCAAGAGAACTTGATTCTGCAGCTTGCGTATACCTTTCTCATTCTCTTGTCCAGCTTTATCCAGTTCCGGAAAAGACCCAGAATTGCATGTCTACAGTCCTTGAATTCGGCTGCGTAAATGAAGAGGCAAAAGCGGAACTTGTCGAAGCCTTAAAGAAAGCCCTTTTAAAATACAGCGTCTCAGCCGAAACCGGAATGGTAGTTCTCACTGATTTCTTTGCCGAAAATCTACGAGAATACAGCAATGCCTGTCGGAATGAAAGGCTTACAAAAGAATACGCTCTTAAGTGTGCAAAGGAAAATGGCGTTGAAGTTGTGCTTGGAGGCAAAGGCGTAATTGGAGCTCTTGCTGCTCTTCCCTGGTTTGGAAAACCCAAAGAGTCCCTCATTGGAGGCACCAGGCTTGAGCTTGAAGGTTTTGATTAAAGAGAGCAGGTAAGAAAGAATGGATAAGCCGGATGAAAATAAGAGGAAATGCACGGGGCTTGATGCACTTTTCTTTTCGGCTCTTGACAGCGGAGTTGAGCTTGTAACAGGAGTTCCGGGATATCCTATTACCGCTCTTATGGAACGCTTTTTGTCAGAAACAAGCGCAAATGAAAATTCTTGCCAGTTTTCCGGGGTTGAGGCGAAGTGGCTTACGAATGAAAAGGTGGCGCTTGAGCTGGCGCTTGGGGCTTCTGCTACGGGCCGAAGAGCTCTTGTGCTTGTAAAACACGTAGGCATGAATCTGCTTTCCGATCCTCTAATAACTTCAGTTACACACACGATAGGGGCAGGGCTTGTAATAGTTGCAGGAGACGATCCTGGAGTTAAGGCTTCTCAAAACGAACAGGATTCTCGCTGGTACGGAAAACTTGCTGAACTTGCAATTTTTGATCCCCAAGATCCGGATACAGCCTACCGAAGTCTTCGGAGAGCTTATGCCCTTTCTGAAGAATTAAAAATTCCGGTAATCCTCAGGCTTACGGCCAGGCTTGAGGAAAGCAGAGGAAAAATAAAGCGGTTTTCTCCTTCAAAAAAGCCTTTTTCAGAGTTTGATCCCTCAATTTGGGGGCTTCGAATGCGGGAAAAACATTGGCATTTCCATGAAAAAGTTTATCCTCGCCTTGAAGCCGAAGCTGAAAACACGGACTTGAACAGCTTTAAAGCAGGCAGAATGCAAATAGTAGGGGATGTTGGAGCCAGTTTTGAGGAAGTCGAGTCTGAAGAAGAATCTAAAATTGGAGTAATTTCTTCGGGTTTTGCCTCGGCTCTTGTAGCGGAGGGGCTGAAAAACTACCCTGAAGTATCCCAGCTTTCTTTGAATCTGGTAAATCCTCTTCCTTTCAAAAAAATTAGGGCTTTTTTGAAGAAGCACGAAATTATACTTGTGGCAGAAGAATCTGAGCCTTTTATCGAGGAGCAGCTTTGCATAACTGGCAAAGTTCGCGGGAAAAAGACAGGTCATCTGCCTTACGGGCAACTTCTTTTGGAACATCTTGAATTCGCGCTTGAACATATTAAGGATTTGAGGGTTGAAAAACCCTTTGATGCAGAGAATGCTAAAGCCCGAAAAAAGAGTCGAACCTCTATCTGTGCGAGCTGCGCTTTCCTTCCCCTGTACCATGTTTTACGGCAGCTGGATGTCTGGGTGGCTGGGGATATGGGCTGCTCGGTTAGGAGTGCTCCTAAACCCCTTGCAGCCGTAGACGTGAGTTTTGCTCTGGGGTCGGCAATTTCTGTGGCTTGTGGGTTTGAGAAAAAAGGAATTGCCGTAATAGGAGACTTTGCTCTTGCCCATTCGGGAATTTTAGGGCTTATGAACGCTGTACAGACCGGAGCTGAAGTACTTGTGCTTGTGCTTGAGAATCAGGTTGCGGCAATGACAGGGGGACAGAAAGTTCCAGAGCTTCAAGCGCTGGTTAAAATCCTTGTCCCGGATACCCTGGTTTATGATTTAGAGGGGACTAAGGGAAATGAAGAGAAGAAAGGGAAAGCTGAGCTTTCGGATTTGATCAGAGCAAAACTTGATCAAAAAGGTATTTCAGTGATTTTTATCAGGGGAAAATGTACTAAATATATTTAAATATACAAATTAAATACATTAGATTATATATATGTTGTACTTTCTTTCTCGATTTTTACAGTGATTTTATCCTCAGCGAATTCAATTATTTCAAACTCTTTAGAGTAT
>Ga0265294_10008639_pt1 | contig 11851 bp, 12 predicted proteins | sample MunlanPumphouse3_FD_192504 | JGI IMG/M metagenome (GOLD analysis project Ga0265294, IMG submission 192504) | Groundwater microbial communities from a municipal landfill in Southern Ontario, Canada - Pumphouse #3 | ecosystem: Environmental > Aquatic > Deep subsurface > Groundwater | place... | reverse complement strand
TTATACAGCCCGACCACTTCGCCGATCACGATGATCGCCGGCGGCTTCATCCCGACACGGGCGGCCACCTCGCCAATATCCGCAAGCGTGGCACACGTGACTCGCTGATCCGGGCGGAATCCCCGTTCGATCACCGCGATCTTCGTCTCGGGTGTTTTGCCGTTTTCTATTAACAGTTCGGCGATCTTTGCGAGATTTTTCACGCCCATGTAGATCACGATCGTGCCGGGACTTCCGGCAAGCCATTTCCAGTCGATCGATGAAACTTCCTTCTCCGGGTTTTCGTGCCCCGTGACGAAGGTCACCTGGCTTGCAAGATCCCTGTGAGTGACCGGGATGCCGACACATTCGGGAACCGCGATCCCGCTTGTCACACCCGGTATTGCCTCGCAGGGGATGTTGTGCTCGCGGAGGACTTCCATCTCCTCGCCGCCGCGTCCGAAAAGGAACGGATCCCCGCCCTTGAGCCGGACGATGATCCCCCCCTTTTGGGCTTTTTCAACGAGCAGTTTCTCGATATCCTCCTGCTTCATCGTGTGATGACCGCCGTATTTTCCAACATCGATCTTCTCTGCACGTGCAGGAAGGGATGTGATGATCTCATCCCCGGGCAGCTGATCGTAGAGGATCACATCAGCAGAATCGATGACTTCGCGGGCACGAAACGTTAAAAGACCGAGTCCTCCGGGTCCCGATCCGACAAGGTACACTTTTCCCGTCATTTGCCGACCCCGAGAGCTTTTTGTGCTTCGGCAATAAGCTCTGCCGCCACGGTCTTTAGTTTGATCCCTGCGAGATGTGCTTCCTCCATATCGTGGATCTCGCCGGTGATCCGCTCGGCGCGTGTTCCGTCGAGCGAAAGGACCTCGGCAGTCAAATGTCCATTCAGGCAGAAAATTCCCGTCGGAGTAAAGCAGCCGCCGCCGACCTCCTCCATCACGATACGCTCGTATCCGCAGTCTTTTGCCGAAGTCTCATCGTTGAGCGGCGCAAACGCTGCCAAAAGGTCCGGTGTATCTCGGGATACGACTGCGATCGTACCCTGATTTGCTGCTGGGACAAACATATCGGTCGAAAGCCGGATGCCGTTTCTCCGATATCCGAGCCGCATCAATCCTGCTTCGGCGACTACAATACTGTCATAGAGTCCCTCATCAAGTTTCGCAAGGCGGGTATCCAGATTTCCGCGAAGCATCTCGACGCGGACCGGTCGGTTCTGATAATATCTGAGAAGCTGGGCTTTTCGTCTGAGACTTGAGGTCCCGATCACCGTCAAATTCTCGACCGGCTCGTTCATCACCATGTAATCGTAAGGCGGGTCACGTTTCAAAACCGCCGCGGTCACAAGACCTTTTGGACGTTCTGCCGGAATATCTTTCATACTATGGACAGCACAATCGATATCCCCGCGGAGAATCGCATTGTCCAGTTCACGGACAAACATCCCGAATCCGCCTATTTCATGAAGACCGCGGTCGATGACTTTATCTCCGGTCGTCTTGATAATAACATATTTTGCTTCCACTCCGTTTTGTGTAAGGAGATCAATGACTTTTTTTGTCTGGGCAAGAGCGAGTTTACTCCCGCGTGTGCCGATTTTTATGTTAGACATGCTGATATACCGAGATTATTTTGTCCATCTGGGATTTTTCGTGGGCGGTCGAAAGGAAGTTTGTCTCGAATTGTGACGGCGGGATAAACACGCCTCCTTTCAGAGCTTTTTCGAAGAAAACACGGAATGCGGCGACATCGCACTGTTTTGCCTCAACATAGTTTTTCGGAGCATTTTCTCTGAAGAAATACTTGAAGAGCGAGCCCAGTCTGACAAACGAACCGGAGGCTTTTGCCGGAAGCGACTCTTCGATTGCCCGCGTCTTTTCATCGAGCTTTGCGTAGAGTCCCTCGTTTTCGTGAAGATACATGTTTGTTGCAATGCCTGCTGCCATGGAAAGCGGGTTTCCGTTGAAGGTCCCCGCATTATACACGCCTCCCGCCGGAGAAACGAGTTCCATGATATCGCGTCTTCCGCCGAAAACACCGATGGGTAAACCGCCTCCGGTGATCTTGCCAAGCGTGGTGAGGTCCGGTTTGATGCCGTATTTTTTCTGGGCACCGCCGATAGCTACCCGATATCCGGTGATGACCTCATCAAAGATCAAGAGGACATCGTGGGCCTTTGTGATCTCGCGGACCGCTTTCAGGTATCCATCTTCCGGAAGGATCGGACCGATGTTTCCCATCACCGGTTCAATGATGAACGCGGCAATGTCGTCGTGTTTCGACAAAAGTTCTTCGAGTGCTTCCAAATCATTATACGGGACCTGTCGTGTTTGTGCCGCGAACGAGGCGGGGACGCCAAGTGAATCCGGAGTTCCGAGCGTCGTCGCCCCGCTTCCTGCGGCAATCAAGACCGCGTCGTGGGCTCCGTGGAATCCGCCTTCAATCTTGACAATGCCGGTTTTGTTCGTAAATCCTCTGGCGACTCTGATCGCTGCGAGTGTTGCCTCGAGACCTGTTGAAACGAATCTGAGCATATCGATCGATTTGTGATCGTCCGTGATCCTTTTGGCAAGATCGATCTCCAGTTCTGTCGGCGTCCCGTAGAGCCAGCCGGCATCCAGCTGGGCATCGATCGCCTTTCGGATGATCGGGTTTGCATGTCCGAGAAGGAGAGGACCGTACCCCATACAACAATCCACGAGCGAGGTTCCGTCTTCGGTTTTGAGCATTGCTCCGCTTGCGGATTTCACGTAAAACGGATAGGGTTTTATTGCCCTGACCGGACTTGAGACCCCGCCCGGGAGCAGCGTCTTTGCGACGTTGAACAGTTCTTCGCTTTTCATTTCAAAAGCTCCGCCGCCTCTTTTGCAAAGTAGGTGATTATCAGGTCTGCTCCTGCCCGTTTTATGGAAAGAAGCGACTCCATGATGACTTTTTCTTCATTTATCCATCCATTCATTCCGGCTGCTTTTATCATGGCGTATTCGCCTGAGACCTGATATGCGGCAACCGGAAGATCGGTCCCGTCACGCACTTCACGGAGAATGTCGAGATAGAAGCCTGCCGGTTTCACCATCAGGATATCGGCTCCCTCCATCTCATCGAGATAGGATTCGCGGACAGCTTCCCTGCGGTTTGCCGGGCTCATCTGATACGTTGTCCGGTCGCCGAACTGGAATCCCGAGTCTGCCGCATCACGGAACGGACCGTAGAGGGAGGATGCGAATTTTGTCGAGTATGACATAATCGGCGTGTTAGAAAAACCCGCTTCATCCAGAGCTTCGCGGATCGCCGTGACCTGACCATCGAGCATACAGGAAGGTGCGATCATATCCGCCCCTGATTCCGCCTGACTGACCGCGATCTTTTCCATCAGAATAAGCGAGGCGTCGTTGTCGAGTTCGGTTCCGCAGAGGATCCCGCAGTGACCGTGTGAGGTGTATTCACATGCACAGGTATCAGCGATCACGACAAGGTTTGGGACTGCTGCTTTCATTTTCCGGGTCGCTTCCTGAACGACGCCGTTTTTTGCATAAGCTCCGGATGCTTCCGGGTCTTTGGTTTTCGGGATCCCGAAAAGGAGAACTGCCCGGATGCCGGCTTTCTTCATCTCCTCCGCGACTTTCCCGGCAGAGGAAACAGGATAACGGAATTGACCCGGCATCGATGGTATCGGAACAGGGGATACCGCGTTTTCATCGAAAAAGAGCGGCATGATAAGTTCGTCTTTTGAGAGTTTCGTTTCCTTGAACATCGGCTGAAGATCATTCTGCCGGAGTCTTCTCATTCTTGTTTGAGGATACATGCTTTTTCACCATTTATTATTGCTTTAAGGAGGATTTCTGCGGTATGTGTGTCGGTACATTCTGCACTTGCCCGGATACTTTTTGCTGCACTTTCAAGCAGTTTTTTCGTCAGGGCAAACGTCAGGTCTTCGATGACTGACTCAGTGTAGGGATCCGGGTCTTTGAGTCTGGAGAGCGCCTTGTTCTTTTCGCGCAGACGTATCTCCTCTGCCCAGGTGTAAAGGGACTTCGTCAGGTCTCCCGATGCTGCACGGTTGAATGCTTTGATAAATTCAGGAAGAGCGGCTTTTGCGAGGTCTTCCGCCTGCAGACTTTCGGTTTTACGGATGGCAAGATTTTTCTCGGAGATGATCTTCAGGTCATCAAGTGTTTTCAATGAAACACCCGGGATATTTTTGCATTCATCCTCGATATCCCTGGGCTGGGCTATGTCGATCAGGAGCAGGCTGCGTGGTTGTTCGTCAAGAGGCCAGAACCTCTCGTTCATTGTTTCAGCAAGGTCTTCTGCATGGATTATCAAATGGGGGGCACCAGTACAGGAGATGACCACATCCGATAATGCGATGCAGGGATAGAGCTGATCGAGCCGCATGGCGCGTCCGTTTATCTCGTCTGCGAGGAGAATGGCACGGTCAAAAGAGCGGTTCGTAACATAGATCGCCCGGAGATTTTTTTCACAGAGAGCACGGGCGACCAGCGTTCCCATCTCGCCTCCGCCGACAACAAGGATGTTTTTTCCGTCAAGTTTTCCGAGCAGTTCTTCGGCTAAAAGAACTGCTGCCGATCCAATGGAAACGGCTCCCTTGTTGATGCAGGTTTTCTGCCGGATGGCGACTCCTTCGCGTATCGCCGTGTTCAGACAGACATCGGTGATGACATCATTCGTTCCGTGCGACTCGGCAAGGAGGAGCGCCCTTCTCATTTGCCCGAGTATCTGGTCTTCGCCGACGATCATGGATTTTGTGCCGGATGCGAGTTCCAGAAGATGCATGAGTGCGGCTTCTCCTTCGAGGATCGCGAACCCGTATTTTTTTTCCGCGGATAAAAAGGTCCGGAGGGTATCTGCCTTTCCGTGAACGAGGATCTCGACCCGGTTGCAGGTCTCAAGGAGGACCACGCCGGAAAACAGGGGTGCGGTCTTTTCAAAGAATGCTTCTTCGTCTTTGAACCGGAAGAGACCGAGGATCTCTTCTTTGTATTTGGTGTGGTCCGCGGTCGCGATGACAATTTCTGTCAGAAGGTTACTGGTCATAATATCTCTTGCAGATCTCTGTGTTTGGGACACTACTTTTGCAGGCATTCTGTATGTCGGTATCTTCGATGACGGCACGAAGTATTTCTGCTCTCTTTGCCTGGTTTGGGACGGTCTTTTTCAGTTCTTCTCTGAGAGCATTTTGCAGAAGAATCATGTTGTCCAGCCAGGGAAGATTTTCTTCGAGATATTTTCTGATGAATGCCGGAATTGCCGGAGCAGATTTTTCCGTTGTGACGGCGATCTGATATTCCGCACCGTTGACCGTGGAAGGGATCCGGATGTTTCCCGTGCCGGTCGCATTGTTATAGAATTTTCCGGCGGCTTTTGCGAGATCACAGAGCCGCTCATTTTCCTTCTCATCGGAAAGCGCAGCAATGATGATATCATGTTTTTCGATCAGTTTTTCCAGAACGTCTTTTTCCATATCCGTTATTGCGGTCTGTTTGATGGAAGCGTTTTGAAATGAGAATATTTCCGGGGATATGTCTTCTGCGACAAATGTTATCCGTCTGGCGTCTGCAAAATGGCGGGCTTTCCGGACCCCCACTTCACCCGCCCCGAACACAAGGACCCTGGATGCCGACAGGTCAAGGAAAAGCGGAATCATATTATACTGTCCGTGGGGAATCTGCTTTAAGGTAATGTTTTTCGATTTGGTTACCGAAGATCTCAGCAAGGATATCCCCCGATGAGACCGGCATCATATGGGTGTATGAACCCACCGCATTGTTGAAAACAACCCCGTCATTTCCATTGGTAATACCGGTGCCGCGGCTGAGGGTATACGCGAAATGGGTGTCGGCATCCATTTTTACCCCGCTGTAATGAAATTCGTGACCCTTGAACGGATATGATTTTCCGCCAAGATCTGCGGTACCCTCAACATACCTAAGTGTTTTTCCGGCAGGCATCGTGGTGTCTCCGGCGAAAACCCCGCACATTGGATACTTGGTATCTTCAAGATACTTCCCCCAGCCTTTTTTGAGGGTAAGAGACCGGGTAAGATAGATGAGACCGCCGCATTCTGCATAGATCGGCGTGCCGGATCTCGCTTTTGTCAGGATCGCTTCCCGCATAGCGGCATTTTCTGCAAGTTCGCCCGGAAAAAGTTCGGGATATCCTCCGCCGAAAATATATCCGTCTGCCTCCGGGAGGGAATCGTGGATAGGACTGAATCTGACGGGTTCGCATCCCTGACTTCGCAAAACCGCGTCGAGTTCTCCGTAGTAAAACGTAAATGCCTCGTCATAGGCGACTGCTATTTTCTTATCCGGTTTTGGGCGTGAGGATAAGGATTTTGCAACAGAATTCTCCGGCGGCGTGCAGTTTTCCGCGACGTTTTTTATCGCGTCGATATCCACATGTTCGCCAACGTGCCGGATGACGGCATCGATGAGCTTTGCAAAATCCGGATTCTGCATTCCTTCTCTGAATGGAACGAGCCCGAGATGCCGCATGGAGAGATTCATATCCGGGCTTCTTGGGACCGCTCCAAAAACCGGTATCCCGCAATAATATTCTATTGCGTCCTTGGCTTTCTGGACATGCTGACCTCCGCCGGTATTGTTCAGGATAACGCCTTTGATGCGGACGTCCGGGTCGAATGCCTGAAATCCTTTGACGATGGCAGCCGCCGAACGGGTTATGCTCCGTGCGTCAATGACCAGTATCGTCGGGAGATCAAAGCGTTTGGCGATCGAGGCAGTGCTTCCGATGTCGGTAAATGCATCCCGTCCTTCAAAGAGTCCGCGGACCCCTTCGACGATGCCGAAATCCGCACCCTTTGCTCCATAGGAAAAAAGCCCTGACATCTCTTCATCGCTTTGAACAAATGTGTCGAGATTATAGGAAGGGCGCCCGGTGACTCCTGAAAGGTATGAAGTGTCGATGTAGTCCATCGCAACTTTGTAGGTCTGGACCTCTTCACTTCGGGCGATGAGTCCGGCAAGACCGAGTGTGATGCTGGTTTTTCCGGCACCTGATCGGTCTCCCGAGATGAGGAGCGACTTCATTTGATGCTCCGTAAAACCGCTCCGAAATCGCTTTCAACAATGTTATGAACGCCGAGTGTTTTCGGGTGGAGATCAAGTTCGACCATGACGTACGCATGTCCCTGTTCTTTTAAGGGAAGTACCTGCCGCGGTCCGTTCGTTATCGAGAAAACGGTAATGCCCGTCAGTGCGGTCGGCTCTACGGCGTGCGGGACCCCGGTCAGAAGTATAAATTCAGGTTTTTCTTCCGCGATCTTTGCGGCGATCTTTGGACCATTTCCCCCGTATTCATCCAGAGCACCAATGAGGTCCGGATGGATACCGCGGGCATTCAGTTCTGCAAGTATCGCCGATGCGTCTCCTCTGACTTTCGGGAGACCGCGGTTTTCGAGATTTGCCACATAGGTAACGTTTGCTTGTGGGGCGGTCTCGTGGACTGCGCAAAGATGGTCGGCAAACATGTATGCCGTCTCTTTTTTGGCATTCATGATCACCATGCCTTTTTTTCCCGAACGGAGGAGGTTCAGGAGTTCTCCGGCTGCAACATGTTTGAGGTCGCCTCTTGACGGGGCAATGTAAGTTTTACAGGCTGCCCCGCGTTCCCGTTCGTTTCTGTTTGCGGCGGCAAGAACCAGTTTCTGCCGTTCGAATTCCTCTTTTGAGATCCAGCCGGCTTTTTCCGCCGGTGCGAGAGCAGCTATGACCCCGTCGGTGTTTTCCCGGAATCCTGCATGGATCGAGACCCCGATCGCGGGCGTGTGTATGCCCGATGCCTCGATCCCTGCTTCAAGGTCTTCTCCGATGATCATCGAAACGCACGTGCCGACGACGGCGATCCGATTCGGTGCGAACTCGGTTTCTGCATAGCGGAGCACGTCTTCCAGAATGTGCTGCCCGCCGAAGATGAATTCCTCGTCTCCAAGAGATGTCGTCAGAACACGAAGTCCGTCCTCTTCCAAAAGACGGGCGTGTTTGAATGAGCAGCCCGAGGGTCCGTGAAGGATCGCCAGGTCCACATTTAAGTCTCTGAGCGTGTAGAGTGCCGCAACAATAGAACTCGGACGCGGCTGCACATATCGCATTGGAGTGCAGGAACAGGGTTTATCTGCGGGTTCATGATCTTTTTCATTCATGATTTTATCTCCAGGTTTTTACTGCGAGCAGGACGCCCGCGTTATGTTCTTTTGCGAAGGAAAATGCCTGTGATTTTGCTTCGTCAAAATTCAGGTTACCTTTGCTGACAGAAATCGTTTGGATGGGAGCGATCTCCGTAATGGTTTCCCTGATCGCTTCATCCTGGAATCCTTCGCAGACTGCTTTATGTTCCTCGCCGATTACCAGAACAATTTCCTTGTCAGGGACGAGGGTCCTGAGGTAGTGTGCCGCATCAAGCGTGGTTTCTTTTGTTGTTCCGCTGTTTGCATTGTCAAGGAAAGGTACGCCGTCTTCGAGATAATATTGCATGCGCCCTTCGATTGCGGTAAATCCGGCAAGGTTCGCCGGGTCTGTTTTCAGCAGCAGGGCTGCGGCAGCCGCACATTTGAGCGGTTCACGGTATCCGGCAAGTGCAAGGAGCGGGTTTTCAAATGAGCCGCCTTCCCATGTTAAGGTCGTGCCGCTGACTGAGACCAGGTCATCGATCACGTGCCAGCCGGGTTTTACCGGAACGCCTTTTGGGACAAGGACCATTTTACATTTTTCAAGCGATTTGAGTTTTGCTGCAAGGGCACTTTTTTTCCCTGCGGCGATGCGATAATCGTTCGCTGAGGTCAGGATCCCGAGTGTTCCGATCCCGGTAACTCCTGCGGAAACCTCGGCTACGATCCATTTTGCTTTGTGGGTCGCGGCGCCTCTGGTCGCAAGAAGGATCGATGCGGGTGTGATGCTTTTTTTCCAGAGAAGTTTTCCGTCGGGATAGAGGAAGGTGCCCCTGCTCGTATGAAGGATACCTTTTGTTGAAAAGAGCGAGGCAAGAGCAAAGGCAGTCGTCGTTTTTCCTCTTGCACCGGTTATTTCGATGACCGTTTCCGGGATGGGACCTGCGAGACGGCGGGTCATTTCATGGTGGGAGATGACTGGTGTATTTGTATTTAGGAGCGGATAATCCGGGTCAAGATGGACGGGTGCGGTGATCAGGTCATATTTTCGTGAAGCTGCTTCTTCTTTGGTGAGACCGACCCCGCGGTATACATCCAAAGCATCCACATCGTCGCCGTTTCGAAGGAGAGCTTCGGCAAGGATCGTTCCTCCGTGTATTGTGTCCAGGACAAGGACCCTCATGCTGCCTCCTGTAAGGTGAGGGCAGTTTTTGCATTTTTCAGCATGAGTTCGGCGAGGAGCGGGTCGATACCGATGGGTTCTGCATAGACGAGCGGGATCACTTTTCCGTTTTTAAGGGTGAAGGTCCCTGATTTTTTTCCGGGTTCAAGCCCGAGTATTTTTGGGATATCGCGCAGTATGTGGATCCCTTTTGCAAGGAAAAGCGGTACGACAACGAGGACTTCCAGATCCTCACCACGCATCAAATCGAGTCCCTCTGCAACCGTTGGGCTGCTGTATTCCAGAAAACATGATTTAATGAGGTAGCCTTCCTCTGTTTTCTTCATCATATCTGCTGTAGTTGTGATAAGTTCCTTATTGTATTGTAGTCTGCTTCCATGACCTACCAGTAGAAGACCCTTTACACTCATGCTTTTTCATGTGTTTTTGAGATTAATAAATTAGTATGACTATCTATAGATAGTGGTAATATTTTGTAAGGACTCCTCTCTATAATAATATGATAAAAACCGGAAGTGTGAAATATGATACGATAAGTACAATTTATATATGACATCATCCGGATTGGAATATCTTGCTCTTCTTGCATCACCAGATAAGGAACAGCGGGCGATCGCCGCAAAAAAACTAGGGGATATGGGTCTTTCCGGAGTAAATGCGGTTTTACCTCTTCTGACGGATGCCGACTGGCATCTCCGGTATCGTGCGGCAGAAGTCATCGGTTTTTCGCGTGAACCGGCTGGGGTCCCGCTTCTTGTTCCACGGTTATCCGACGAAAAAGATCACGTCCGTTATATGGCGATCAAGTCACTCGGTTTTTGCGGGACGAAGGAGCTTGTTCCGGTGATTACCCCGATGCTTAAAGATGAAAATCCGTTTGTCCGGCGGATCGCGGGCAACGTATTGTCCGGCTGGATGGTATGAATTCCGGAGATGCGTTTAATCAGGGTCTCCGGTCGTATGCTGCCCGGGATTTTGTTAAGGCGACTGAATATTTTACGGATGCACTCTGCGTAAATCCGGAAAACGTGAATTACTATTATTACCGCGGGGTCTGTTTTCAGGAAATGGGTGATGCCGCAAAGGCGATTTCGGATTATTCCGAGGCATTGATTCGTCATCCTGATACATCGGCGATCCGGTATAATCGTGCGGAGTTGTATCTGGCGTCCGGGGAGGCGGGGAAGGCACGTAGAGATTATGAGATGATCCTTACTTCCGGGAAAGAGGAAGACCGGCACTGGGTGGCTTTGGCATATCTTGGACGTGGATTGATCCTGCTTGAGGAGGGACGGGTTGAAGAGGCGATTTCCGATATGAGTTCTGCTGAGGAACTGGCAAAAAAAGATGGGGATAAGCTTCTCCTCGCAAGGATCGGGGATGAGCTTGAGAGGAACGGATTTTAAGTTATTTTATTACTGACCGGACGAAGCGGGCAAGCATTGCATCCATCTGGATATCTGCGTCAGCTCCTTCGCTTAGACGGAAATCCGTTTCACCTATGGTGTCGATCATATCTACTTTTAGCCGGCGGTCAAGTGTTTCCGAACGGGATATTTCCCGGTAGAGCTGGTTTAAAAGTTCGTTTGGAGCAATTCCCTTGTCATACATTAGTGTGTGAAGCATACGTTCTGCGGTCTCGAAGTCACCTTCGAGGCAGCGGGTAAGAAGGTCGGCGATCTCTTCGGGTTTTGCATTTGAGGTGATTGCGTAGACATGTTCTGCAGTTACGTGGTTTGATACGATTGCAGCTCCCTGTAAGGCATTGATTGCCTTACGCATATCTCCGAGTGAAACATAGGTGATCGCTGTATATCCGCCTTCGTCGATCGTGATGTTTTCTATTTTCGCGATTCTGGCGATTTCTTCGCGGATCGCGTTATCGGTTAGGGGGCGGAACCGGTAGATCGCACATCTCGACTGGATTGGGTCGATTATTTTTGAGGAGTAGTTGCATGACAGGATGAACCGGCATGTTTCGGCATAATTTTCCATGGTCCGGCGAAGGGCTGCCTGAGCGTCCTGTGTTAAGGCGTCTGCTTCGTCGAGAAAGAGGATTTTGAATGTGGCGTCTCCGAGGGGGGCGGTTCTGGCAAATTGTTTGATTTGTGTTCTGACTATGTCGATGCCCCGTTCGTCGGAGGCGTTGAGTTCGCGGAAGTTCATATTCCAGGTGTCCCCGAACATTTCCCGTGCTAAAGCAACCGCACAGGTGGTTTTACCTACGCCGGCAGAGCCGGTAAATAATAAATGCGGGAGGGCTTTTGTTGCGACGTATGAGTGAAGACGTTCGACAACTTCCTCCTGTCCGACAACTTCGGATAGGTTTTTTGGCCGGTATTTTTCGATCCAGATTTCGGGGGACGCTTCCATGATTAATGTATGTTGGATGTGGACACCAATTAACTGATCGGCAGGGTGATATATCAGCGGCGGGGTGAGCCGATAGGCTCGCCATTAGCTGAGGCGGGGACCTTTAGGTCCCTCAGCCGAGCAAACCGAAGGTTTGCGACTGCGGG
>Ga0265294_10008637_pt1 | contig 11852 bp, 9 predicted proteins | sample MunlanPumphouse3_FD_192504 | JGI IMG/M metagenome (GOLD analysis project Ga0265294, IMG submission 192504) | Groundwater microbial communities from a municipal landfill in Southern Ontario, Canada - Pumphouse #3 | ecosystem: Environmental > Aquatic > Deep subsurface > Groundwater | place... | reverse complement strand
TGAAATCTTGTCAAAATAGGCCGAAACAGACCCCGTTTTTTGCTATTACTCCGCTTATGACTTTCCATCGCGACACGAACTCTCTTTATCCGCTCGCCTGCCAGTACCACATCTTCCTTTCCTTGCAAAGACTGTGGCGTTGGGCATCTCATTATCTGACGTATGAGACACCGTTTTCGGCCTCCTAAACTGACAAAAAGGACCGAGTCTTCCCCGTGTACAACCCCCACGCATGGTATGTATACCGTTCCTTTGTAGATGGTTACTCCCTCTACTACATACAAAGATCCCGCGTCAATCTCTCGCATCTGCTGGTTCAGCAAAGTGATTCCTCCCAGGTTTGGTGTGGTGATCGCCACCATATTATTTTACAAAATAGTTCTGATAGTGTCAATCATAAACACATTTTAATTACATCTTATATTTGACTTATTTGTATTGTTGTTGACATTCTGTAAGATTTCTATATAATAAGCTCTGGAGGATATTTGGCATATTTGATTTAAAGTTATAGATGGAATAGAAGCAGATAGACCAGTTCTGCTGGTCTTTTTTGTTCTATATTTGCCAAAGCTGTAATTTGACAATTTAGACAATAGGATTTTGCAAATGCTAATTAATTAGCAGTTTGACAAAACCAGATGAGAAGCGCTAAGTCCGTGCGAAGCATGGGCTAGAGTGGCGCTATATAAAAAACTCGCTAATTCAACAACAATTGAGCCGGCCTCTTTTTGAGGCCCAACCTCTTATTTGAGAGTTTGATCCTGGCTCAGGATGAACGCTAGCGGTGCACCTAAAACATGCAAGTCGTACTCTCGCAAGAGAGTGGCGAACGGGTGAGTAACGCGTAGGAATCTACCTCAATCCGGGAAATACTCCGCCGAAAGGCGGGCTAATGTCCCATGTGCTCGCAAGAGTAAAGCTCCGGCGGATTGAGAGGAGCCTGCGTCCTATCAGCTTGTTGGTGGGGTAATTGCCTACCAAGGCTATGACGGGTAGCTGGTCTTAGAGGATGATCAGCCACAATGGCACTGAGACACGGGCCATACACCTACGGGTGGCAGCAGTTAGGAATCGTACACAATGGACGAAAGTCTGATGTCGTGACACCGCGTGAAGGATGAAGGTTTTCGGATCGTAAACTTCTTTTCTGTGGGATGATTATGACAGTACCACAGGAATAAGCACCGGCTAACTACGTGCCAGAAGCCTCGGTAATACGTAGGGTGCGAGCGTTATCCGGAATTATTGGGCGTAAAGAGCGCGTAGGCGGTCCAACAAGTCCAATCTTAAAGCCTGCAGCCCAACTGCAGAGATGGATTGGAAACTGTTGGACTTGAGTAATAGCAGGGGTAAGCGGAATCTACGGTGTAGGGGTAAAATCCATTGATATCGTAGAGAACACCAATGGCGAAGGCAGCTTACTAGGCATTCACTGACGCTGAGGCGCGAAAGCGTGGGTAGCGAACGGGATTAGATACCCCGGTAGTCCACGCCGTAAACGATGCGAACTAGGTATTGGGATTTTCGACCGTCTTGATACCGAAGCTAACGCGTTAAGTTCGCCGCCTGGGGAGTACGAGCGCAAGCTTAAAACTCAAAGGAATTGGCGGGGGCTCGCACAAGCGGTGGAACATGGGGTTTAATTCGATAGTAAGCGGAAAACCTCACCAAGGTTTGACATCTACGGAATCCTGCAGAAATGCGGGAGTGCCCTTCGGGGAACCGTAAGACAGGTGCTGCACGGTCGTCGTCAGCTCGTGGCTTGAGCTGTTCCGTTAAGTCGGGAAACGAGCGCAACCCTTATCGTCTGTTAAATTTTTCAGGCGAGACTGCCTCGGTAACGGGGAGGAAGGTGGGGATGACGTCAGATCAGCGTGGCCTTTATACCTTGGGCAACACCCGTGTTACAATGGCTACTACAAAGGGTCGCAATATCGCGAGATGGAGCTAATCCTTAAAAGTAGTCCCAGTTCGGATTGGAGTCTGCAACCCGACTCCATGAAGTCGGAATCGCTAGTAATCGTGGATCAGATACGCCACGGTGAATACGTTCTCGAGCCTTGCACACAAATGTAAAGACGCATGGCAGTTTGATTGGCTAAGTCGTGAAAATCGACTCCTTCGGTACGCCACCGAAGCGTAGCTTAAAGCAGGTCCGATTCCGTGAGGATCGGACTAGAGGGCTAAATGGCAATTTGCAGCGGGCAGGCGAAGCCTGTATTGACCTTAGTTTGGCGGTTGTGGCCAAGGGAAAATACATACAAAAGGTTGCTCGATGTAGAAAACGGTCTTTCAAATGATCCATGGAGATCTTGCTCATGACAACGCATCCCAAAAGGGAAAAGAGCAAGAAGTCAGCCTGTTCATAGTAGATGCTGTGGTACAATAGAATTACCATGACGCAGCGTCAAAGGGACAGACCTAAGATTCTGTCGAAAGAATATCTTGTCGGCTTAACTGACGGCGAAGGTTGTTTTTATTGCAATATTCGTCCGCCACGATCGAAAAACGGTTTACCTCAAGTAGAATTGCATTTCTACATCAAACTTAGAGGGGACCACCTGAATCTTTTAAAGAAGATCCAGAGAACTTTCGGTTGTGGAGCAGTGTATCGCCAAGCCGAAAAACGAGTAAACCATAGCGAATGTTATCGGTTTGAAATAAACTCGCGAAAAGATATAAGTTATGTACTAGTTCCGTTCTTCTTGTTAAATCCACTGCAGGGTCCAAAATCAAAAGATTTTGCGATCTTCAAACAGATCTCCGAGCTTATTGAAAGAGGAGAAAATGTAAATGCAGATGGACTGAAAAAGATAAAACGGTTGAAAGAAAAAATGAATCTTGGGGCCCGCCGAGTGTGGAAAACCCGCTTGCTCGGTGGCAACGTGAAGTAGCGTTAACTATCACAATCCGCCCGTCAAGGCAGGAAAGCCGGCAATGCCCGAAGACCACTTTTTTGAGGTCCACGGCAGGGTCGGTAATCAGGCCTAAGTCGTAAGATTGTTGCGACCTATCAGAGTGATTTGATAGAAAAACTCGACTGTATCGGTGAACACCCTTATAATAAAAATATTAGGACAATACCGAGGGAAGTCTCCCGATGTGGCAATCGGGATGACCCCGTAGAGACTACACGTCGACGCCTGCAAACAGCCACGAAAAGCGAACTTGAGATGTATCTCTTGGGAGCTTTTCATGATGCTACCTTAAGCAGCAAACATCAGACCATACGTTTTAGTCAATCAAACGTTGATTGGCTAAAAATCTTGCAAATTATCTTTGGTAAACTCGGCTCTAAAAGCTGGATTTACAGAGAAGGAAAGCAAAGGTCGGTATGGGTTCTGGAAACAGCAGCAAAATTAATCCAATATCATCCCAATCTGACCAAAAAGGGAAAAGTGATGTATATCAGGGGATATTTTGATGCAGAAGGTGGTATGCCAAGAAGCAAAGATGATTTTCTCTACTTCCAATTCTGCCAAAAGGATAAGATAGATCTTGAAAAAGTAAAAGCTTACCTTGAGGATCTTGAATTACAATGCGGATCAATTCACAATCCGAGCAGGAAAGTAGATGAAAATTATTAGCGCTTCTTTGTCTCCAGGAACTCGCATAAAACCTTTATGAAACTGATTTATTCATTTCATCCAAGGAAAATGCGACAAATGGATTGCAGGATGAAGATATAGTCCGCGCCCGCTGGTAACAGTGGGAACCACGTGAACAAGGTATCCGTAGGGGAATCTGCGGATGGATCACCTCCTTTCTAGGGAGACTATCCCGATTTTATCGGGACATGGTTGACACCGGATTTTATTCCGGGTGCTCATCTGGTTTTGTCAGACTAAAGTTCTCTTTATTGGTTCGATAGCTTTTTTTTGGTAGAATAACTATTGATTAAGGAGGATGTATAAAGGGGCAAGAAGCTTCCAATCTTGGCGTAAAAAGCTTTCGCGAATCTCCGATTGTTTTAGCTTTTGTTTTGTGGTGGATAAAAGTTGTACCCACAGATATTTTTAATATTACTTTAAAAATAATCGGCAAGTTTTTTGATTTTTTCTCCATAGACCTTTTATTGAAAACCTTGTTTCTTCCGTGGAAAAGAGACGAGATAGATTCGAGCAACCTTTCCCTTGATCTCAAATTTAGGGTTTGGATTATGAATCTTGTATCTCGGTTCATTGGAGCGATTGTGAGGTTGGGTGTTGTTCTAATTGGTAGTGGAACAATTGTGCTGGCTTTTGCAGCGGGGATTATACTTATAGTTGGTTTCTTAGTGTTACCGCTTGTTAGCATATATTTATTATTTAAATCGTTTTTATGACAAATAATTTTAATCCAGATGGAGCTATAAACTTCAAGAAGTACAAAGCTTACAGAAACATTACTCGTTTCCCTCATTCGCTTATTTTTACTCTTGCTTTGACTTTGTCTATTATAAGTCCGGCGGTTATCCTGTTTGGATCTTTTTCCCAAAATAATTTTTTGATTTCTTTATCCACTTTTATATTATCCGTGGCACTACTTCTCTGTTTCTTCTATTCGTTTCTAAGAAGCTATAATCGTCCGGTACATGATATTAATTCCGAGAATTTAGCTGAAGGTTTAAATGAATATTCCGTTGAAGTTGTAGAAAAAGCTTTTGAAATTGCCGGAGAAAATAATTTTTCTACAATCAGCCCTATTGTTTTGCTGGCAGGTTTAGAGCAAAGCAAAAGAGGAAAGTATATGCTTCTTCGGGCCGGTTTTGGAATTGAAAAAGATCTCTCGGGTATGATTTCCGAAGCGATACTTGAAATTGCCAAAACAGATGAGCAGAAATCGCAATTGGTATTGGACCAGGATTCTGTGGCGGTGCTAGAAGCGGCTAAACAAAATGCTATTTTGCATAAGAGGGATTATGTGTCTGTGGGTGATATTCTGATCGGGCTTATCCAAAAAAGTAATATCTTCAAAGAAATGATGTTTGAGATTAAGGTAGAAGAGAAGGATATGCAGAGAGTTGTCGAGTGGTATGAATTATTATTGAGCTATAGGAGCAGGTATGAGAGACCGATGTGGGAGAGGGAAATTTCCGGCGGGATCGGCCGTGATTGGAGTTTTGGTTACACTCCAACCTTAAACCAGTTTGCGCGTAATATAAATCAAGAAATTGAAAACTCGGGGGAAGTCCACGTCTATGGCCGTTCCGGAGAAATAAATGAGATAGAGAGGATTTTGGCTAAAAGTTCGCAAAGCAATGCTCTTTTGATCGGTGAACATGGAATTGGTAAAAAAACTGTTGTACGTGGCTTTGTATCCAGGATAGTCTTTAGCAAAGTTCTTCCTGTTTTGAAATATAAACAAGTCTTTCAAGTCGACACTGGTGCTCTTTTGTCGGGATCCAGCGATCCGGGTGAAATAGCTACCAGAGTTACTAGGATTTTTAATGAAGCTATTAGGGCGGGTAATATTATTTTATTCTTTGATAATTTTCATGCCTTGTTTTCAAGCAAGCAGGGTGTAGGCCAAGTCGACGTCTCCGAAGTTATTATGCCCTATTTACAAGGGACGATAGATGTTATTGGAACTACTACTATCAAGGATTATCATAAAAATATCGAAGCTAATCCTGGAGTGGCGCAAGCTCTTGATAAAATTACAGTTACCGAACCAAATGCAGATGAAACGCTCCAGGTTTTGGAGGAGATGGTGCCTATTATAGAAAACAGAGATGATGTTTTTTGGCCTTATCAGTCTTTGAGAGAAGTTGTAAGGGTGGCCAGTCGTTATATCCAAAACGTTCCTTTCCCGCAGAAGGCAATTAAGATTGTAGATGAAGTATCAGTCGAGATAGCTAAGTCGGATCGAAAAGTTGTTTTAGCCAAGGATGTGGATGAACTGATGGGTAAGAAACTCGAGGTACCAGTTACTCAAGCTGAAGGTAAGGAAGCAGAGAAACTGTTACATCTGGAAGAATTTTTGCACATGCGTGTTATCGGTCAAAACGAGGCTATCCTAGCGATAGCTGGTGCAATGAGACGGGCCAGATCCGGTATCCAGAGCGAGAAACGTCCGATAGGCACATTTTTATTTTTAGGACCTACGGGGGTTGGAAAAACAGAAACATCAAAAGCGTTGGCCGAAGCTTATTTCGGATCTGAAAAAAGTATGATTAGAGTTGATATGTCAGAGTATCAGGAAGCGTCTTCGGTTTATCGTCTGATCGGTTCTCCCCCTGTTGCTGGATCAGAAGGTGAGAAGGGACAGTTAACCACGTCTGTGATCGATAACCCTTTTTCTCTTATTTTGCTTGATGAGATAGAAAAAGCTCATCCAAATATTTTAACTTTATTTTTGCAGGTTTTTGATGATGGGCGTCTAACTGACAGTAGTGGTAGGACGGTGGATTTTACCAATACGATTATAATTTCGACATCAAATGCTGGTTCGGAGTTAATCCGTCAGAATATTCAAAAGGGTATTTCCGGTGAGCAGATGAAAAAGACATTGCTTGATTTTTTGCAAACGAAGGGAATATTTAGACCTGAATTTCTAAACAGATTCGATGCGGTGGTTGCTTTTCATCCGCTTTCGCAAGAACAGATCTTGCAGGTTGCTAAATTGATGCTAGACCAGCTTGCAAAAAGAATGTCGGAAAAAGAAATCACTCTTGATTTTACCGAAGGTGCTGTTGAGAAATTAGCAAAAGCCGGTTTCGATCCTGTCTATGGCGCAAGACCGATGAGGCGAGTGATCCAAGATAAGGTTGAAAATATGTTAGCCCAATCTATTTTAGCAGGGAAAATTCCGCGTGGCTCAAAGCTGATAATCAACGATACTGATATAAACTAACTAATCAGAAAGAAGGCGCGGCTCGACGAGCCACGCCCTGGTTTTGATATAGGTGGCGGTTATTGTTAGCGTGCTGAACAATATGCTCCCAGCCCCAGTCTTGCATTGTGACAAACTCTCTTGATTGCTCGGAGTCTGGAGACATCAGCATAAGCTCCGTTTCCTTCTTCGCGTAGCTGGTCGGTTGCGTATCTCTCGACCCGTTCGAGTATGTCGACAAGATCGGTGATAAGGTCGCTTGGGCTTTCGCCCTGGCTTTTGCCACTTAAGACTCTCTCTAGGGCTTTACCCATTTTTATGCTCCACCTCTATCTGTGATCAGAACTGATTGTAAAATATCTTATAAGGATTGAAAGATCAAGGGTAATTTGGTAGAATTTTTGTAGCTAAAATTGGGCATGTAGCTCAGCTGGTTAGAGCGCGTCACTGATAATGACGAGGTCGGAGGTTCGAGTCCTCCCATGCCCACCACTTTGGAAAAATCAAGTTTTCGCTTCCCGTTTTCGCCGAGCTGGCGGACTCGGCGACAAGTTTGTAGGGAATTTTCGGGATAATTTGCCACTTTCGATTTTGTAAATAATGGTTCGAGCCGATATTTTTGAAACAGATTCTTTGGCAGTTTTGAAAGTTCAGAATTCAATCGGGAATTTTCGGAAGCTTTTCGCCCAAATTTTTCGGGTCAGAATGCATTCGAACTATTTCCAGAATAGACCACCATCAAGATCCCGCGAATGCGGGATTTTTTGATGGTGGAGAAGACTAGAAGATTAGAGGCGCCCCAAAGGGGACCTGTCGGGTTGACGATGCCGAGGTCTACCCCAAAGCCCTGCTAGCAAGTGGGGATTGGGTGGAAGGGTTCTCCTTATACTTACCACGAAAAACCTTTAAATTTAATCATTTTTGAGGTATATTGTGGATGTGGATTCTGAAGGATACGACAATATTAAGAATTATGTTATTAAGTTGCCAAAGTCGGGCAAGTATGATCCGGCTGATTTTGTTGATTTCTTAAAAACTTTATCTAGAATTTTCAAAAACACTCCTTTTTCTTTGTCTTTGAATATGATCGAGAAGAGGATTTACTATGGATTGAAAATTTCTCGACAACATTATTCTGTGATTGAAAACCAACTTTATGCGGCATTTCCAAAGATCGAGATTGAGCCCATCAAGGGTGGATTGACTTTGGGTAATTCTCATCAAGGCGCTCAAGCTAATTTAAGGTTAAAGCATGGAGACTTTTACCCGTTTTTGAAATATGACCAAATAGATGGGGATTTTCTTGCCGATATATTTAACCAGTTTAGCCGTATTTCAGCTAAAGACCTTTTTTCTTTTGAAGTAAAAATTACTCCCGTAGATTATGATAGGATGCTGTTTTTGATGAAAAGAAATATTAATCTCGGCCTAAAAAGCACAAAAGACAGGTTGAATATATTCCAAGGGATAGTGTCAAAGAAAGCAACCGCTGATGTCAAGCAAAAAGCTCTTGCGGCTGCTCAAGAAAAAAACAAAGAGCCTTTATATATGTGCGAATTGAACTTGGCGATTTTCTCCGACACATACGAGTCGGCCGCTTCGAAGCTGGAACCAATCGCTCAGGTTTTTAATAAGTTAGAAAGCGAATATAACGAGTTTGCGCACAAAACAGGCCCGATTAGCGAACAGGATATGGAAAGGTTGTCTGATTTAAGTTTTGGAAAAAAGTCTCTTTATTTATCTGCCAGTGAGATAAGTACTGTTTTGCACTTTCCGCCGGATACTGATGCGGTACCCAATCTTTACAAGATCCTAGCTCCAAAAGCTGAACCCCCAATTGGCTTGCCCACGTCTGATAGTACTCCGAAGGAAGAACTCTGCCCTTTTGGCAAGACCAATTACCGTAATATAAGAGAAGAGTTTGGTATTAAGAGAAAAGATCGTGCTAGGCACATGTATTTTATCGGTAAATCCGGTGTTGGAAAATCTAAACTTCTGGAGTTGCTGATAAAGGGTGACATAGAGGGTGGACATGGCGTTTGTGTTATCGATCCACATGGAGATCTGGTTGAAAATATCATCCCGTTTATTCCGGAAGATAGAGTAAAAGATGTTATCTATTTTAATGCTCCCGATGAAAAATTTCCTATCTCTTTTAACCCAATTGAAAAAGTCGATAAAGTTTATCGTCAGCAAGTAGCAACCGGATTAATTGAAACCTTCAAGAAGATTTTTGGGGCAAATTGGACGCCAAGATTAGAACACGTGATGCGTATGACTCTACTTGCTTTGCTTGATGCGCCAAAAGCCTCTATTATGTCTGTTCTCTTGCTTTTGACTGACCGAGATTATCGCCAGGAAGTTATAAAAACAATTGACGACCAGGTGGTAAAAAATTTCTGGACAAATGAGTTTGCTGGTTGGAGTGAAAAATTTGACTCCGAGGCGATAATGCCGATTTTAAATAAAATCGGACAGTTTGTATCAAACTCAATAATTAGAAACATTGTTGGTCAAGATGAGAATAAGATTGTTATGCCGGATATCATGAACAACAGAAAAATCCTTTTAGTTAAGCTCCCGAAGGGTATCTTAGGTGAAGAAAATACGGCTCTATTAGGTTCGATGATGGTAACGAAAATTTATCAATCAGCATTAGCCCGAGCAGATATTCCCGAAAAAGATAGGGTCCCTTTTTATCTATATGTTGACGAGTTTCAAAACTTTGCCACTGATTCGTTTTCGAATATTCTATCGGAGTCTAGGAAATATAAGCTTTCGCTTTCAATCGCTCACCAATATGTGTCTCAGCTATCTGATGTTATAAAAAAGACGGTTTTTGGGAATGTTGGTACGATTGTCAGTTTTCGCCTGGGACCTGAAGATGCTGCCTTGCTAGAGCAGGAGTTTGAACCAAAATTTAAAGCAGCTGATATCACAAACCTTGGTGTGCAAGAAATTTATCTCAAAATGTCGATTGATGACGAGGTCAAGGATGCTTTTTCGGCCAGAACTCTTACCGTACCCGAGCCGGAACATAACTTGAAAGATGCTATTGTAAAGTATACTAGAGAACATTATTGCAAGGATAGAAATGAGGCTGAGGGTGAGATCAAGAAGGAAAGGTCCAAAGAGATGGAAGTACTGGAAAAGCTCAAAGATGAAGATTTTTCTGCGCCGATATTGTAGCGGGTAATAACTAATGGCGAATAGTGAATAGCTACAGGTAATAGCTGATTAGCGAAAAAGGCATTATAATTTAGGCGTACCCAATAGCTAGTAGCGTAATATTAGGAGTTATATGGCAGAAAAGAAGAAATGCAAGCAGTGTAACAAGGAATTTACTGTTACGGATGAAGATCTGGCTTTTTTGGAAAAAATATCACCTGAATTTAACGGAAAAAAATATTTAATTCCACCTTCTAATTATTGTGAAGAATGCAGGAATATAAGACGATACTGTTGGCGTAACGAAAGAAACCTTTACAAGAGGAAATGTGATCTTAGCGGTGAAACAATTATAAGTGTTTATTCTCCTGACAAGCCCTTCACTGTTTACTCTAATCCTGCTTTTAAATCTGATAAATGGGATCCGATGAGCTATGGTCGAGACTTTGACTTCAATCAAGGCTTCTTTGAACAAATCCAATCTTTTATGGAAAAAGTTCCACGTCAAGCTAACAATACGATTTTTAATGAAAACTGCGATTATTGTAACCAGACTTGGCACTCCAAAGATTCTTATATGTCGTTTAATTTAGGTTATGGTGAGCGTTGTTTTTATAATAATGAAGCATTTTATGTCAAGGATTGTGTTGATGTCTTCGATGTTAAAAATTGCGAATTCTGCTACATGCTTTTTGATTGTAGTGGCTGTCATAGTTGTAGCTTTCTTGAGCACTGTAAGGATTGTTCTCAGTCGCATTTTTCTTATAATTGTGCAGGTTGTCAAAATGTGGTTTTGTCAACGGGGCTTAAGAACAAACAGTATTATATTAGAAATAAGCAGTATTCTAAAGAAGAATATTTTGAATTGGTAGATGATTTTAAAATGCATAGTCGTACTGGACAAAAAGACTTAAGGAAAGAGTTTGGTGAAATCAAAAAAACTGCAATTTATAAACCCAGCCATAATCTTAAAAGTGAAAATTGTTCAGGCGACTATATTATTGAATCGAAAAATTGTCACGATTGCTATAATATCTTTAAAAGTGAGAACTGCTTTAGAGTTGGTAATATAGATGCTGATGGCAAGGATTGTCGAGATCAAAGCTATATTGCCGAAGCGGAGCTTTGCTATGAGGGCGTAAGTATTTCCGGGTATCATCATTTATTTTGTGTTTTTATGGGCTATGGCCAAGACAATATTTATTGTAATTTTTGTGATAATTGTAAGAACTGTTTTGGGTGCGTTGGCTTAAGGAGAAAAGAATACTGTATTTTAAACAAACAATACTCTAAGGATGAGTATGAGAAGAAGGTTGCCGAGATTGTAAGCCATATGCAAAAAACCGAAGAGTGGGGAGAACCATTTCCGCCAAATATTTCGATATTCGCTTACAACGAATCGGTAGCGCAAGTTTATTATCCCAAGACCAAAGAAGAAGCGCAGAAGTTGGGAGCGTATTGGCAAGATAATAATTATGAGGATGGTTTTACAGGTGATTTTTATCAGCCTAAAGATGATATCTTGGACTATGCTAAAAGCGAAGAAGAAACCAAAAAACTTATTGGCGGTGTGATCAAGTGCGAAAATTCGGGCAGGCCTTTTAAGGTTTTGCCACAAGAGCTTTCTTTTTATATTAAAAATAATATTCCGATTCCAGTGATACATTATAGCGAGAGATACAAGGAGCTGTTTGCTCTTAGAAACCCCAGAGTTTTGTATAAAAGAAGATGTGACTGTGAAGAGCCGGGTCATGGTCATGAGGGTAGATGTACCAACGAATTCGAAACAACCTATGCACCCGACAGGCCGGAAAAAGTGTATTGTGAAGAATGTTATAACAAAACGATATTATAAAAAATATAGAGAG
>Ga0265294_10008635_pt1 | contig 11852 bp, 8 predicted proteins | sample MunlanPumphouse3_FD_192504 | JGI IMG/M metagenome (GOLD analysis project Ga0265294, IMG submission 192504) | Groundwater microbial communities from a municipal landfill in Southern Ontario, Canada - Pumphouse #3 | ecosystem: Environmental > Aquatic > Deep subsurface > Groundwater | place... | reverse complement strand
TAAAACAATAGTACAATATTTAACCTCTCACGTCTTACAACTAACAATTCTCAACTCATCACTTTTAACTTTTAATGTCAACTCTTAACTCTTCACTCTTCACTCTTAACTCTTAATTCTTAATTCTCTCCCACACCCCGTAACGCATATCCCAGACCCCACGCCCCACACCACTTTTAACTTTTAATTTTTAACTTTTCACTCACGTTGTCAACTGTCAACTGTCCATTGTCAATTATTTATTTCACCTGTTCCAATATCCAGTTTGTAATATCAGAAAGAACTTCGGGCGAAATTGTCTGTTCAATTTTTCCATATTCATCAAGTTCTCCGGTTGTGCTTTCTTGAAAAAGATGATTTAGCTGTGGGTAAGATTTGACGGTGTAATGCTTGTTGTTTGCTTTTTTTAAGGCAGCTTCTATCTTATTGAGATTGGTTTGGTATTCCACCTGTGTATCGTTTTCTCCATTAATTGCCAGTACCGGAATGCTAACTTTCTCCAAATAAACCAATGGATCTGTTTTGAGGAAGCTTCTGAACCATGGAGACGCTATGTTACTCGTAGTTTTCTCAACAAAAACGTCCTTCTTCACTTGTGGTTGTATTTCCTGCGGAAGATTTTCCCACAAAACACCTAATTCTTTTTTCAACGTATCTCTTTCTTCGTTGCTGCCTACATATTCAGACCAATTGGTAACAGATTCGTAAATACTTCTTAGAATCTTGTCCAAATCCTCCTTTTCTCTCTCAGAAATAGATGTTTTATTGAATGCAAATTGATTTTGTGCCAAAGATAATTCGGCACCTGAAACTCCTAATCCGGCCATAAGAACTATAAACTTTACATCGTTGTTTCGTGCGGCAATTATGGGTGCAATAATTCCTCCTTCGCTGTGTCCAATCAATCCCAAATTTGACGTATCAATTTCTCTTCTTTTCTTTAGATAATTGAGAGCAGCCTCCGCATCGTCCGCAAAATCTTGCGTTGTTGCAGTGAAATACTCACCTCCCGATTCTCCGGTGCCTCTTTTATCAAATCGTAAAACAGCAATTCCGTTTCGAGTTAAATAATCAGCTAACACCCAAAAAGGTTTGTGCCCAAATACTGTTTCATCTCTGTCGTTTGGTCCACTTCCGGCAATAAGAACAACAGCCGGACTCTTCTCTTTTTCTTTGGGCAGCGTTAAAGTTGCACTTAGATCAATTTTCTCTTTCAAATTTGTAAAAACTACCTCCTCCACTTTATATGGATAAGGTTCTTTAGGCTCTTGAGGACGTAGTTGAGTTTTCTTTTCTGTTCTAACAAGCGTAAGCGGAAAAGGCAAACCGTTTTGATTGAATGTACCAAAGAGTGAATCGCTCTTGAGCGTCGCTTGATAAAATATCCCTAAGTTTGAAACAATTATTTGAAGTTTATCGTTGTCAAAAGATGTTTTTGTGGTTGCAATACCAAATGCTCCTTGTGTGGGACTATCCATTGTTGAAACAAAATTATTCGCCTGCTTTTCAATATGAAAAACAATTTCAAGATTGGTTCCCTGTATCTCAAGTATACCTTGCCACGATCCACTAATTTCTTGAGAAAAAAGTGAGGTCAAAGTGAAAAGGGAAAACACACAACTGATTATTAATTTCATAATTGGGACAATTAGCCGTAAAAGGAATGATGAGTAGTTATAACAATCACAAAAATAACAAATTCTTTGAATAAATGAATGATTCCAAACATATTGATGAATAACAATTCTAATAATTTTAGACAGTCATACAATGAGTATTGTCGTTACTTGCACTTTTGGAGCAATGTATAATTCACTCGTTTTGAACATTTAAAACATTTTTTAGATTGAGATTATATGTTTTTGTTATAAGTTTGCACTCTTATTATAAAAATAAAGATGTACAAATGGACATAGAAAATATAGAAATTACTTATCTCACAATCACGGCGTTTAGGGAATTAAGACCATTCATGGTTGATTCTTATAAATACATTTCCGACGAAATGTGGTCGGAAGAGAAGATAAAAAAACTCATTAAAATTTTCCCGGAAGGGCAAGTTGCAATAAAGGTAAATGGCGAAATTGCAGGATGTGCTCTTTCTATAATTGTGGATTACGACAAATATGATGATCATCATACATATGAGCAAATAACAGATAATGAGAATTTTGGCACCCACGATCCTGAAGGAGATATGCTATACGGGATTGAAGTTTTTATTCAAAAAAACTATCGCGGTCTGCGCCTGGGAAGAAGACTTTACGATTATCGGAAAGAATTGTGCGAACAATTAAATCTAAAAGGAATTGTTTTTGGGGGGAGAATTTCGAATTATCATCGTTATTCGTTAGAACTTTCGCCCGAACAATATGTAAGTAAAGTTCGCAGAAAAGAAATTCACGATCCCGTGTTCGATTTTCAAATGGCAAATGATTTTCAGCCTTCAAAAATTATTAAAGATTATTTGAAAGGAGATGAAGCTTCTGAGAGTTACGGTGTGTTGATGGAATGGAGAAATATTTATTACGAAAAGCCGGATAAAAAGCCTGTTTTCACCAAGAAAAATATTCGGGTGGGACTTATTCAATGGCAAATGCGTTTGTATAGAAATTTGGATGATGTGATGGAACAGGTTGAGTATTTCATCGATACTGTTTCCCGCTATCAGTCCGATTTTATTCTTTTTCCGGAATTCTTCAATGCACCTCTCATGTCGGAGTATAACCATTTAACCGAATCGGGGGCAATCAGAGAGCTTGCCAAGTTTACAAAGCCCATTATTCAAAAATTATCGGAACTGGCAGTTTCATACAACATAAATATTATTTCCGGAAGTATGCCGGAAGTCACCGACGAGGGTTTGTTCAATGCAGGTTATCTTTGTCGCCGAGACGGAACCACGGAGAGGTATGAAAAAATACATATAACTCCTGACGAAAAAAGAATTTGGGGTTTACAAGGAGGAAAGAGTTTCCAGACATATGATACAGATTGCGGTAAGATTGGAGTTCTTATTTGTTACGATGTGGAATTTCCGGAGCTGAGCCGTATTATGGCCCAAGATGGAATGGATATTTTGTTTGTGCCTTTTTTAACAGATACACAAAATGCTTATTCGCGCGTACGAAATTGTGCTCAATCGCGCGCTATTGAAAACGAATGTTATGTCGCAATTGCGGGTTCGGTAGGCAATCTCCCAAAAGTGCAGAACATGGATATTCAATATGCTCAGTCAATGGTTTTCACACCGTGTGACTTTGCTTTTCCCGCCGATGGAATTAAGGCGGAAGCAACGCCGAATACGGAAATGATTTTGGTTGTCGATTTGGATGTAGATTTATTGCGGGAGTTAAATGAATTTGGAAGCGTAACTAATTTACGTGATAGAAGAAGTGATATTTACGAAGTAAAACGGAAAAGGAAAAAGGCACAAACTAAAGAGAAATTAGAAGATAAATGATGAATGATGTGTAAGTCACAAGATTTCATTTATCGTTATCAGATAAAAAATAGATAATATCTGGATATAGAAGAAACGGAAAAAAACAGTTAATTAGGAGTGTTGGAAAAGGTAAAGAAACGATGTATATAACTGATGATGAATAACAGTGTTAGTTACTCTTCTTAAGAAAAGGATAAATGCTCTATTTTGATAAGCTTAATGTTGTTTTCTCTTTTATTGCAAAGACGTATCATTTTTTTTTGTATTTTTGCAACCGCAAACTCAATAGGTTAAACTAATTTGATCGCAAGATATTGGTTTAGATAGTTGATTTTTAAAATAAGTTTGACTAAATGGAGCATCTTATTGATAATTTAATTGATTTAGCTTTTGCCGAAGATATTGCAGATGGCGATCACACAACACTTTGTAGCATTCCTGCTGATGCCACGGGCAAAGTGAAACTAATAATTAAAGAAGTTGGTATTTTAGCCGGAGTTCAAATCGGGAAACGTGTTTTCCATAAGGTAAATCCGGAGCTTAAAATTGATCTGCTTCTTAACGATGGAGCTAAGGTTAAACCGGGCGATGTTGTTTTTACTGTTGAGGGTAAAGTACAATCAATTCTGAATGCAGAACGAATTGTACTAAACATTATGCAACGCATGAGCGGAATTGCAACAACAACTCACAAGTACGTTACTGTGCTAAAAGGAACAAAAGCAAAAGTGTTAGACACACGAAAGACTACTCCCGGAATGCGTGTTTTAGAAAAGCAGGCAGTGAAAATTGGAGGAGGAGAGAACCATAGAATGGGACTTTTCGATATGATCTTACTTAAAGATAATCACGTCGATTTTGCCGGAGGCATCGAAAAAGCTATTTTAGGGGCAAACAGTTATTTAAAGGATAACAATAAAGCTCTGAAAATAGAAATTGAAGTTCGCAACATGGAAGAGCTGAAAGAGGTGCTGCGTGTGGGAGGAGTTGACAGGGTGATGCTTGATAATTTCACTCCTGAAAAAACTAAAAAAGCTGTAGAGTTCGTGAATGGACGCGTGGAATTAGAATCTTCGGGCGGCATCACTTTTCTAACCATTCGCGATTATGCCGAAACCGGAGTTGATTTCATTTCTGTAGGTGCTCTAACTCATTCGGTTAAAGGGCTGGACATGAGTTTAATTGCGTTTTAATTAATAAATTAAATGAGCAAAAACAATACAAAACAAGCTTTGCTTGACCAACGTTACATGCGCATGGCGCTAATATGGGCTGAAAATTCATATTGCAAAAGACGACAAGTAGGAGCCATTTTGGTGAAAGATAAAATGATTATTTCGGATGGTTACAATGGAACTCCCTCTGGTTTTGAAAATATATGCGAAGACGAGAACAATGTGACCAAACCTTACGTTTTACATGCAGAGGCAAACGCCATTACTAAAGTAGCACGTTCCAACAACAGCAGTGAAGATGCAACTCTATATGTAACTTCATCGCCATGCATTGAATGTGCAAAACTAATTATTCAAGCAGGAATAAAACGTGTTGTTTATACTGACTCATATCGTTTGAGCGAAGGTGCCGAGCTTTTAAAGCGAGCAAATATTGAAATTACGTGTGTTAAGTTATAACACTAAAAAAATATAAAAAAGAAAAAACTAATATATATAAATGAATCCTGAAAAAAGATTGCGTGCTTGGCTGCCCTTATGGATTGCTTTAGGAATTGCCACCGGTATATTTATTGGAAATCGTTATTCTGTTTTCAACTTGGGTAGTGGAAGGTTTGGATCAGAGAAATTTGATTCCGTTCTTCGCTACATCAACGAATCGTACGTAGATACAATAAAAATGCCCCTTCTTCTTGAAGATGCTATTCCGAGTATTGTGGAGGGCTTAGACCCTCATTCACGTTATTTTACATCGGAGCAAATGCTTCGATTGACCGAAGAACTGGAAGGACACTTTTCGGGAATTGGAGTGGAGTTTTTCGTGCAACAAGATACTATCGTTGTAATGGGTATTATTAGCGGCGGACCATCTGAAGCGGCCGGCATAAAACCAGGCGATAGAATTATTACAGTGAACGACTCATTGGTCGCCGGAAAAAACATAACCAACTCAGGAGTGGTAGAAAACCTGAGAGGCGAAAAAGGATCGAAAGTAACCTTGGGAATTTATCGAAAACCCGATCCCAACATATTAGATATCACAGTTACACGTGGCGATATTCCGGTTAATAGCGTAGAAACTGCCTACATGATTACCGAAGATATTGGTCTTATAAAGGTTGTAAAATTTGGTGGTCATACCTTCAACGAATTCATATCAGCTTTGTCGAAACTTAAAAACCAAAACGCCAAATCTTTTATTATCGATTTGCGTGGAAACGAGGGTGGATATTTAGAAGCCGCAACTTCCATGATTAATGAGTTTTTGTCCAAAGGAGATCTTATTGTTTATGCCGAAGGAAGGAGTTTTCCGCGTAGCGATAGTTATGCCAATGGTTCCGGAACATGCAAAACAAACGATTTGGTGGTTCTTATAGATGAGTTAAGCGCTTCTTCCAGCGAAATTTTTGCTGGTGCAATTCAGGATAACGATAGAGGATTGGTCATAGGCAGGCGTTCCTTTGGAAAAGGTCTTGTTCAGAGTCAGCGTGTTTTTAAAGACGGTTCTGCTATGCGTTTAACAGTAGCACGCTACTATACGGCATCGGGAAGATCCATTCAGCGCGATTACGAAAAAGGTAAAAATACAGAATACGAAATGGAAGCCGTATATCGATATATGCAAGGCGATTATGTTAACACTGACACTATTGACTCCGAACACATGACTCCTTTTAAAACAACGGGAGGCAGAACGGTTTTTGGTGGTTCAGGTATAATGCCCGATATTTTCATTCCGCGCGATTCGGTTGCTATGAATTCCTATTACTATTCTTTGATGAATAAAGGACTCGTACAAGAATACGCCGCATATTATACAGATTTAAATAGATCGAAACTCGATAAATTTGATTCATGGGAAGAATTGAACGAATATCTTAAAAAGCAACCCGCCTTAGTTAATCTTGTAAGTTATGCCGATTCCAAAGGAATTCGTCGTCGTCCTTATCTGATAAATGAGGCAGGCGAGTTGTTAGAAAGTATATTAAACGGATTTATTGTGCGGCATTTTTGGGGATACGATGGTTATTATCCCGTTTATTTTGAAACTGATAAGTTGGTAAATAAAGCAGTTGAGCTTTTAGAAACAGGGAAAGCTTCGCCCAACGCTATAGTGAACGAAGAGTACAAATAAAAGGTCTATTTAAAAAAATGAAAAAAGCATTGAGAGAAGAGACGGTTTCGTTGACAAAAGCTTACTCAGAAAAAGAGCTTAATCATTTTTCGAACGAAATTTTTAAAAATCTTGAGCAATTACAGGTTTTTGCAAAAACTAAGTGTATATTAGCATATTATAGTTTTCATGGAGAAGTGCATACGCACGACTTTATTGAGAAATATGCCCGGGAAAAGAAAATTATTCTTCCTGTTGTACAAAAAGATAAGTTAGTGTTGAGAGAATATAAGGGTAAGAATGATTTGCAAAGATCGGCTTATGGTATTTTAGAACCCACTGGTCCGGATTTTACAAACTTCTCAGAGATAGATTTAGCAATCGTTCCCGGTCGTATGTTCGATCGAAAACTGAATAGACTTGGAAGAGGCAAAGCTTATTATGATAAGTTGCTAACAAACCTTTCGGCCTTTTTAGTGGGAGTTTGCTATCCGTTTCAATTAATAGACGAAATCCCTGTTGAACCACATGATTTTCCGATGGATTGTGTAATCACATCTGATGAAATTATTACTTGATTGTCATGAAACAGTTGTTTCTTTCAATTGAGAAAATGATTATTTTATTTGAATAGCATGCTGCATAATGTGTTAGGATTTGAGCTAAAAATTATATTCAAGAGTCCACTCCGAAAACCCTCAAATGCTGATTATTAGTCTTTTTCTGCCCTTTGTTCCTGAAGGGGAAAGCCTAATAATCAGCACTCTGCCAAAGTCCCTTTTAGTTAGGGGATTTAGGGGCGGCAATGAATGAAATTGACTTTTCGGCGTAGACTCATTCAATATATTATCATATATTTGCATCAGATTATTTATAAATAATAACAGATGAAATTCTTAAAACGTTTTCTTGCCAAAAGAGTCCTTCCACGTACAACGATTTTGTTGTTAGATATCTTAATACTGATAGTTTCAGTATTTATGGCCTATATATTGCGTTTTAATTTTGAGACTCTAACGGCATCTATGGACAAAATAGGTGTGCTTTTATTGATACTAATCTTTTTCAATATTATCACCTTTTTTTCTTTTAAAACTTTCAGTGGAATTTTACGATTCTCATCGTTCAATGATTTACTTCAGATAATCTACGCACTGTCTATTGGATATTCTCTAACTTTCCTTTTGCTAAACTTTCTTGGAGGTACAATTGGTCCTTTTCATATCAGCAAAGAGATATTTGTTTTATCTTATATACTGAATGCAGTGTTGATGATTTTCTTTCGCATCTTTGTAAAGGAGATGTATGATCTGCTTACAAACCAAAACTTTAATCCGAAGAACGTTTTTGTGTATGGTACGCAACAACCGGGAATACGAATTGCTAAGTCTTTAAAAGGTAGCAACGAGTTTGATTTCTGCGTAAAAGGTTTTATTTCTGATGAAGAGCAAATGATTGGAAAAAATATTTTAGGGGTAAAAGTATATGGAACAGACAAAAATCTTTTCAGAGCTTTAGAGCAGAAAGATATTAAGAGAATCATCATTTCTCCTCATAAGATGCAGGACATCGAAGATTCCCACTTATTGGACAAATTCCTGGAAAATTCCATTTCTTTGATGACAACCTTGCCCATGAGTGAATGGATGGGTGAGAAAATAACGAAAAATCAATTAAAAGAAATTCAAATTGAAGACCTTTTGCCGCGTAAACAAATAGAAATTAATATGCGAAGCATAGCGGCTAATTTAGAAGGCAAGCGAGTGATGATTACCGGAGCGGCCGGTTCAATTGGAAGTGAAATTGTACGTCAAGTTGCGGCTTTTAATCCGTATCGTTTAATACTCATTGATCAAGCTGAAACACCTTTGCATTCTCTTCGATTGGAAATAAGGGATAAATGGAAAGAGGTGAAAGCTCACACAATAGTAGCCGATGTTGGCAATTATTCTCGATTAGAAAAAATATTTAAAGATACAAATCCCGACTATATTTTTCATGCCGCCGCATATAAGCATGTGCCGATGATGGAGGAAAATGTATCCGAAGCTGTACAAACAAATATTCAAGGAACTAAAAATACGGCAGACCTTGCCGTGAAGTATCATGCCAAGAAGTTTGTGATGATATCAACCGACAAGGCTGTTAATCCCACCAACATCATGGGTTGCTCCAAACGGATTTCGGAAATATACATCCAATCACTTTCGAAACACATTAAAGATAATAAAATAAGCTCTACACAATTTATCACCACCCGATTTGGGAATGTGTTGGGTTCAAGCGGATCTGTTATACCTCTTTTCAGGGAACAAATTAGCAAAGGAGGTCCCGTTACAGTAACTCATCCCGATATTATGCGCTATTTTATGACTATCTCTGAGGCATGCCAATTGGTTCTTGAAGCTGGATCGATGGGAGAAGGCGGTGAAATATTTATATTCGATATGGGTAAACCGGTTAAGATTTTGGATTTAGCCAAACGAATGATCCGTTTATCAGGAGCATCTCATAATATTAAAATAGAATTTAGTGGTTTGCGACATGGGGAAAAATTGTATGAAGAGCTGCTGAGTTCTGCAGAACATTCTATACCCACACATAACGATAAAATTTTGGTGGCAACCGTTCGTGAATATGAATATCAGGATATAAACGTGCTCATCGAACAATTAATAAAGGACTCGTTCAAGTATGATGACATGCAGACAGTTTCCTCCATGAAAGCAATTGTTCCCGAATTTAGGAGTGTAAATTCGCCGTTCGAGAGCATTGATGAATTCAATGAAGCAAAAATATCTAAAAGAGGCTGAGATTAGTTAGCCAATTGCAGATTATATAATTTGGTGTAATATCCATCTATCTCATACAGGCTATCATGAGAACCTTGTTCAACAATTTCGCCTTCGTGAATAACATAAATTTCATCCGCATTTTTTATTGTTGAAAGACGGTGTGCAATTACGATTGTAGTTCTGTTTTTCATTAATCGTTCCAAAGCTTCTTGTACCAATTTTTCCGACTCAGTATCAAGCGCCGATGTGGCTTCATCAAGAATCAATATTTGTGGATTTTTCAAAACTGCTCGTGCAATACTTATTCGTTGACGCTGCCCTCCCGATAGTTTACCACCTCTGTCTCCAATATTTGAGTCGTATCCCAATGGAGTGCCCATGATAAATTCATGTGCATTGGCCACTTTTGCTGCCTCTTCAACTTGTTCTTGAGTTGCCTGGTTAACTCCAAAAGCAATATTGTTGAAAAAAGTATCGTTAAAGAGAATGGCCTCTTGATTTACATTCCCCATGAGTGAACGTAAATCAAACAAAGAAGTATCTTTAATATTGATAGAATCAATTAATATTTCACCCTTCTGTATATCATAAAAACGAGGCAATAAATCTACCATGGTCGATTTACCTGAACCCGATTGCCCTACAAGTGCTATCGTTTTTCCTTTATTTATTTCTAAGTTCATCCCTTTTATTACCCAATCACTTTGATATTTAAACCAAACGTCTTTGAACTCTATTTTCTCTTGAAATTTTATTTTCTTCGGATTAGGTTTTTCTATGATATTGTTTTGTGCTTCCAATATTTTATCAATTCTCTCCATAGATGCTAATCCACGTTGTATAGCGTAGGAGGCTTTTGTGAGATCTTTGGCAGGATTAATAACGAGGTAAAACACCGTGAGGTAATATATAAACACCGACGCATCTAATAATGAGTTGTCTCTCAAAATTAAAGTACCTCCAAACCACAAAACAAATGCAATAGTAATGGTGCCTAATAATTCGCTCATTGGATGCGCCAGGTATTGCCGACGAGCAATTTTGTTAGACATATCTCTAAATTCACTACTTCCTTTGTGGAATCTGTCCGAAACCTTTTGTTCGGCATTGAATGCCTTGATTATGCGTAAACCTCCAAGAGTTTCTTCAATTTGAGACATAAGTTCTCCCCATTTGTTTTGAGCTTCGAACGATGTTCTTTTCAGCTTTTTGCCTACTGCGCCCATTACGTAGCCCATTATAGGCAACAAAACAAGAACAAACAATGTAAGCTCCCAGCTTATAATAAGCATAGTTGTAAGAAACACAACAATCATGATTGGGTTTTTAAGCATCATTTCCAAAGAATTCATAACAGAATTCTCAACTTCGTTTACGTCACCCGACATGCGAGCTAATATATCGCCTTTGCGTTCTTCCGAAAAGAAGCCAATTGGAAGTGAAAGAATTTTATCGTTTATATTATCTCTAATATCTTTTACAACTCCCGTACGTATAGGTACAATAAAATAGGTACTCAAAAACGCAGCTCCCGTTTTTAAAAATGTCATTATTGTAAGTATAACTGCTAATATCAAAAGGGTAAATCCGGCACCATATGTATTAATAATGTCTCCAATGAACCAGTAGCCATTGTTCTTCAGAATATCTAATGTTGATATACCAACGGCATCCCAAGGAATAAATTCATAAGTTTCAGGATTCGTTTTAAAAAGTATCTGTAATATAGGGATGATCAGTGCAAATGAAAACACATTTAATAATGCATTCAATACATTAAATAGAAGATTTAGGAGGATATAATTCTTATAAGGAGGAAGAAATCTTTTCGCAATTTTAATTACTCCATTCATATTAACGGTTCCTTTAAGTGTAAAAAATAATTGGGCATCTCTTTTTCTTTTTATTTGAGGGCGCAATGTAGTTATAAAATGGGATATTTCACAGCATTTTGAACATCGAATACCTTTCTCAGTCTGTTTTCGAAAATAAATATCATTTTCTTCTTTTAAGTAGATTGCTTAAAATGCGCCAGTTAGATTCATGCGGAAAATTATTTACGAAATAATGTTCAATTTATTTGCTTTACATTTGGCATCTATCCTAAAAGATTCTATCTTTGCACCCGCTTTTAGAAATAAAGGCAATCAGATAAGGAAAAGCGATTCCAATCTGCGTGAGAAATAAATTTCTAAAACATTTGGTGCTTATCAAAAGATATATTATCTTTGCACCCGCTTTTAAAGATAGAACCTATCTACGAGGGCAAAATCAAGCGATCTTTTAAAGACTTACATACACGTTTATAATTAAAATAGACAAGA
>Ga0265294_10008634_pt1 | contig 11853 bp, 7 predicted proteins | sample MunlanPumphouse3_FD_192504 | JGI IMG/M metagenome (GOLD analysis project Ga0265294, IMG submission 192504) | Groundwater microbial communities from a municipal landfill in Southern Ontario, Canada - Pumphouse #3 | ecosystem: Environmental > Aquatic > Deep subsurface > Groundwater | place... | reverse complement strand
TAAAGCTCCTGATTTTAACCAAAATGATAAATTTTTTATTCACTACGTTATTTAATTTATGCTTGAAATAATGTATATTCAAATTATAAGCAATTAAAAAAGAAAAAAGCATTTAATGTGAAAGAAAGGTCTTCTAACAGGCTGATGGAATTTTAACCACTTAAGCGGTAATTGCGGACATAAAATTACCGAAAGCAAGGAGCGGAAAAAATGAAAAATCACAATAATGATCACGTGGTTTCGAAAAGAATCAATTCCCGTAAATTCACACTTATCGAACTCCTCGTTGTGATCGCGATCATAGCAATACTGGCGGCCATGCTGCTTCCGGCGCTTAACAAGGCGCGGGACCGGGCAAAGGCAATTTCATGCAAAAGCAACCTGAAACAGCTTGGGCTCATCATGCTGATGTATATTGACAACAATGACGGCTGGCCGGCTCCGCAGAACACTGGCGGCCTCACTTGGCTTTGTTATTGGAAAACAGGAGGTTATCTGAAGAATGAAAAATGGCTGATGTGTCCGTCAAATACCGACACTTCGATTAAGCCTGATATAAAAAGTTTAAACAACAATAACAGTTGTTACGGAATCAGTTGTCGGCTAGGCAAGAGGAAACTGTCGAGAATTGCCAATGCAGGCAGCATTGTCATGTTGGTCGATGCCACCTATTATTATGCCCCGAATACTGGTACCTGGTGGTCAGTCCCGTCTACTTATGAATTCACTTATAATAATCCCGACCAGTTTGCTTTTCGTCATGATAAAATGGTCAATATAGTTTATTTAACCGGACATGTCAAAGATCAGAAAAAAGTGCTGAAGTCTGAACTGACCACACCTGACGACCTTTAAACACTTCATAACCTTTGCTCATTTAAGGAGGAAAAATGCAAAGAATAATCATTATTGCAGGTATATTCCATATGCTGACGGTAAGTTTGGGAGCGGCGGAATATAATTATAACTGCATCGGCAAATATACCGATTCCGCCGGCGGCAATTTCAAAACTGCTCCATTTGATGGAAACCTCGAAACCTACCTTGCCTGGAACGGACAGCAGAAAGATACGCCTTGTGGAATGATTATTAATTTCTACAGATTGGTGAATATAACGCAAATTAAGATTACTACAGATGGTAAAGAGCAACGCATAGTTCCCACGGTGGAAATATGGAATATGGAAAAATTCAGATGGTTGCCTTTTACAAATGCGCCTGAATGGGAAAAAAATACGGAACGGGGGAAAAATACGTTCACACTGAAAAACAATGCCGGACAACCAAGTTGCGCCATCAGGATTCTTCAAGGGAAAAAACGGTTTCGCATTTACGAATGTGCTCTTTTCGACAATAATAAAAACGGGCGGGATAAACTGTTGACTCCGCCTGTCAAATGGAACGAAAACAGGAAAGGCGGGCAGGTAATAATTCCAGATGAAAAACGTGATCTTGTAACTGGCAACAAACGCATGACGCTATGGCAGCCGGGAGGGATAGGCGGCAGACACTTGGCAGTGGGTTTGTGTAATGGAACCAGACGCAACGACCGGATATTGATGCGGTTGGATTGCTCGTCAATGATAGCAAAAGGGAAAGTACGGAAAGCTGAATTATTTTTTGTGGCAGGGCCTCTCGGCGGCAGGTCATCCCGTCCTTTTCTGCTGGAATACATAGAAAATAATAATCCGGAATTGACTAAAGCCGACTTGGCATATGATCGTACAATCGAAGTCGCACATTTTGTTTCCGACAATATGAAGTATCCGCAGGAATTCAGACTTGATCTGACAAAGATTGTCAATATGGCGCTGGACAAGGGGGCCGGAGTATGCAAATTCAGGTTTCGTGATATAAAAGCGGACAAACTTGGCAATCCGGAGAAAATAACGAACGCAATTACGCTTTCAAACGTCAAGCTTATTATTACGCCGTAAGACATAAAATACGCTTTTATAATAGAAATTCAGGACAAAACGCCTGATAATCCAATGTGGTAATGCAATTTCAAAACCGTTATACTTTATGCGGTTGAAATTCTAACTTTGACGAGCGGGGGTGTGGATTGGATTTTCGTCTTGCGATGTTTTTCGTATCCGGCTCGCGGGTACGCTCGCCCTCCAGCGTTCATAGTTCAGCGGAGTTCTTCCTGGAGGGCGAAGCTATGACGAGCCGTTTATGGAGAACGTTATTTTGCAATACAAAGTTAATTGTGCAGAAAAAAGTTTAAATTTCAACCATATAGAGTATAAATAAAACCGACTTGACTTTTATGAAAAAAGAAAAAAATTATGATTTTCGGGTGCGCCTGGATCAGGTGCATAAACCGGATATACTGGATGATAATACTGTACGGCATCAAGGGGAGATCTCAGTCGACGCCGGCTGGGCGATAGCTCCGGCGGCGGATGCCGGCCAACTGGTTCAGAGCGCGGCGGAAGACTTGCGGGATTATTTTCTGATCAGCATGAAGCTCCCGCTGAAAATAACTCCTGGCGGCAATTCCGGAATAGTGCTCGAACTGATGCCGGAACTGCCCTCGCCAGGAAGTTTTCGCATCAGTGTTGAATCCGGCCGGATCACCATTGCCGGACGCGATCCGCGCGGTGTCCGTTTCGGCTGTATTCGTCTTGAAGATATTTTTAACTTGCGCGGAGCGCCTTTTATCGAAAAATCCAGTTGGCTCAGCGAACGGCAGATAACTCCGCGCCTGGTTCATTCAGGACGCGGAATCGAAGATTATCCTGACGAGCATCTTAATGCGATTCTGCATGCCGGATTTGACGGGATAGTGATTTTTATTCGCGATATAGACCGCACTAACGTCGGTTATATGGATATCAATGCGGTGATTGAACGGGCGGAAAAGTTCGGGCTTAGCACGATACTGTTCAGTTATCTGCCCAGTTTCAAGCATCCTGATGATCCGGATGCCGAAGCTTTTTTCGATAATATTTACGGACGGATATTCCGGCATTACCCCAAAGCCGGGGGGTTGATGATGTCTCCGGAATCTTCCGAGTTCCCAAGCCGCGATCCGGCAAGCACCGGTAAAACCTGGCGGGAAAGCACCGTTGACGGGATAAGCGATCCCCGCCCCAGTCCGGGCTGGTGGCCTTGTGAGGATTATCCGCGCTGGCTGAAACGGGTGCGTGACGCGGTACGTAAAGTTAATCCCGAAGCACTGATAATATTCAATACTTATAACTGGGGATGGGCTCCGGAAGCGGACCGCAGGAGATTTCTGGAAGCCCTGCCTGAAGATATTATAATCCAGATTACTTTTGAGTTGTTTGAGGAGATCAGACGCGAAGGCGTGATATGCCGGATCATGGATTACTCCATATCCGCTGACAAACCGGGGTTTTATTTTACCAGCGAAGCAAAAAATGCCTGGGAATTAGGCATACCTTTGCTGGCTACCAGCAATACTGCCGGTATGACCTGGGATTTTGGCTGCATACCTTACGTCCCGGTTCCCCAGCAGTGGATCCGCCGTTTTAAGGTGCTCGACTATGCCCGCCGGCAGTGGGGAGTCAGCCGTTATTACGAAAATCACCATTACGGCTGGTGGCCTTCAGTTATTACGGAACTGGCAAAATGGTATTTTCAGAGCCCGCAGGCGGATATTGACAATTTACTCAGGCAACTGGCGGAACGCCGTTCCGGCGGCCGGGCGTCTTCTCACTTGCTCAGGGCTTGGGATTTGTGGAGCGAGGCTATCGGGTATTATGTCCCGAGCAATGAGGATCAATACGGCCCGTTCCGGGTAGGCCCCGCCTATCCTTTAATATTCCATCCAAACATTACCCGTACCATGTCCGGCAAAGAGATTGCCTTTCCTACCGCACCAGAAGCCCATTTCGGTAATTCGATTATCAAAACCATGTATCAGCCGTTTGAGAATGCCGGCCAGACACCGGGAGCTATTCGCTGTCCGGTTGAGCTCAAATCGTTGCACCGGATGCTGAAACTCTGGAGACGGGGCATTGCCGCGATGGAGAAAGCGTTGGCATTGACTCCCGAGCCGAGGCGCGGCGAAATTGAAACAGAATTGAACCTCGGCCGCTTTATCGCCAATTGCATAATTACCGGTATCAACACTAAAAAATGGTGGATTTTGAATACCGCGCTGACGACGTCGAATTCAGTAGAAAAGTCACTGCGGCTGCTGAGCGAGATTGAAACGCTCGCCATAAAAGAAATTGAAAATGCCCTTGCAACGATTCCGCTTGTCGAAGTTGATTCCCGGCTTGGCTGGGAACCCAGCATGGAATATGTTTGCGACCGTTGGCATCTGGAGTGGAAAGTCAAGCAGGTGCGAACGATGCTTGACGGTGAAGTGTCAGTATATCGCACAATGTTAAATTTGAAATAAGCAAAAGAAGGTTTTGAACATGCGCTACAAGAAAATGCTACCTTACCAGTTGCGCGAAGCGATTGAAAAAAACGTTCCGGTCGTTTTGCCGCTCGGCGTGCTCGAATATCATGCCGAACACTTGCCGCTGGGAGTTGATACGACAGTAGTGGAAATTATTTTGGAACGCCTTGAAGCGAAACATCCGGAAATGGTGCTTATGCCCGCGTTTTGTTACGGCAGCGCCAGTTATGCGGTGGCGGATGCCGTCAGCAAAGGAAGCGTTGAAATAGATTCCATGGCGGTATGCCGTTTTGCGGAGGAATTGTTCCGCAGCCTGTTGGAGATCGGCTTCCGCAATATCCATGGTTTTATTTTTCATCAGAGCGAAAACTTTGTCCAGGGTATGCCCACTGACTTGGCGTTCCGTTTTGCCGCGCGGCGCAGCCTCTTCGCTTTTTTCGAAAAACGGGATGGACGCGGCTGGTGGGGGGATGAAAGCATGAAAAATTATTGCGAAGGCAACAATCCATTTGACTATATACGGATTCATCCTCTGGACAATGCGGAGATCAGTCGAAAATATCCGCCTGACCACGCCGGGAAAATGGAGACTTCGCTGATGCTGGCGCTCGCACCCGGACAGGTGGATATGACGCATTTTTCTCCAGCCTTGTGGTTTGCCCGTGATGCGCTGGACGCGAGCGCGGAATACGGCGAGGATATAACTGGTATTTACCTGGACAATATAGAGCGAATACTGTTCGACGGAAGTAATTGCCGGGCGGTTAAAAATTAAATCTGAATAAAAAAAAGGAATATGCTATGTCAAAAATTGATCTTATGAGCAGACAATCGAGAAAAAGCCGTAAAAATTTCAGAAAGGATTGTTTTTATTTCCCGTATTTATGTGGGCAGTGCAGAAAAATATTGATGAAAAAACTTTTATTCGGATTTTTGATTATGACAGCTTTATCAGTATTCGCGGTGTCCGACGCTTTTCGGCAAAGCGGCGGAAAACCTTATGGCGAGATTGTTATTGCCGCCGATGCTCCTTCCAGCGTCCGTCTGGCGGCAAAGGAACTTGCCGGATTCATCCGGCAATCGTGCGGGGCGGAATTGAAGATATGCGACAATGGTTACGGAAATACCACCGAGCCTAAAATTTTTATCGGCGGCAGCCCCGGACTGAAAAAACATAATATCACTGCCGGTAATCTCAAAAGCGACGGCTTCAGAATTGTCGCCCGTCCGGGCTTCTTCGCAATAATAGGAAGGGACTACAGCGGCCCGCCGCTTATCGGTTTCCGGGACCCGTGGGACAGGTGTACGGTGTTTAACAGCAAAATGAACCTGGGTGCTTTCGGAGAATGCGGTTCCTTGTTCGGAGTATATTACTTTTTGCAGAAATATTGTGGAATACGCTGGTATATGCCGGGGCCTCTCGGTACGGTTGTCCCGCCGAAAAAAGCGGTGCTTGTCCCGGAACTCGACATAAGCGTAAATCCGGATTTCGAATACCGCTTTCCGCGTTACTGTCTTTTCCAACGCGATCCGGAGGGAGCATTATGGTTTAAACGCCTCAGATTAGGCGGTCCCGCTCCGGTACAGATCAACCATAGTTTTCAGTTTTTTAAACACTATGCCAAAACTCATCCTGAATACTTTGCGCTGGTTGACGGCAAAAGGGATATTGCCGGGGGCAAATGCTGCGTTGGCCATGGCCACTTGTGCCTCAGCAATCCGGCGGTGGTTAAATTGTGGATTGATACTATCTGCAAATATTTCAAGGATAATCCGGAACAGCTTATTTACCCGGTAGTTCCCGGCGATGCGCTCAACCGGATATGCGAATGTCCGAAGTGCGCGGCGGAAGTGAATCATAAGGCCAATCCAGACACCGGAATTTTCTCCAATCATATATTCGGTTTCGTCAACAAAGTCGCTGCCGGTGTGGCGAAAAAGTATCCCGGCAAATATATCGGCTGCGCCGCTTACAAAAAATATAGTGATCCCCCTGATAACCCGAAAGAAATGCAGCCTAACGTGGTTGTAATGCTGTGTAAACGCAGGAGCAGTTTCCTTAATGACGCCTACAAAAAGAATGTCCGGGCGCGAATTGAAGCATGGCGTAAAACAGTCGGCTCCAGGCTTTATTTCTGGGATTATTATTTGGATACCGATCTGCCTTGGCGGAACCTGCCGGTACAGTTTACCGGGCTTATTTCCGAGGATCTGCGATATTTGAAAAAAATCGGTTCCAAGGGAGAATTCGTTGAAAATCCATTGGAAAAAGGCAGGATAGGATATCCTGGCATGCAGCATATTAATTTATATGTCACCAGTCAGCTTTACTGGAACTGTCATGCTGACGTCAACCGGATGCTGGATGAATACTTCAAGCTTTTTTATGGTCCGGCGGAAAGTGAAATGCGGGAATTCTGGCTCTCTGCGGAAAAGCGGCGCAATGAGGTCGGCGCCAAATATCTCAAGGCTGGACTTGGCTCGATTCGTAATGATCTCTCGCCTTCTGTTGTTTATCCGACTTCGGTGCTGAACAGATTTACCGCGTTGCTTGAAACCGCCTTAAAAAAGACCCCGAAAACTTCAGTTTATCATAAACGGGTTAAATTAATATATAAAGAGTTCGCCAAGGGGGCCGCTTCGATCCGGAGTATAATGAGAACACAAATACCGGAAATAACGCTCGTAAGATCGAATTCAGCCACTGACCGTTATACCGCCAAGCCGCAAGAATTTGCGGCAAAAACCGGTGAGGCCACAACTGTTAAATCATGGCTCTATGCCGGATATGACAATACGACACTTTATTTCAAGCTGATTGCGTTTGAACCGCAGATGGACAAGCTTAGAACCAAAGCGGAAAAAACTGACCAGGGGGCGGTTTGGAACGATGACGGCGTAGAGATATTCATCTGTCCTGACCCGGCCCGGCCGAATAAATACTTCCAGTTCTTTATTTCCGCCCAGGGTACGGTATGGGACGCCAATCACGGTATCATTGATGCAACTTCGCTTAATACCGCCTACAACAGCAACTGTAAAGTCACGGCGTCAAAAGGGAAAAACCGCTGGAGCATTGAAATCGCCATTCCTTTCAAGGCGCTTGGACTTGACGGCGGCGCGCTGGCGGGCAAATCAATTTCCGCCAATTTCTACCGCTATCGCAACCAGGCGATAAGCAGGAACGGCGAACAATTAAGTTGCTGGTCGCCAACTGGTCAGTTCATTCACTTTTATCCGGCGAAATTCGGTATTATCAAATTTAGGAACTAGAACTGTAATGCGTCGTAAAATTATCACTCTCGGTACCAGCCATGGCGATCCGACATATTGCCGGTTCAATTCTGCGACCCTGATATTATCGGGGAATAAGTCGTATCTGATTGATGCCGGAGCTCCGGTCAATGCGCTGATCATCCGCCACGGCGCCGCGCTATCGGCGCTGCAGGCGGTTTTCATAACTCACATGCACGACGATCATGTCGGCGGGCTGCCGGGGCTGATAAAATCCCTGGCGAAATACCCGGTTAACGGCCAGCATACGGAAATCTTCATGCCCAGCCGGGCCGCTATTGAAGGACTCCTCGGTTGGGTTGAAGTACAGCACCGCACCTGGAAACCGGAACTGCTTGATTTCAAGGTTACGCAGCCGGGATATGTATTTGCCGATAACAGTGTGAAAATAACTGCCTTGCCAACCCGCCATCTGGAGGATGAAGCGACGTTGGAAAACAGTTTCGGGTATTGTTTTGATTTTGTCGACGGTTTCCGTTTGGTTTATACCGGCGACCTGAAAAATGATTTCAGCGACTTTCCGCAGATTGTATTTGACGAACCGTGTGATATTTGTATTTGTGAGTCAACTCATATTGATCTGGAACGCGATATCAAGGCATTGTCAAGGTGTTCGATCGGCAAGATCATTTTCAATCACGTTGCCGACCGATGGCATGGCAAAGGCGAAGATGAATTGCTGAAACTGTGCCGGGCGCTGCCTTATGAATGCGCTGTCGCCCATGACGGCGATGAATTTTACTTTGATACCGTCAGGGATTTTGCAAAAAAGAATGCCAAAAAGCAGATGTGCCGCCCGGTAACCGACGTGGGGTAACTCCCGAAAGGCTCAGATTTAACTTTTAACCGGAAATAAATTATGAAAATCGCCATACTCGCGGATCTGCATTTGCCAGACCGTACGGATACGCTAAATGAGGAGATACTGGGCTGGGCGCTGAATACCGCGGCCACGGAACAGGTGCAGCTTATTGTTTCAGCCGGGGATATGATCCAGGCTGGAGCCGTTGAAGCAGCAAAGCGGCTCCGGGCTAAACTGGAGGCGGTCGGATTACCGTTTCTGGCGGCGACGGGCAATACTGAACTTGACACCCCGGAATTTCAGGAAATTTTCACTGGTGAAGATTTTTACCGGCTTGAGCATGGAATCGTGGCCGTATTCGACCCGTCAGATGTACAAAGCACGCAATTGAAAAAACTGTCCGCAATGCGTTCGGAAAGCCTTATGCTGGTAGCGCATTATCCTTTGGAAACTCTGGAGCCAGCGATATGTGAGCAGGTAAAAGAACTGTTTCGCCGGCCGCGCGGCGCGATTTTTGTCGCCGGCCATGAACATTTGGATCGTGAACAGAAACTCGGTGACGGAGAGGCCCATATTGTTCGCGGGCTGGATCCCGACAAGGCAATCGGAGCGCCACCCGCATTGCATATATTTGAATATAAACCGGCTTTCGAAAACTGGCAGCGGCGGGATATCGCTTTCTCCTCAGGAGATTCCATATTCAATACTCGTGAGGAAAGAGATGAATTTGCGGCGTTGCTCGGTATTTCGACTATGCATAATACGCTCAAGGGAATAGATTATGCCACATTACGGCGAATAAAGTGCCTGGAAATGCGTTTTGAGGCGATCAGAGAACTGTCGTTGCCCCAGCTCTCGACCGCAATTCAATGTTGGCGCAAATGCGGTGGAGAGGTACTTTCGCTGCACTTTCCAGACATATCCTGGGACAGTGTGAACAATACTCTCGCACAAAATGAAGTCCCAACGGCATTCAAACTTGCAGCGGCACTGAAGATTGACCATTTGACTGTTCATATACCGCGCTGTTCTGTCGCGCTGCTGGCTGTTCCTCATGTTAAGGCGCAATTTCTGGATGTGTTCGTACGTTTGGCAAACCACGCTCAGGCCTGCAATATTTCCGTCGGCATCGAGAATCTACATATGCGTCAGGGAGAAAAACCGGATGAACATCGCGGTTTCGGCTATACGCCTGATGAATGTATCGCGTGGATTAGAGAATTGCGAACCCTGTGCCGTAATTCTGAGATCGGGCTGCATTTTGACATCGGGCACGCCAGAAATAACGCTCCTTATTCCAGTATTTTCACTATCGGTCAGTGGTACGCCGCGGCCGGTAATTTAATCAACGGTTATCATCTGCATCAGGTGACCGCTGCAACTGATGGAACGCTGAAGAATCATCAGCCAATCAAAAGTGTATTCGGTCCCCTGATCTCATATTTTTCTTTTTTCCATGCCTGGCGGAACGGACGGATTACACATGCTCCGATCTTCATTGAGACCGATTATGGAACTGAGCAGTCCTATGAAACCTTATGCAGTTGTTTCCAAAAATCGGAGATGCGGTATGACAAATAAACGTTTTTCACTTAAGACATGGTTTGAACCGGATAGAAAATTCCGTTCCGCCCCGTTCTGGTCATGGAATGGCAAACTGGATGAAGCGGAACTGCGACGCCAGATTCGTATTTTCAAGGACATGGGGATGGGCGGTTTTTTCATGCATTCAAGAATAGGGCTGGCGACACCTTATTTATCGAGTGAATGGTTCGAACTGATTAATGCCTGTATTGATGAGGCAAAGAAGCTTGGCATGGACGCATGGCTCTATGACGAAGACCGCTGGCCGTCCGGATATGCCGGAGGGTTGGTTACCCGTATGCCGGAATACCGGATGCAGCTTATCTATCTGACCGAGATTCCGTTCGAGCAATGTGCCGCTTACGAGCTTCCGGGAACCACAGTTGCGTTCTTTGCGGCGAAGGTAAAAGGCAACCGTGCTTTCGGCGTCCGCAGAATCGCCCGGCCGGGCGAGGTGAAGCCGGCTGAAACCATGCTGCTGTTTACCTTGAAGACAGCCGCTTCCAGCGACTGGTATAACGGCAGTTGTTATCTTAATCCGATGAATCCGGCCGCAGTAAGAAAATTTATCGAATTGACTCACGAAGCTTATTTAAAAAATTGCGGCGGCGAATTCGGTAAAAGCGTGCCCGGAATTTTCACCGACGAGCCGCAGTACGGATTTGTCGCAACCCAGTTGGAATGGGCTGGTGAAACCGATTATTCCACGCCTTATGACCCGCAGATTCGTAAACTTATCCAGAGCCGTTACGGTTATGATCTTTTTGAACGTCTCCCCGAACTGTTTTTTGATATTGGCGGAACTGATTTTCATATTGCGCGGTTTCATTATATCGGCGTTATGACCGAACTTTTTATTGAAAACTATGCCCGTCCCATCGGGGAATGGTGCGAGCGGCACCGACTGTGTTATACCGGACATGTAATGGGAGAGGATTCGCTTGCCTGGCAAACCTGTAATTGCGGCAGCCCGATGCGTTTTTATCGATACATGGGAATGCCGGGAATCGACGTTTTGAGCGAACATGAATCCAACTATTTTATTGCCCGGCTGCTCAGTTCTGCCGGGCACCAGTTCGGCAAGCGGGAACGTCTTGCCGAACTGTACGGATGTACCGGCTGGGATTTCCCCCCTGCTGGGCACAAGGCAATCGGCGACTGGCTGCTTGCACACGGGGTGAATTTCCGTTGCCAGCATCTGGCGGCTTATACCCTTGCCGGAGAAGCCAAGCGGGATTATCCCCCCAGTATCAGTTATCACTTGCCATGGTATCAGGATTATGCCCGGGTGGAAGATTATTTCGCTAGGATCAATGCGGCGCTTAATAACGGCCGGGAACTTTGTGACATCCTGCTTCTGCTGCCGGTGGAGTCGGCCTGGTGTTTTATGCGCAAAGATTTTCTTGATGCCGACAACACAATGGAATTTGACCGCCGCTATGCTGGACTTATCAGGGAACTTTCCATAAGAATGTTTGAATTTGATCTGGGGGACGAAGATATAATTGCAAGCGATGGACAGGTGGAATCGGGATTGCTGAAGCTCGGCCGGGCAGCTTACCGGGCCGTTGTCGTTCCCCCCATGTTGACTATGCGGGAAAGTACATTGCGGCTCCTGCTGGAGTTTAAAGCCGCGGGCGGACTTATCGTTTTCGCGGCATCCCCACCTCAACGAGTGGACGGCGAGATTGATACCCGCCCGGCCGAGCTAGCCCGGCAGTGTCTAGACGCCGGGCTTGACGCGCTGGAACAGTTCCGGCGGGTAGGCGTTGATGCCGGCAGTGGCGAAATC
>Ga0265294_10008632_pt1 | contig 11854 bp, 8 predicted proteins | sample MunlanPumphouse3_FD_192504 | JGI IMG/M metagenome (GOLD analysis project Ga0265294, IMG submission 192504) | Groundwater microbial communities from a municipal landfill in Southern Ontario, Canada - Pumphouse #3 | ecosystem: Environmental > Aquatic > Deep subsurface > Groundwater | place... | reverse complement strand
ACCGTAGCGCATGCTCAATATTATTTCTGATTTTCCGGAAGCGGGGTTGACCTTCTTAGATAGAATTTTCAAGACCTTTGGCATGACGATAATTTTTAAGCATCACAAATATAAATAATGCAGGCCAGAATTCATACAATTTTCTGATGAATTCACGACCAAAATGTTCCGCAAATATTCCGCTAAATCTAAAAAGTAAAAAAAGGAGAGAAATAAGCTGAAAAGAAATGAATAACTTATTTCATTGTTTTTCAATTTTTTACATTGTGTAATCGACTATATACCAGAATGTTTAAAAAGAGAAAAATAGATATTGGCGAGTCTTGTCCTGGGCACAAATAAAAGCTGTTCTTCACGAACAGCTTTTTTTGTGCCCCTGGGGCATAGAGGTGGAACCTCCGTGAGCCATTTTTTAATAATATTTTATAATACGCTCATTAGTAAAACTTTATAATTTTGCTCACGAATTTGGCTCAGGAAGGTTCCACCTGTATAAGATTTCTTTTGAACTGGAGAAAAACGCTACGGCCGAGCGGGAATGCCGGCACGTGGGGATGCTCTCGGTCAAGACGGCCAACCGGTCGGTGGAGGATGCGTTGAAGATGCCGGATCCGGTGGACCTGTATCACGGGCTCCTGAACGAAGGGGAAGTGGCTTGCCTGTTTGCGGATTCCAATGCAGGCAAGTCCATTTTCGCGGTGCAAATGGGGGATTACATTTCCCGGTACCGGAAAGTGCTTTACGTGGATTGCGAGTTGTCGGAGAAGCAGTTCCAGTTGAGGTACACCAATAAAGAGATGGGATACCGGCATGTGTTTTCCGACAATTTCTACCGGGCGGAGATCGATCCGATGCATATCGGGATCCAAAACTACGAAGAAGCGATCATCAAGGATATTGAAGAGGCGGCTCTACAGACGGATGCCCGGATCGTGATCATCGACAATTTGACCTATTTGTGCAACAGCTCGGAAAAGGGGGACGTGGCCGGGTTGTTCATGATGAAGCTGATTGCCTTGAAGAAGAAGCACACCCTTACCCTATTGATCATCTCGCACACGCCCAAGCGGAATTTGAGCAACCCCATCACGCAGAACGACCTGGCCGGATCCAAGAAGCTATACAACTTTTTTGATAACGTCTTTGCCATCGGGCAGTCGGCCCAGGACAAACGGATCAAGTTTGTGAAGCAGGTGAAGGTCCGGGCGGGAGAATACCTGTATGACTCGGACAATGTAATCGTGTATGAGATTACCAATGATGGCGGGTACGTGCATTTTCTGCACAAGGGTTATGGGAAGGAAGCGGAGCATTTGAGGGACAAAACGGAGGAAGATGATGCGCTGACCCGTTCCAACATCCAGTCGCTGCACAGAGAGGGAAAATCGGTGCGGGAAATCGCGGATCTGGTGAGTCTGAGCAAGACGACGGTGCACCGGATCATTACCCGGGAGAAAGAGAAGGAAACGGTTTCATTGGGGGATGCTGTCCCGTCCCGGGATGCGGGACAGGCGGGACACGTGGGACAAGATGGGACACTTGCGGATGCTGCGGGACAGTGTGTTCCGCAGCCGGACGAGCCGGACCCGGGGGGGTCTTTCGTTTTTGACCTCTATGACAACTTTGAGTTCTGATGGCCGATCCGCACAATTATTCCCTGCAGCGCTATTCGGGTCCGGGGAGCCGGTTCACGTGTCCCGCTTGCGGAGAGAAGCATTGCTTTACGTTGTATGTGGATGAGAGCGGGGATTATTTGAATGAGGCGGTGGGACGGTGCAACCATGAAAGCAGCTGCGGGTACCATTACACGCCCAGGCAATTCTTTGAGGACCACCCTTCTGCCCGGCCTGATTGGAAGGAGAACTTTTTCCGCGTACCTCAACCAGTAGTAAAAAACACAGTAAAAAAACAATTATGGACCATCACGACAGATATAGTAAAAAGCACGGTAAATCCGGCAATAGACAGCGATTTCACGATGTTTCTGACGGGTTTGATCGGGAAGGAAAACACCGTCAACATCGTAAAAGAATACCATATAGGCGTCACCAAAAAAAGGGACGTGATTTTCTACCAGGTGGATACGGAGGGTCGCTGCAGGACCGGGAAGATTATGAAATATGACCGGAAGACCGGGCACCGGGTCAAGGACGAGCAGGTCGGTGGAAAGATCACCTGGGTCCATGCGGTGTTGAGGCAGTCCGCGGATCCCTTGTTGCGCCTTCCCGATGGCTGGGAGTTGACCCAGTGTTTGTTCGGGGAGCATCTGTTGAGACAACACCCGACCAGGCCGGTGGCGCTGGTGGAAAGTGAGAAGACAGCGGTGATCTGCAGTGCGTTCTGGCCACAGTACATTTGGCTGGCCACCGGGGGAAAGTCTCAGCTCAACGACCGGCTGCAGGTGTTGATGGGGCGTAAGGTCGTGGCGTTTCCGGATGTGGACGGGTACCTGGAATGGAAGGAGAAGTTGTCCCGGGTCAGTGGACTGGATATTGTGGTGTCGGATGTGTTGGAGAAAGAGGCGTCTTTTGAGGACAGGGCTCGGCACGTGGATATTGCGGATCTGCTGATCCGGCAGCACTGGAAGGAGCATATGGCTATTACTCCGGTGGAAAAGTATGAGGATCCCAGGATGCACCCCACTTTTTTGAAGTTGAAGGGATTGGTGGGAGGGTGCGATTTGGAGGAGCTGGACAATATGAAGGGGCTGGCAGATGTGGGCTATTGGAAGGAGCTGGCGTTGCTGGTTAATGAGCTGGATTTGGAGGTGGAGGGGGTAAGGGAGGTTTAGTTTTTAGGCAATGGAGGGAATTTTTATCTTGACTGTTTTGTAAAAAACCCCGGACCAAGGGGGATGGTCCGGTGTGGGGGGGTATACAGTGGATATTAAGTCAAAAATGGCATAATATAAAATCAATACCCTACTATATTATAATCCTTCCAGCCATCAGTTGCTTTGTAAGTATCAACCGCAGATGTTGGCACCTCCACGGTCGCTCCACTTGGAAGCATGTCGGTATAATATGTAGGGGGGGTTGTATGAGGGAAGTGGAAGGTATCTACTTTATTACATCCTAAAAATCCTTTGTTTCTTATAGAAATAAGACTTATTGGGAAAATGACATGTCCTGAAAAATTACTACAATTAAAAAATGCACTTTCTCCAATAGTGGTTATATTATTTCCCATCACTAATTCACTAAAACCAGAACAATATCTAAATGCCGTTGCCCCTATAGTAGTCAATCCATCTGGAAGATTTAAAGTACCAGTAAAGCCTGAACAAGAAGCAAATGCCGCTTCCCCAATAGAAGTCAATCCGTCTGGGAGATTCAAAGTACCAGTAAAACCTGAACAACCATTAAATAAAAAACCTTGAATAGAAGTCAACCCTTCTGGTAGATTTAAAGAAGTAAAACCTGAACAAGATTGAAATGCCGCACTCCCAATATAAGTCAATCCATCTGGAATATTCAAAGAACCGGTAAACCCCCAACAAGATGAAAATGCAGTTCCTCCTATGGTAGTCAATCCTTCTGGAAGAGTCAAAGAACCAGTGAAACCCGAGCAACATGTAAATGCCGCAGTCCCAATATAAGTCAATCCATCTGGTAGAGTTAAAGTACCGTTAAAACCTGAACAGCTATCAAAAGCCCACCTCCCAATAGTAGTCAATCCTTCTGGAAGAGTCAAAGAACCAGTAAAACCTCTGCAACAAACAAATGCAGCTTCGCCAATAGTAGTCAATCCTTCTGGAAGAGTCAAAGTCCCTGTAAGACCAGTACAAAGCGCAAAAGCCTCAGTTCCAATTCTTGTTATACTATGAGGTAGAATAATTTTTCTAATTTTTTTATTTGCTGTACCAGACAAATTCCCAAAAGCTTTATCAGGTATTTTATCACCTTCACATATTACATCTTTCAAATCTATGTATATCAGTTGAGGCATTTGGCTTCTCATTACCTCAAAATCTGCCTTATTAATCTCTCCTCTTACTATCATTGTAGTGATAGTATCTTTTTGGGTTTGGTTAAGTATTGTGCCTAAAGTACCCATCTGTGTTACCTGGTATACACATGTTTCATCACCTTCTTCCTGATTCGTTTTGAATGTTTTCTGCCCACCATAACCAGTCCCTTGAGCATTTGTTGCATAAGCTCTTACATAGTATGTAGTATTGGGGTTAAGACCGGACAGGTCGCTTGTAAAGGCTCCTGTTCCTTCGCCATCTTCTGTTTTTGAATCTGTAATGTCAGGTTCTTCCGAAGTGCTCCAGCAAACACCTCGTTCTGTGACAGCAGATCCACCATCTGCTGTTACATTATAGGGACAGGTGGCTGTTGTGGTTGAAATGTTGGTGACATTTCCTGTGGTCACTGTAGGGGTGGCTTGTTGTGCCGTTGTAGTGAAAGTTCTTTGTACCCCTATTTTAGTGCCTTCTGCGTTGGTCGCGTATGGCCTTACATAATAAGTCGTATTTGGAGAAAGACCGGTAATATTACTTGTATAGGTACCAAGACCCATTCCATCTGTTGTCGTTGAGTTTGACATATCAGGATTTTCTGACGTACTCCAACAGATGCCACAGGTGGTAACCCTAGCGGCACCTTCGAATGTGACTTCACATGAAATACTGGCTGAGTTATTAGTGATCGAATGAACATCCTTAATGATTACAGAAGGAGTTCTTTGGTAACCTTCAGGTAAAACTAGGTAAAACGGAATATCTTCATGTTTCTGAAAGGCATCAAATCTTTTGTTAGAGTCTTCAGTCTGATTGCGGCCAAACATATAGAACCACAAATTAGCGAAGGAACTATAATAGCCAATTGGAGTATTATTTGCTGTGTATTCTGAAGCTTCCTGGAATGTTTTACCAGATGAAAACTGTGATACCATGTTATTCAAAAACTTATTTCCCGCGAAAAAAGGTACCGTAAAATTAAAACCGTTAAATGCCTCAGCACCAAGTGAGAAAAATGTTGTATACAGATCATCAAGAACTGAGGTAGTACACCCAACAACAAACACCCATGAGTTGTTAAATTTACTTATTGTAGTGTACTCTATCCAGTCAGGGGTAATTGCAATGTATGGTACCTTTTTCACTACAATACGTCTACACTTCGCTAGTTCGGCGTTTGATAATATTGAGTAACTTTCCTCTAGTAATGTTCCTGTTACCAGTACTGTAACATTATCAGCTAGCACCCCTCCATGAGTATTTATTAGTATGATATCATATTGGCTTAAAAAATCCCCTCTAAAACGCTGTATAGATGCGTTCTTATTCATGAAGGAATCGACTTGAAATCCTGCAACACTAAGCGTGTTATATATCGAGTTATAATCTATATAATTGATTCCTGTTGCTTGAAATGCAAACGGGGCTAAAATTAAGGCTTTCTTATCTCCCATAGGAACAATATAATTTTGTTCATTAGCTTTCGTCAACACGGAGTTCACCGCATTTTCCGCTTCACTTTCACTGTTGTCGAACCATAGTTCATTATCGCCCGTTACCACCAATATATGACTGCTAGTTCCATCCTTTAATTGAACAGACAAGATAGTGCCTGAAGGATTAAATTGTGCGGATGTTACTCCGTCCACCGCTTCTATCTGATTAAAAAGAACAAGTGAATCAGGGGGTGTAGTACCATTTGACGATTCTGTAATCATGTTATCAATTACCGTACTTACAAGTTCATTAATAATTGTAACTTCTTCACTACTTAATTGATCGTCAATTGCATCCTGGCCACAACCGAACAGGGCAATACTCATAATTAGCAGCAAGACAGTCTTTTTCATTATTATAATGTTTTAGTTTATATCTTTTATATATCCAGCATGACAGTTACATATATGGCATTAGTTACCGGAATAAGTGAAAGCCCACACTGGCGCTTTTATCTTTACTGAATAAGAGAAGGCAGAGGTATAACCAGCAGATAAGAAAGAAAAAACGGATGTATTTCGCCTGATTATTCCTGGTATCATTGCAGTTATGTTTTTGAACAAGGAAAAACGTAACCTTGTGTTACATAAGTTTTGAATATACTAAAAATTACTCTTTTTATCCACCATGACTCTGAATTCGGTCGGTTTGAGCTTGTAACCGGTAGGTTTGAGTTTGAATTCGGTTAATACAAGAGAAATGTAGTTATAAAAGAGATGCGGAGCGGTTCAATAGTCAATAATGGAAAAAGTAGATAATTTGTTTTACTGTTCCACCTGTCCCGGGTGTCCCATTCCAGCTGGATGGGACAGAAGAATTGTAGAAAATTAAAAACGCCCCCGAATGGAGGCCGTTTTTTTACAGTTTATCTATCAAGTCGGCTTTCAGGTCAATGTTTATAGACCGGTACCGGGCGAATGCCCTACTACCCTCTTTGTGGCCGCTGAGGCTGCCGACCAGGTTCGGATCCTGAACCTTGTTGTAAAGATTCCCGACGAAAGTACGTCGTGCCAAATGCGAAGAGGCAATATCGGCAATGCTTTTCTGTTCCACCTCGCCCGTAGTGGGATTGATCACCGATACTTCCCTGGTGATGCCGCAAGCCCTGAAGACCTCCTTGATGTATTCATTATACCTCTGCTGGGCAATAAGCGGGAAAAGTGGCGCGTCGGATATGGTAGCGGGTGTTTTGCCCTTAATTGCTTTGGAAATGTTCTCCTTGGAATAGCGGTTATCCACCAGAGTCTGGTTCTTCATGTAGTCATACTTCTTCAGGATTTCAAGCGCAGTGGCATTCAGAGGAACATAAACCGTTACGGGATTGCCGTCTTTTGTTTTCCGGGGAATATAACTGATACACTTTCGATCGCCTTTTGATGTTCTTTCTGTGATGATATTGGACCGTCGCATGGAATACAGGTCACAGATCCGGCAACTGTACCAGACCCCTATTATTGGAATAAATCTACTCATTAGGCTTTTCGCTTTAGCCTCGTTTTATTTGGTTTCTGGACTCCACTATGATAAATTATATAAATGCGAAAAAACTTAGTCTTTAATACAGCGTACAGAACAACCGAGTTCTTTGTTGTTGTTGTACCTGTCCATGTAGCTGTGATGAAAGTAAAGGTACCGAGACCAGGCAGAACCTGTATCACGCTCTGTAGAACACCACCAGTGGCCGTCGTATCCAATTAAAAAAAAGAATTCTCCAACGTTGTAACGGTAACCACCAGGAAGGGCTGAGAAACCTGACTTGTTTTTGTATTCTGCGAACTCCGTATTTCCAATTGCACCAGCGTTACGATGGGATTTCCATCCTCTTTCAGTAGCCATTGATATTGCAATTTTATCTCTAACCCCAAAACGATCACTGCCCCCAGTTGAACCGTCATAATTATGACCATTATTTGCTAAAAAAGTTTCTAATTGAGTCCACTCTGCATCACTTGGTAGATGCCATCCATCTGGACATACCCCTTGTATACCACTAGGATCCGTATCGCTGCTTGCTACTCCATTCATTGCGGCAGGCCAGTTGTAAAGAACACCGTAGATTTGGAAATTTTCGGTAGCTTTCGCTGTTGCTACATCTGTACTATCGTAGCCATATACATAATAATAAGGCTCTGTATTAGAACCCGTTGCCGGACCCACTACACTGGGCAAATAAGCCAGGTTTTCGGCCATCCAGGTTTGTTCTCCTATGGTCACCGTTTTATACACTTTGCCATCCCGGCTATCGGTAAACGTATTGGGAGCATCTTGTGGTGTGAAGGAATAAATGAACACCAACGCAAATAGGGAAATAATGATCTTTTTCATCTTTATTCAATTTAGCTTATTTATTAATCATTAATTTGTTTGTAAGACTTAAGTTTTGGTTGTAATAATCATATAACTAATCCCGTATACAACGAACAGAAAACCCGTTTCCAATGGTGGCGTTACTGTATACCTTGCTATTACTGTTGTTCAGGCGCCGGTAATCAGCGTTACCTGCAAGGAACTCCGACGAACTCCACCAGTAGCCAAGGGCACCAATGTCTTCGAAGGCATCACTCCTGTAGCGTTCACCACCCGGAAGGGCTGTAAAGCCACTTTCGTTGGTGGCTCCCACGTTTGGACTGACCCAATGAGAGGTTCCTGCTTCTTTCATTTTGCCTCCAGCTACGTCTTCTCCTCCCAGATAATCAGTAAGCGTTGTCCATTCAGCATCACTGGGTAAATGCCAGCCCGGAGGGCAAGCAGACAGTGCCGCCGACCAGTTATACAACACTCCATAGGTTTGATAATTACTTGTAGCCTTGGCATCTGCCACATTTGTGCCATGATAATTGTATACATAATAAAGAGGTGAGCTGCCTGATTCTGAAGTCGGCGGGCTTACTGATGGCAGATACGCCAGGTTTTTTGCCATCCAAATCTGATTCCCTATAATAATTATTTCATAAACATTTCCGTCCCTGGAATCTGTAAACCTACCCCCTGTTTCTGCCTTTACTTTCAATCTAAATGCGGCACTGTAATATTTGCCTTTAGGATATTTATCCATGTACAATTGATAAGATCTTGAAGTATTTTTTTTCTTTGCTTCATCGAATGCATTCTTTTCAACAAGTTCTTTGGCCTTTCCTTGCAATCTTAATGCTTCGGAGTAATACTTGCCTTTAGGATATTTATCCATATAAGCTTGGTAAGAACTGAAGGTGTTAACATTTCTTGCTTCATCGTATGCATTCATTTCGTCAAGCGCTCTGGCTGCTGTTCTCAACTTTAGTGCCTCAGAAGAAAATTTCCCGTTAGGGTAATTATCCAAGTATACTTGATAAGAAGATGAACTATTGACTTCTTTCGCCAAATTGAATGCATCTTTTTCTTTAATATTCTTGTACGTGAAGATTGAAAAAACAATAATAATTACACCTAATACAGAAGCGGCTATAATGATGCCTATTTTTCTTTTCCGCTTGCGAATATGCCTTCCTAGCAGTTTTGTATGTTCACTATACTTTTCTTTATATTTTTTTTCGTTGGGAACTAAATCGCTGGCTTTTTTAAATGATTGTATTGCATCTTCCAATAATTGCAGTTCAGACTGCATTAGTCCAATACTATACCAGATTTCAGCTATTTTTGGATCGTAGTTTTTTGAATAAAAGTTTTTGGGAAGATAAGTAACAGTCAGTTCTGAAATTTGACTATTCGCATTGCTGAGAATCTTTCGGTCATTTAAGCGTTTAATTTCATGTAAGCTTTGATTGATAACATATTCGGCGATGAAGAAGGCTGTTTGCTCATCAAGAGGATGATAATTTTGCTTTAAGATATCGTAATTAATAGCTTTTGCCCATTTTTTTATTTCATGCAACTTTGATGAATTACGGCATAAACTATATGCCAAATAAAGAACTCCACGGCTGGTGTCAATATCATTTTGTTTTGAGTCTACGTAATCACTTAAAATCGAAGTAAGTAATTCAATTGAACTCTCAAAATTACCTTCTAAAGCTTTATTAATTCCGGCATAAATGCTGGTAATCCTGTCATTTTGCCCTTTCTGGTATAAGTGGCTGAATATCTCAACTGCCTTTTCAAGCTGATTCTCTTTAAGTAAATTATGTGCTTTGCTTAATAATGCGGTAACATTGTCTGGTTGTAATTCAAGAATTTGATCATAATATTCTGTCGCTTTACCAAAAAAGCCCATTTTGCCTGATAACTGGGCAAGTTCCTGCAGCAGTAAAATATCTGTTGGGTTTTCAGAAAGCAATTGTTTGCCAAATTCCAATGCTTCTTTATGCATGTTCAATTTCGAATATGACTTATATAGCAATTCATTTGCTATTATGTCGTTTTCGCTTAATACCAGAATTTTTAGGGAAACAGTAATTGTCTCTTTAAATAGCTGGGTGTTAAAAAGAAACTGAGCATATTCCTGAAGTAAACCAATATTCAAAGGATCCGTCTTTATTCGATCCTCAAAAACGGTTTTTTTAGCAATATCTTTTGGATCTATCTGATATTCAGTGGTTAGTGGTTTACCACATTTCTTACAAAACTTTTTATCATCAGCATACGATAAATTACAATCCTTACATGTTTTCATATGTGAATTTTTAATAGTAGCATAAGTGCTATCTAATTCTATTTCAAACCATTGTATTTTAAACCACTCGGTTTAAACAAAAGTCAAAAGGGCACTCTTGGGTGGCTGAATGCAAGGTTATCACTTACAATTTTTTAATTTAAACGGTGGTTGGTTTTTTCGCAACCACCGTTTAAAGCAATACTCTAGCTGACTTTAGTCGCAGCTTTAATAGTATTTACTTCATTTTGTGTATTATACTGGTCAACCATACCCCCTAGTAAAAAAAGGTCAACAAGCCAGCCAATACCAAATATTTGACCTGTTAACAAATAAAGAATAGCACTTCCAGTTTTTCCAAGGTAAAACCTATGCGCTGAGAAAATTCCTAGAAAAAACCATAGCAAATAAGCAACTCCTTTTGATTTCATAAAAGTAAATTTAGATAGATAATATTCCTACTCATAAGGCTTTTCGGTTCCGCCATATATTTCATTATAAAATAGTTGATTCTGGATTATTCGTTTATAATTTCATCCCGCAACTGTCACAAAATTCAGCATCAGCATCTTCGATTTTTGCTCCACAATTGGCACAAAAACTCGTCTCTTTTTCATTAGTATAATCCAATATCTCCTGGTTCTTGATCTGGGTACTATCATTCATTTTAACATCGTCTAGCATTTTTTTATTAGCGTTATTTGCCGATACAACACCCCAAATAATACAAGGTATCCAAGTTAGAAATGCTAAGAATCCAAAAGAAATTATTCCTATTATTACAGTAATAATTAACATAACAACACCTCCGACAACAGAAGAATAAAACAATCCCAGAGGACCAAATAAAAAAGTAAGGACAAATGCCAATCCTACACTTTTAGACTTACCGACTACCACTACAGTCTGTGGTGGTGGTGGTGAATTGTTTGTTGTATGATGATTTTGGAAATTGTCCGTTCTATTGATATTTGAACTTGCTTTTGGAATAGGTGGTGGAACTGATTTGAATTTTTCAAATAACCCGGGTATAGTTCTGGCAGGCTGCCAGTCTGCCACACCTTCATACCAAATCATTGTTTCTCTTCCAATGTTTTTTTCTTGTAATTCTTCCAATGTAAAGGGGCCAAAACTATTTGCTCCATCTGTATAATAGTATTTCTTCATAGTATTCTGTTTTTTAGATTTTTATGTTAGACTAATTAGGTGCAAGTGTTTTTTTCAAAGCAATACCCCCGAATTGACTGCGATTGCTACTCATCACCTTGTGGCTGCTGCAGTATACCCATATGATTAATATTCTTATGTATAAACTATTTTTTACTTAATTATTGTCCTGCACACATCTTACATAAAAAAAACATGGATCAAAATCTGTTGATATTTGGGCCATAGAGGCTTCTGCAAAATTAGGTTTTGGTTGATATGTTGTAAATCCGGTGAGATAGAACTCCCCTTCTTTTTCTGACGCCCAAAAATATGTACATTTATCTTGCCCAAAGAAATTTCCTTTTGAGCGATAGCCACCTGGTAAAGCATTGAAAACACGAGTCTCTTCCACACCTCCCTGTTTTTTTAATAAATTTTTAAAACCTGAATATTCCAACAATTTCCACCAATCTTTAGAACTTGGTATATGCCACCCTTTTGGACAAAGATTTCCCGTCTTTATAGCACCCCAATTGTATAATGCACCATATACTGTTCCATTGTAATTGTCATGCTCATACCAACAGTAAGCAGGCTCTCTTGAATATGAATTGGATTGATTATGAAATTGAAGTGATTTCCCATTATTTAATTTT
>Ga0265294_10008631_pt1 | contig 11855 bp, 9 predicted proteins | sample MunlanPumphouse3_FD_192504 | JGI IMG/M metagenome (GOLD analysis project Ga0265294, IMG submission 192504) | Groundwater microbial communities from a municipal landfill in Southern Ontario, Canada - Pumphouse #3 | ecosystem: Environmental > Aquatic > Deep subsurface > Groundwater | place... | reverse complement strand
CAATAATCAACTTGTTTTTTTCAAATGCCATAGCGCTTACTCCTTTAATAAATATGCTGTTTATCAGGGTTGGTTTATCCACCACCCACGAAATGGACGATTTCGATCCTGTCTTCCGTGGCAAGTGTATGGGTGTCATATGCCGACTTCTGGACAATATCGAGATTCACCTCAACCGCCACCCGTTCGCGGCCTACCTGCAACTGCTCAAGCAACTCCGCAACCGTACTGCCATCTTTGATATCAGCAGGATTGCCGTTCAACATAACCTGCATATCTGCCTCCATAACCCTGATAGACAGGATAAACGAAAAAAGCCGCGGAAGCGGCTTGTGAATGTTACTTAAGAGCGCTTCCCTACGCCGGCATTACCCGGATCAGGTACTAAGGGTCGCAACCATCAAGGCCGCTCTCAGTCGAAACTCCCCCAGCGTTTTAAAGAACTTAGATTATTGGCGCCGACCTGTCAATGGATTTTATCCGGCTGACTCTCCTGTTTGATCTGTAAATCAGAGTCACATATATCAAACTTATTACGGTTTATCATGGTTTGTGGTATTTGTTCATGCTAATTTCTATTGAATGCGGGACTCGAAGTTTCAAGAGGATTGTCAGAAAGGATATGCCTGAATAACCATGAACGACTACCTCGACCTGTTTATTTGTTACCTGGCGGTGGAAAAAGGGCTCTCGGCCAATACCCGGGAGGCCTATAGTAGCGACCTGACACGTTATCTGGACTTTCTGGAGAAAGAAGGCCGGAGTACTCCGGGCGAGGTGGCATCCACGGACATTGCTGTATTCCTGGGTCAGTTGAAGGAGGCGGGCATTGGTCCCCGCAGCCGGGCGCGCTCTCTGTCGTCCATCCGCTCGTTCCACAAATTCCTGATGATTGAGAACTATAGCGACAGTAATCCGGCCTCGATCATTGAAGCGCCCCGCACCATGCATAAGCTGCCGGGGTTCATGACATCCCAGGAGGTTGATGCCCTGTTTGCAGCCTGTACAGGAACGTCGGGCGAGAATGTGCGTGATCTGGCCATGCTGGAACTGCTCTATGCCACCGGCCTCAGGGTTTCTGAATTAATCAGCCTCAAGCTGCGGGAGGTAAATCTGGATGCCGGTTATCTGCTGACCATGGGCAAGGGGAGCAAGGAACGACTCGTGCCTATTGGCGATTCAGCCTGCCAGCGGGTCACGGCCTATCTGGATGGTGTCCGCTACAGATTTGACCCGGCGAGACAAAATAAATTTCTCTTCCTATCGCGCCTGGGCAAGGCCATGAGTCGTCAGGCGTTCTGGAACATTATCAAGAAAAGGGTGGCTCTGGCCAAAATCCACAAGAATATTTCCCCACATACCCTGCGCCACTCTTTCGCCACCCACCTGTTGGAGAATGGCGCTGACCTGCGCAGCGTACAGATCATGCTGGGGCACGCCGATCTCTCCAGCACCCAGATTTACACCCACGTCACCCGTGAACGCCTGAAACGACTACACCAGGATATTCATCCACGGGGATGATTCGATATACTAGTCACAACAAGACAATGGGCTCAATGGTGATAGACTTATAATTCATTTCTGTATTGTTATTCAAGGGTAGTTCCATAAGGGAGTCGGAATAAGCTTTTAAGCTTGGCTCCATTAATAGACTTTTTTCGCCTTCCTCAACATCTCATCCGGTATCTCGATCCCCATCTTCTGCGCTGTATTGCTGTTTATATACAAATTGTATTTTCTGGGAGGGGAAACAGCTATCTCTCCGGCATCGACCCCATTCAAAATGGTTTGCACCTTTTCACTAATTTGGTGGCTGACCACCTTTGGATCAAATACGAGCGCAAACAGCGATCCCTGCTTTACATTTGCTTCCGAGACGCCAAGCAGCGGGATGTTTTTTCTGAACGAGAACAGGTATACATTTGACATGACCTGGGTGGTCAGCAGATTGGTGTCCGGGAGCAGCAACAGCGCCCTGGTATCGACAATCCGAGAGACTGTATCGACAAGATCGGATGAACTGCCGACACGATATACGTCAACCTGGGCAGATTCGCTGTCAAGCAGACTCTTCATCATGTTATGGCTTCCCACGATAGCGACCCTGTTGATTGTGGGAAGGTAGCGCCTGACGGTAGAGATATATTCACTCACCGGAGGGGACATATATACTCCGGTAATATTTTGCCTGCCATTCCTGGGAGGTACGACTACAAGACCATAGACAACGGCAATCGATGGCGGCAGACGCATGGCCTCGCCGACCGCTTCCATCCCCAGCGCAACTACGACCTGTGCTGTTTCCCGCTCTACTGCAGCACCAAGTCTCCCCCTGACCTCTGAGGTTGCAAACACCTTGCTATTTGACTTCAGGGATAACTGGATCTCCGATACGACGTCGGCGACCAGCGCATACCGGGTATCACCAACAATGAGAACCTTTGCGGCACAGGCCGGGGAGGAGAACAGCAGCAGAAAAAAAAGGTAAAGCACTGCGAAGAACGGATTGAGGCGCCGGGATGGAGAAAACAATGTATTAGGATAAACGGCTTTCAGCAATGCAGGTTCCTGTGGTGGGTTATTTGTCAAATGATCTGTCAGTAGTTTCGACTGCAACATCTTTGATTGCATCACCTGAGTTTGCGGCAAATGCTAAAACCTGTAAGACGCGGTCACAAACCCGGAAATTCCTTCCCGAGGGTAATCGCCGGGAACTTTATTCAGAATTCCGGAGATATCCGGGTCCTTGTAGCGCTTGTCGAAGAGATTGCGTACCGTGGCCTGAATCTCCAGGGTTTTGAAAAAATTCTTGAGTGTTACGGCCAGATCAACCGTGGCATATGCAGGCATCTCCGAACGGCTGTCTCCTTTATCTCGCGGGCGAGGCCCGGTCCATAGCACGTCGCTGTGAAGGTTCACGTATTTTGCCGGAGCATAGTTGATGCTGCCAGAGGCCCGGTGCGATGGCACATAGGGCAGTCGTTGGCCGGTGTTGGCGTCGCGAGCGTACTGATAAGCATAGTTCAGCTTCCAGTACAGGTCGGGCCCGTAGGCGCCGTTCAGCCCCATTTCAACGCCCTGGATCTCGGTTTTGCCGATATTGGCAACGGCAGTTGTTGTTGCAGTGTTCACGTCGATCTGGTCGTCGATCATGCTGTAAAAGTAGTTCAGATTGGCGGCAAAGAATCGGTTGAGGCGCCAGGCCAGGCCAGCCTCATAGGTAGTGATCCGTTCCGGTTTGAGTTTGGGGTTGCCGACCACAGCCTGGTTGTTGCTGTTGTAAAGTTCCTGAAAGTTGGGCGCCCGGAAGGCCTGTCCGTAGAGCAGCTTCAGATCGGTGTTTTCCAGGAAGCTCCAGACCAGCCCGATTCGTGGGTTAATGGTATCGCCGAAGTCGCTGTAATGGTCGTAGCGCAAACCGGTCGTCAGGTTGACCTGCTCCAGCAGTTGCCATTCGTCCTGTAGATATGTCGCAAAGATCTGGCGGGTGGCATCCTTATTCCAGTTGGCAACCTCCTGGATGGAGGGGTAAGGAGCGTAGGTCTTTGGGTCGTAGTTGGCCAGTTGTCTGACATCATATTGCTGCAACTCCTCAAAGGAGAGACCCGCGACCAGATGATTCCCCTCGAAGACATCCCAGTCGACCTGTAGTTCACCACCGATGGTGCGGTCCTTTACCAGTGGCTTGCCGATCATCCCGTCAGGAAAGACGACTCCGGTATCATTGACATAGTTGTTCGGATAAAACTTCACATTCGGATCCTGCTCAAAATGATCGTAATAGAGCTTCATGTTCACGGAGAGCCCTTCCGCCAGGCGCAGGCCATAGGCCAGTTCACCCCAGTAATTATCGATCAGAATATTGCTCGAATCGTCGGTAAGGGCAGATGCCATGCCGATGTACATGCCCTGCCGTTTGGTGAGGTAGTGGCCACGGAAAGAGAGGTCGCCGTAGCCGATCTTCAGAAAGATATCGGTCTGCTTGCCTTTCATATCGGGCGTGCCGGAGGCGTTCAGGGTATCCGCCTCGACCTTTAGCCGTGGGCCGTTGGTCTGGTTATGGTCCAGACTGCCGGAAACGGTCAGCTTGTCACCGATGGCCTTACCGACGACCAGGTTTTCCTTGTAGCTGTCGAAGCTGCCGCCGCCGGCTTTCACCTCCAAGCCGTTGATCTCCTCGGCATTGCGGGTGATAATGTTGATGGTGGCCACAAAGGCGCTGTTGCCGTAGAGGGCCGAGCCAGGTCCCCGCACCACCTCCACCTGCCGGATGTTTTCCATGGGAAACATTTCGGCATAAGGGTATAAGGAACTGCCATAGATGCTCTTGTTCAGGGAATGGCCGTCGATCATGAACAGGATTTTTTCGTTGATTCGGGACCTGATGCCGCGAACCTCGACCATCATCACACCGAACTCGTTGGTCGAGATGCCGAGACCAGGCACCATCTTCAGGACATCCAGCAGATTGCGGGCGCCCATATTCCTGATTTCGTCGGCAGTGATGATTGTGGCTATGGCAGGGGCCTTGCGTAGCGAGGTGGGGTGTTTGGTGGCGGTGACCAGATCCTGTTCCTCAAAAAACATGAGCAGATCTTTGTTTTCAGTCTGGTTGTTCTGTTCAGCTGCTATACCAGGCAAGGAAACCGGCTCATCCTCCCCCTGAACCGTGCTGTTCATCCCCAGACACAACACGAAAAACAAGCCTGCAATAAATGCTCTCTTTTTCATGGTATCCCTCCATGGATGTTGTGGCACGATATTGAAGCGTTATACCATATCATGTGTAAAATTTTTCCAGCGACGAAATGCGGGAATGTATCGGTGGCACCTCTTCCGGGTCGATCATCACATCCAGCACGGTCGGGACTCCAGCTGAAATAATCTCATCCATCATTTCCTTATTTATCTCGCCTGGTTTCGTGATCCTGATTCCCCGTGCGCCAAACCCCTCAGCGAGTTTTACAAAATCCACCGGCTTGAACGTGGATATAATCCCCTCCGGGATGTCGGCAAGCTTTCTGCCGTGGTAGACCATGCCAAGCATGGAGTTGTTCATGACTACCCAGATGACCGGAATATTATAATTGACCGCCGTGACCACCTCCGTGCCGTTCATCAGGAAAGCACCGTCACCGACCAGGGCGACAACCGGCCTGTTTCCGGCAGCCAGCTTGCCACCGATCGACGCTGCCACCGCAAATCCCATGGAAGCAAAACCGAGGCCGACAAAAAATGAATAGGGTATTTCTATGTTAAGATGCCGGATTGCCCAGGCCGTACTGTTGCCGATGTCCACAAAATAGAGCGTCTCCTTCGGCAAGGAGGCAGCCAGATCCATGATCAAGCGCTGCGGATGGTAGGGCCTTTTGTTCAATTTTTTGCTTTTTACCGTCAAACTCTCTTTAATGTTTTGTACCTCTTTACGCCTGTTGTCTCCAACGCTCTTACTCTTTTTGTTCCTGTGCAGTTCATAGATAAACTCACGCAAGACGTTTTTTGCATCGCCGATAATCCCAACATCTACATAATAGTTTTTACCGATTTCATTGCTATCGATATCTATGTGGATCAGTGACTTGATCGGAAGTAATCTGTTATCCCATCCATCAGTCACGCATTCGTTGAAACTCGTTCCTATTGCAAGCATTACATCGACATCTCTCTTGATGATATATTCCATTGATACCGGCGATCCGGCGAATCCCAGCACCCCCAACGAGAGGGGATGCGACTCGCTCATAATGCCCTTGGCTTTGGGCGAGGTTGCAACCGGGATATCCATCAGTTCGGCCAGTTCTAAAATCTCTTCATCTGCCCGCGAGAGCACAGTGCCCCATCCGGCGAGAATCACCGGACTCTTTGCGCCCAGAAGGAGCTGCGCGGCCTTCTTAACCCCTTCCCTGTTAAAACCCATCACCTGGGTGGTACTGCATCTTACATGACTATCATCAACAACCTGCCGCAGCATGATATCAACGGGAAGACTCAGGTGGACAGGACCCTTTCTGCCGGTCAGAGCCAGCCTGCGCGCCTTGGAGATCATCTCCCCGGCCTTGTTTTCATTTATAATGATATCGCTGTATTTCGAAATTTGCCCGAAGATACTGACAACGCTGAAGTTATGAACCGTAAATTCCTGGGTGGCGCCTTTACCAAACAAAGATGTGGAGACCTGCCCGGTCAGGGCTATCACCGGGATGGAATCCCCAAAAGCGGATGCGATTCCAGTGATCATGTTGGTTGCCCCGGGTCCAGCGGTGCTACAGCACACCGCTATATTGCCGCTGACCCGCGCATAGCCATCCGCCATGAAGGCTGCGCCGGTTTCATGTTTGGCCACAATCACCTTGATCGTACTTTTGTGCAGGGCGTTATTGAGCGGTTCAAGAGCCCCGCCGGGAACGCCGAAGACATATTCCACAGCGTGTTTTTCAAGGGAACTGACAATTACCTCCGCAGCATTCATCGAAACCTCCAGGAATTTGTTCAATGCAGGGCTTTTCATATTTCTACTGCAAGAACTACCAGCTACATATATTTGGCCAACAGAGGTACGATCAATAGCGACACGATGTTGATGATCTTGATCATCGGGTTGATTGCCGGACCGGCAGTGTCCTTGTACGGATCACCAACGGTGTCGCCGGTAACAGCAGCCTTATGGGCTTCGCCACCTTTGCCGCCGTGGTGGCCGTCTTCGATGTACTTTTTGGCATTATCCCAGGCTCCACCACCGGTGGTCATGGAGATGGCGACGAAGATACCGGTGACGATGCAGCCGACGATCACCCCACCCAGAGCCTTGGGACCAAGGGTGAAGCCAACTATGACCGGTGCGAGGATCGGTATCAGGCCGGGAACGACCATCTCTTTCAGGGCGGTCTTGGTGACGATGTCTACGCAGGCAGCATAATCCGGCTTGCCGGTGCCTTCCATGATACCCTTGATCTCACGGAACTGACGGCGCACTTCCACGACAACAGCGCCACCCGCCTTGCCGACCGCCTCCATGCACTGGGCGCCAAAGTAATAGGGCAGCATGCCGCCAATAAAGAGACCGACGATGATATACGGATCCGAGAGGTCAAATTTGATGATCTCTTTACCGGCAAGTTGCAGCGCATGGTTCAATTCGTCAACGTACGATGTGAACAGGATCACGGCAGCCAAGCCGGCAGAGCCGATGGCGTAGCCTTTGGTAACAGCCTTGGTAGTGTTACCGACAGCATCCAGCGGATCGGTTACGGCGCGAACCGAATCGTCCAATTCAGCCATCTCGGCAATACCGCCGGCATTGTCGGTGATCGGACCGTAGGCGTCCATGGCCACGACGATACCGGTCAGGGAGAGCATGGAAACCGCAGCAATAGCGATACCGTAGACCCCGGCGCACTGGAAGGCGACGATGATGCCGGCAGCGATGACTATCACCGGAGCAGCAGTGGACTTCATGGAGATTCCGAGGCCCGCAATGACATTGGTGCCATGTCCGGTGGTGGAGGCTTGGGCGATATGCTGAACCGGACCGTATTCAGTGGCAGTGTAGTATTCGGTGATCCAGAAGATGGCGCCGGTCACAACCAGACCGACAATTGCCGAGATAAAGATATTCATGGCGCTGAAGTTTTGGCCGACAGCGTTGGTAATCCCCTGCGGGAACATCCGGACGGTTACAAAATAGAAGGCGATGCAGGCCAGAACGGCTGATGCGATCAATCCCTTATACAGAGCGGTCATGATCTTGCCGCTGCCGCTTAACTTGACGAAGTAGGTGCCGATGATGGAGGTAATGATCGAGATGCCACCCAGGATCAGCGGGTAGCTGACGGTGCTGGCATTGCCGGTAAAGGTGATGGCGCCCAGAAGCATTGCAGCGATCAGGGTAACGGCATAGGTCTCAAACAGGTCGGCGGCCATACCGGCACAGTCGCCGACGTTGTCACCAACGTTATCAGCAATAACAGCCGGATTGCGGGGGTCATCTTCGGGGATGCCAGCCTCGACCTTACCCACCAGGTCAGCGCCGACATCAGCGCCCTTGGTGAAAATACCACCACCCAGACGTGCGAAGATGGAGATCAGCGAGCCGCCGAAGCCGAGGCCAACCAATTGGGTTACTACGTCTTTAACAGGCGCGCCCGGCATCAACTTCAATAGCGCCATATAGTAACCGGCAACACCCAGCAGACCAAGACCAACGACCAGCATGCCGGTGATGGCGCCGCCCTTGAAGGCAACGTTCAGGGCTTTGTGGATACCGGATTTGGCCGCCTCGGTGGTACGCACATTAGCCCGCACCGAAACGAACATGCCGATGAAACCGGTCAATCCGGAAAAGAGCGCCCCAATGGCAAAACCGGCTGCGGTCTTCCATCCCAATGTAGCAAAGAGCGCCACAAACATAACAGCGCCTACCATGGCAATGATTGTGTACTGGCGCTTCATGTAAGCGCCGGCGCCTTCCTGGATGGCTGCAGCGATCTGTTTCATTCGATCATTACCCTGAGGGAGCCCCAGGATCCACTGAGCCGTAACCAGCCCATAGACAACCGCGGCGGCGGCGCATACCAAGGCAAAGACAACTGCATACTGTTCCATTTTTTCAATTCCTCCTGTGTATATTTGTAGCCGTTTTTGGTTTTATTACCCGACGCTTATAAAGGGATAAAATAATTGCACTCTACTAGTGAAAAAACAGAAAATTTTAACTGCAACCATAGTAAATTGTCAATGATTTTTATTTCTTGCATTTGATGTGGGAGCCCTCTTTCAGTGATGTTTCCATGGTGTGTTTCATACTAAACTGTAGGTTCAGATATTGTAACAAATTCATCTCCGTGATATAAAGACATCATTAATTTGATTCAGAGGAGACAGTCACATGAAAAGTATGGCCCGTTTCGCCATCACGCCCCTCTTTTTTGTGGTCACAGGATGCGCTACCCAAAGTGCTCTTGATACCACCCGCAACGACGTTGATACGGTCAAGACCCGTCTTTTTTCCGTGGAAAAGGAGTTAGGAGGGATTCGCGAAGAATCAAAGGAGAGCCTCGGATCGCTCCAGACTGGCATTAAATCCGACGTTGCAAGCTTTAAATCCGACGTTGCATCCGTACGCAGATTATCTGCAGATATCCAGGCCACCATTGACAGCACCAAAAACGAGATGCGTCTTTTGAATGGTAGAGTCGATGATATTGCCCTCGCCGTCAAAAAACCAACAGAAGAACTGGCCCGCTACCGTGAGGACGCTGACAAGCGTATTATCACTCTGGATGACAGGATCATAAAGCTCCAGACAACCGTAGATGAGCTAAATACAAAGATTAAAGAACTGGCGCAACCCAAAAAAGTAGAAGCAATCACGCCGGATGCCCTCTACATGAAAGGGCTGGAAAGCTGCAAGGCTGGTAAGATGGCAGATGCTCGGGAGATTTTTACCAAATTCCTCGAACAGTATCCGCAGCACGATCTGGCAGCCAATGCCCATTATTGGATTGGTGAAACATACTACAGCGAAAAGAACTACGAGTCAGCCATCCTGGCCTTCCAGGAGGTTATCAAGAATCATCCCCAAAAGGAAAAGGTACCGGCGGCAATGCTAAAGCAGGCCATGGCATTTAAGGCTATCAACGACGCCAAGAACGCCCGCTATGTATTAAAAAAGTTGTTGGAGGCCTACCCTAAGAGCGCTGAAATCAAAAAGGCCAAGGAGCTTTTGCAGGAACTTAATTAAACTTGGAATAAACCGATATACCAAGTCTGATCAGGACGAAATCGAGAACAACAAAAGGGGAGACTCCATGGAGCTTCCCTTTTTATTTCACCGTGACGTACATTGATCAACAGGATTGTTATAGCACCCCTTTGGTGGACATAACCCCTTCCACCCGTGGATCAATCCGGGTGGCTACATCCATGGCACGGGCAAAGGCCTTGAAACAAGCCTCGATAACATGGTGCACATTATCGCCATACATCACATTGATATGCAGGTTCAGCCCGCAATGGTTGGCAAATGCCTGAAAAAACTCCCGTGCCAGTTCGACATCGAATTCGCCGATTTTTACCTTGGGAAGATTTACGTGATAGACCAGGTAGGGTCGACCGGAAATGTCAACCGCAACACTTGCCAGAGTCTCGTCCATAGGCACCGTGGCCTGACCATAACGGCGAATACCTGTTTTGTCGTTTAACGCCTGCTTGAAAGCATCTCCCAGCACAATGCCTATATCCTCCACCGTATGGTGGAAATCGATGTCGATATCTCCGGAGGCCTCAACCGTAAGGTCGAAAAGACCGTGCCGCGAGAACAGGTTCAACATATGATCCAGAAACGGAACCGATGTACAGACCTTTGCCTGCCCGGCGCCGTCAACATTCAGCGAAAGCTGTATCTTTGTTTCCTCCGTAATGCGCTCTATTGATGCAACTCTTGACATGGACCCCTCCTTGATCACCCTATCGCCTTCATGGCCTGTAGTGTTGTCTCCATCTCCGCCTGCGTGCCTATGGAAATTCTCAACCCATGGGCCAATAGCGGATCTGAAAAGTATCTCACCAGGATCTTGCGTTCGAATAACCCCTCATAGACCCGCTTACCATCACTGTCTGGCGGCGCAGCAAAAACATAGTTGCCCTGGGACGGGATGACGGCATAGCCCATGGCACGCAGTTCGGCAGAGAACCACTCCCGTGTTTCACGTATTTTCAGGCAACACTTCCTTAAATACGCCTGATCCCTGAGTGCGGCCACACAGGCAGCCTGGGCCAGACGGTCAAGGTTGTAGTGGTCCCGGATCTTGTCCAGGGCTGTAATTACCTCGGGGCGGGCTATCGCCAGGCCGAGCCGCATGCCTGCCAAGGCATAGCTTTTTGAAAGTGTGCGAGTTACGACGACATTTTCGTATTTTCTTACCAAATCCAATGCAGTGCCATCGGCAAAGTCGGCATAAGTTTCATCAAGCGCGAGCATCCCGGCACAGCGCTGCGCCAACTCTTCAATGTACTCAAAGCTAAAAGCCGGACCGAGCGGAGCATTGGGGGTGGTCAGAAAAAAGACCTTGCCCTCGTAACGTTCGGGAAATCCGGCAATACGGAAATCATCCGTCAGCCCGTACGTGCGCACCCGCGCGCCCTGTATCTCCGCCAACGTGGCGTAGTAGGAGTAGGAGGGGTGGATGTAACCGATTTCCTCTCCTTCTGCGGCAAAGGCACGGATCAGATTGTTGAGAACCTCGTCCGAGCCATTTGCCATGATGATACAGGATGGATCAAAACCATACAGTTCGCCTGCGACCTCGCGCAACTGTAGGCTGGATGCGCTGGGATAGGTATGCAGGCGGGCGCCATCAGTACCTAATTCCGCCAATATGGCCTCAACTACCTTGGGTGATGGTGGGTATGAGTTCTCGTTGGTGTTGAGTTTGATCCATAAATCAATGTCAGCGGGCTGAAACCCGGGGACATAGCCCTGCATGGCGGCAATATTGGGTCGAAGTGGTATCGTCATAATGATATGAGCAATATCATGCTTGCGAGCTCTGTTCAAGTCTGAATCACGATAAAAGGTTCAGGCCATATTTGTGCTGACAAATTGCATGTTTTATCTTGACACACCACTTGCCCCCCGCTATATTTTGCCGTAATGTGGTAAAAAGTGGAATTAAGTGGTAATAAATGGAAGGAGTGGCATGTTCGGGGGAGAGAACCTGAGCACAATCGATGGGAAGGGGAGAACCAGTATTCCGGCCAAATTCCGGGAAACACTGGCTGATCTCTTTGGTGATGATCGTTTTGTGATTACCAAAGCCACCCCGATAGATTTCGGCGACGGCACCTATGGCCGG
>Ga0265294_10008629_pt1 | contig 11856 bp, 15 predicted proteins | sample MunlanPumphouse3_FD_192504 | JGI IMG/M metagenome (GOLD analysis project Ga0265294, IMG submission 192504) | Groundwater microbial communities from a municipal landfill in Southern Ontario, Canada - Pumphouse #3 | ecosystem: Environmental > Aquatic > Deep subsurface > Groundwater | place... | reverse complement strand
CTTGGTGAGCAAAATGTAAAAATAGCAGAGAAGGAGGCTGAAATAAAGACCCTGAAAGAAAAACTGGAGACCTTAAAAGCAGAAATTGACAAGATTGGTGAGAAGTACGCGGCAGAGTTCAAGAACTTAGCCAACGAAATTCTGGAAGACAAATCCCAGCGGTTTACACAAAAGAACAAAGAAAACTTAGAAGCCATTCTCAAGCCCTTAGATGATAACATCAGGGAGTTTAAAAAGACAGTCTCCGAAGCCTATCAAACCGAAGCAAAAGAGCGTTTCTCGCTGGGAAATGAAGTGAAAAAACTGGCTGAACTCAATCAGCTCATGAGCGAAGAAGCCCGGAATCTGACCAGGGCATTAAAGGGAGAAGCGAAAACGCAGGGCGACTGGGGAGAAATGATTTTAGAGACCATATTGGAGAAATCGGGCTTACGGAAAAATGAAGAATACTTCATGCAGGAAGAGTTGAAAGATGAAAATGGCAATCCGATACGTTCAGACTCGGAGAACAAAAAGATGCGTCCGGATGCCATCGTGAAATATCCGGATAACCGTTCGGTTATTATTGATTCAAAAGTGTCGCTGAACGCGTTTACCCGCTATGTGGAAGCCACCGATGCAGGTGAACAGCAAAAAGAACTGGAAGCACATGTTACCGCGGTGAAAAATCACGTGATTGCGCTCAGTGCTAAAGGATATGATGATTATGACAAAGCCCTGGATTTTGTGATGATGTTTATTCCCAGTGAGCCGGCCTATATTGCCGCGATGCAGGGAGATAGTAATCTTTGGTCGTTCGCCTACGAAAAAAGAATTTTGCTGATGAACCCCACGAACCTGATTACTTCCCTGAAACTCATCGTGGATTTATGGAAGCGTGAATATCAGAACCGGAATGCCCAGGCCATTGCCGACAGGGGGGCTTTGCTTTACGATAAATTTGCCGGCTTTATTGAAAATCTGAAAGATGTGGGTGATAAGTTGGATAAGGCATCGAAGTCGTATGAGTCTGCTTTTAGTCAACTCGCGACCGGTCCGGGTAACCTTATCCGTCAGGCTGAGGAATTGAAAAAGTTGGGGGTAAAATCGAAAAAAAACCTGGCGAAAAGCGGAATCGAAGAATAGCGGAGAACAGAAAGCGAATAACGAATGCCCCGAAGGGGCGGCATATCAATAGCCCCGGGTTTTAACCCGGGGGATTAATGGGTTTTAACCCGGGGATTATTGGGTTTTAACCCGGGGGATATTGGGTTTCAATCCGGGGAATATTGGGTTTTAACCCGGGGAGGGAAGGGTTAAATTACCAAATGCAGACCATAAGGGGGATGTCGTATTGAGCTATGCTCCTCGCGAAAACAAACCGTAAACAATTTTAAAATGAAAAAACCACAAATCAAACATTTTGTCCGATCAAAAGCAATCCGGAAGAAAAAGGAAGAAATCGGGTTGTCACCTTATGCTGTTGTTTTTCGGGGCGAACAAAGACTGGATAAGACACTGATCAATGCTATGGACTTCGATTTGGAAGAGGTACGGGAGTTTGAAATTACAACCGGTGAACAACTCAAATCGGTACATGAACGAAAAACCCTTAGCTGGATTTTTGTAAACGGGATTCACGATATTCCACGGCTTGAAGAAATAGCCGCCGAATTTGAGATTCCAAACAATATCTTATCAGACATTCTGAATCCTTCGTTGCGTCCCAAGATTGAAGTGTTTGACAAAGGCATTTTTATCACACTTAAACTGATGCAGTATCAGGATAAAACCGAGCAGGTAAGTGTGGAGAATCTCAGTCTGATTGTAAGTGAAAACACCCTGATTTCATTCAGGGAAGAAGCCGGTCCGGTTTTCGAACCCGTGAGAGAACGCATCCGAAAGTACAACAATAAAATCAGGACGTCGGGATCGGATTACCTGGCCTTTGCATTGCTGGACATTGTAGTCGATAACTACATCTACATCATGGGAATATTGGGAGAAAAGATTGAGCGTCTCGATGAAAAAATGACTGTCAACCCACGCAAAGAATTACTCGACGAAATCAATATATACAAACGGGAGATTAACTTTCTTCGTAAGAGCATATTGCCGGCCAAAGAAATGATACTTTCGTTAGTTAAATCTGATACCGATTTTCTTTCCAATAAAAACAGACTGCATTTCAGAGAGTTACAATATAATATTAATGAAGCAGTTGAGTTGTCGGATAGTTACAGGGAAATTCTCTTCGACCAGATTTCAATTTATCATACCATTGTCAGCAGCCGGTTAAATGATATCATGCGAACGCTCACCGTTTTTTCCGTGATATTTATTCCACTGACTTTCATTGTGGGTGTATATGGTACTAATTTTGATTATCTGCCTGAATTACACTGGAAATACGGCTATTTTATCATGTGGGGAGTAATGGTGCTGGTTGCCATCGGGATGCTGGTTTATTTCTGGAGGAAGAGGTGGTTCTGATTTTGATTTACTGATAAATCTTGTTAATCATTGTTAGACTAACCGTTTAAATGCTTAACTTTGTCTTCGATAAAAATAACAAAACCATGGACCAAAAAAATCAAAACCAACTTAACATCGAACTAACTCCGGAAATTGCCGAAGGCATTTATTCCAATCTCGCCATTATTTCTCATTCAACATCCGAATTTGTAATCGATTTTGTACGGATTATGCCTGGCACTCCCAAAGCCAATGTGAAATCCCGCATCATTCTGACGCCAGAACATGCCAAAAGGCTGTTGTTTGCATTACAGGAGAATATCGGTAAGTTTGAAAGTCAGCACGGAAAAATTAAGATTCCTGATAATCAGATGTTGCCTCCTGTCCCCATGGGTTTTGGTGGTGGTGAAGCTTGATCAAAATTGATTGTAAATCTCCAGCGGATGTTTTTCCAGTGGTCTCCCGCGTAATCAATTCCGATGCGCGGAGCAGAGCTGAAAGCTGTAACATCCGGGGCATCTTCGAGCCACAGACGTTCTGAACGATTCAGGTCTTCGCCGTAGAAACTCTTGTCAAGTTGGAGTGTTTTGCCTACACGTCCCGGGCCGTTTACCTCATAAAAAGCCCTAATCAGGACAGCTTCAGGGTGATCTTTTCTTCCGGAAACAATATTCAGCAGCCAGTACATACCATATATTATATATACGTACAACGCTCCACCTTCGGCATACATGATTTCCGTTCGCGGTGTACGGCCTTTGCTGGCATGACAGGCGAGATCTTCCTCGCCCAGATAAGCTTCTGTTTCTGTTATGATAAACCGGCTTTGGGATCCATCCGGCCATGCACGCATCAATGTTTTCCCCAGTAAACTTTTGGCGAGTGTAACGGCATCCTGCCGGAAGAAGTCCTTTGTTAAACGCTTCATATACCTTGTGTTGTTCAAACCTGTCAGGTTTTGAAAACCTGACAGGTTTAATTGACTTGCAAATATACTACAAAGTTGTCGTTTGAATTGTTTGTCTTTCGTGCTCATTCCGCGGTTTCACACAAACTTAAAAAAATATTCTGAAACTTCATTTGTTCGTTAAAAAACTTTTTGTAACTTTGCAGCCCATTTGGGTAAAAACCAAAAAATTAAAAACAAAGTAGTTATAGTTTAAAACAAATTTGAAATGCCTACAATTCAACAGTTAGTTAGAAAAGGAAGAGCAGTAATGACTTACAACAGCAAATCCCCGGCGCTGGATTCATGTCCGCAACGTCGTGGAGTTTGTGTTCGCGTTTATACGACTACTCCCAAGAAACCAAACTCAGCGATGCGTAAAGTGGCACGTGTGCGTTTGACTAATCAGAAGGAGGTGAATGCATACATTCCTGGTGAAGGTCACAACCTGCAGGAACACTCCATTGTGATGGTTCGTGGTGGTCGTGTGAAAGACCTTCCGGGAGTTCGTTATCACGTAGTTCGTGGTACGCTGGATACAGCCGGAGTAAATGGTCGTACGCAGCGTCGTTCAAAATACGGTGCCAAACGTCCAAAACCAGGTCAGGCAGCAGCTGCAGCAACAAAAGGTAAAAAGAAATAATTCTTAACCTCTGTCGGTCTGTGAAAAGCAGACAAACTTTTTTTTCGAAAGAGAGAATAAAAAAAATCAAGTTACAAACTTGTTTTAAAGGTGGCAGATGAAGGTTGAGTAAACAGCTCGGAGGAGCTTGTTGAAGTAAGACTAAAAGCAACCAAGAAACAAAGAAATTTTATTAAAAATGAGAAAGTCGAAACCTAAAAAACGGATCATTTTACCCGATCCCGTTTTCAATGAGTCGATGGTTACAAAATTTGTAAACCACTTAATGTACGATGGCAAGAAATCAACTGCTTTCGACATTTTCTATTCATCGTTGGATGTTGTAAAAAACAAACTTCCAAACGAAGAAAAAGCTCCCCTTGATATCTGGAAAAAAGCCCTCGAAAATATTACTCCGCTAGTTGAGGTTAAATCACGTCGTGTTGGCGGTGCTACATTCCAGGTTCCTACAGAAATCCGTCCCGAAAGGAAGGAATCAGTCTCAATGAAAAATCTTATATTATTTGCGCGTAAGCGTGGTGGACGTTCGATGGCCGAGAAACTGGCTGCCGAGATTGTTGATGCCTATAACAACCAGGGTGGTGCCTTCAAACGTAAAGAAGATATGCATCGTATGGCTGAAGCGAACCGTGCTTTTGCTCACTTCAGATTTTAATTGATTTATGAAAATCGTAAACAATAGGAAATAAGTTTATTAAATGGCAAAAGGAGATTTAAGTTATAATAGAAATATCGGTATCATGGCGCATATCGATGCCGGTAAGACAACTACGTCGGAACGTATCTTGTTTTACACCGGGCTTACTCACAAAATCGGTGAGGTGCACGATGGTGCCGCCACGATGGACTGGATGGAGCAGGAGCAGGAAAGAGGTATTACCATTACTTCCGCTGCAACAACTACTTCCTGGGAATATCTGGGCGACAAATATAAAATTAATTTGATTGACACTCCGGGACACGTTGACTTTACCGTTGAGGTTGAGCGTTCCTTGCGTATTCTGGATGGTGCCGTTGCCGCATTTTGTGCCGTAGGAGGTGTTGAACCCCAGTCGGAAACCGTGTGGCGCCAGGCCGATAAATATAAAGTGCCACGTATCGGTTACGTGAACAAAATGGACCGTTCCGGAGCCGATTTCTTTGAAGTGGTTCGCCAAGTAAAGGATGTGCTCGGTGCAAAACCATGTCCGATTCAAATTCCTATCGGTGCTGAAGAAAAGTTCAGAGGTGTGGTGGATTTGATTAAAATGAAAGCGATTCTGTGGCATGATGAAACCATGGGAGCGCAATATACGGTAGAAGAAATTCCTGCTGATCTGCTTGCAGAAGCACAGGAATGGAGAGATAAAATGCTCGAAATCGTGGCTGAATATGATGATGCTGTGATGGAAAAGTATTTTGATGATCCTTCCACCATTACTGAAGAAGAAGTGAAGAGAGCCATCCGCAAGGCTACTTTATCAATGGAAATCAACCCGATGATTTGTGGTTCTTCCTTCAAAAACAAAGGGGTACAGACTATGTTGGATGCAGTTTGTGCCTTCCTGCCAAGTCCGCTCGATACACCTGAAATTGTTGGAACAGATCCTCGTGATGCTGAAAAACAAATTGTTCGTCACCCGGATGCAAAAGAACCGCTTACCGCGTTGGCGTTCAAGATTGCAACTGACCCTTATGTTGGTCGTCTTTGTTTCTTCCGCGTTTATTCCGGTGTCTTGAATGCAGGTTCTTATGTGTTTAATACCCGTTCAGATAAAAAGGAACGTATCTCTCGTATTTTCCAGATGCACTCAAACAAACAGAATCCTGTTGATTGTATTTCTGCAGGTGATATCGGTGCAGGAGTAGGATTTAAAGATATTCGTACCGGTGATACTTTATGTGATGAGGCTCATCCGATTACACTGGAGTCTATGGACTTCCCGGATCCGGTTATTGGAATCACTGTTGAACCAAAAACACAAAAAGACCTTGATAAACTGGGAATTGGTCTTTCTAAACTTTCAGAAGAAGATCCAACTTTTACTGTTCATACTGAAGAGCAATCAGGTCAGACGGTTATCTCTGGTATGGGAGAACTTCACCTGGAAATCATCATCGACCGTCTGAGACGTGAGTTCAAGGTTGAATGTAACCAGGGACGTCCGCAGGTGTCTTATAAAGAAGCAATTTCTCAGTCGGTTGAAATCCGTGAGGTGTATAAAAAACAGTCGGGTGGTCGCGGTAAGTTTGCCGATATCATCGTACGTGTTGAGCCTGCTGATGCTGATTTCGATGGCTCTTTGCAGTTTGTTGATGTGGTGAAGGGTGGTAACATTCCAAAAGAATTTATTCCTTCGGTACAAAAAGGATTCCAGACAGCCATGAAAAATGGTGTGTTGGCAGGATTCCCAATTGATAAACTGAAAGTAACATTGCTCGATGGTTCTTTCCACGCGGTTGACTCGGATCAGCTTTCGTTTGAAATTTGTGCGCAGATGGCATTCAAAACTGCTTGTGCAAAAGCCAAACCAATCCTGTTAGAGCCTATCATGAAAATGGAGGTGGTAACGCCGGAAGAAAACATGGGTGATGTAATCGGTGACCTGAATAAACGCCGTGGACAAGTAGAAGGTATGGAATCAAGCCGTACCGGTGCCCGCATTGTGAAAGCCAAGGTACCTTTGGCAGAAACATTTGGATATGTAACTGCTTTGCGTACCATCAGTTCGGGTCGTGCAACTTCTTCCATGGAGTTCTCACATTATGCTGAAGTTTCAAACTCGCTTGCCAAAGTAGTAGTTGCTGAAGCAAAAGGGAAAGTAGAATTATTATAAAGAAACAACATCTGGTTAGCGAATGACTCTTAACCGGATGTTTACATGTAAATAATATAAATTAAAAAACAAAGATGAGTCAAAAAATCAGAATCAAATTAAAATCTTACGATCACAGCCTGGTTGATAAGTCAGCAGAGAAGATCGTGAAAACAGTGAAAGCTACGGGTGCGCATGTAAGTGGTCCGATTCCATTGCCTACTCACAAAAGAGTTTTCACCGTGAACCGTTCCACTTTCGTGAATAAAAAATCACGCGAGCAGTTTGAATTGTCATCTTACAAACGACTGATTGATATTCATAATTCATCAGCCAAAACAGTAGATGCCCTGATGAAACTTGAATTGCCAAGCGGTGTTGAAGTAGAAATAAAAGTGTAAAACAGCCCCCTTGCCCCCTGAAGGGGGAATGTTGAGGGTTTGAAAAAAGATAAATTAATAACGACGCTTCCCATTTTCCCCCTTTAGGGGGTAAGGGGGCAAATATAAACAACAATTGAAATGCCAGGATTATTAGGAAAAAAAATCGGAATGACATCCGTTTTCAGTGCCGACGGTAAAAATGTACCGTGCACTGTTATCGAAGCAGGTCCTTGTGTTGTTACTCAGGTTAAAACCGCTGAAAAAGATGGTTATGAGGCTGTTCAGGTGGGTTTCCAGGAAAAAAAGGAAAAACACACAAACAAGCCCGAAGCAGGTCACTTTAAGGCCGCCGGAGTAGCACCGCTGAGACACTTGGTTGAGTTCAAGGATTTCGAAGAGAAATTCAATTTGGGTGATAAAATCACCGTAGAGATGTTTGAAGCAGATACATTTGTAGATGTAATCGGAACTTCAAAAGGTAAAGGACACCAGGGCGTTGTAAAACGTCATGGATTTGGCGGGGTAGGCCAGTCGACACACGGTCAGCACAACAGATTGCGTGCGCCGGGTTCATTGGGAGCCTCTTCTTATCCTTCACGTGTATTCAAAGGTATGCGTATGGCCGGTCGCACAGGCGGTGACCAGGTTACTGTACAAAACTTACAGGTGTTAAAAGTAATTCCGGAACACAATCTTTTATTGATTAAGGGTTCTGTGCCGGGAGCAAAAGGTTCAATCGTTATCATCAATAAATAATCATGGAAGTAAGTGTATTTAACATAAAGGGAGAAGACACCGGAAGAAAAGTTTCTTTGAATGATGCTGTCTTCGGAATTGAGCCAAATGACCATGCTATTTATTTAGATGTGAAACAATATTTGGCAAATCAACGTCAGGGAACACACAAAGCCAAAGGACGCAGTGAAGTTGCCGGTTCAACCCGCAAGTTAGGTCGTCAGAAAGGTGGCGGTGGCGCTCGTCCGGGTGATATTAAATCACCGGTACGTGTTGGAGGTGGACGGGTTTTTGGTCCGGTTCCACGCGATTACAGTTTTAAACTGAACAAAAAAGTAAAGCAATTAGCCCGTAAATCGGCACTGAGTTATAAAGCACAGAATAACCTGATTACCGTTGTTGATCAGATTGATTTTGCTGCTCCTAAAACAAAGGATATGATTGCTTTGACACAAAATTTACAGCTTACAGATAAAAAACCGTTAATTATTTTAGCAAACGGAAATAAAAACGTATATTTGTCGGCTCGAAATTTACCTAAAGTAAATGTTGTAACAGTTTCGGAATTAAACACTTACGTGGTGCTTAATGCAAAGACTCTTGTGCTGACTGAAGAAGCAGTTGCAGCAGTTGAACAAATTTTAAAAGCATAGGAGGTACAAAAATGGGAATTATCATTAAGCCGATTGTTACAGAAAAAATGACTAAGTTGGGAGAAAAACTCAACCGCTATGGTTTTAAAGTTGAGAAAGATGCCAACAAAATCGAGATCAAACAAGCTGTTGAAGCTTTGTATAATGTAACAGTTACAGAAGTAAACACGATGATTGCTGCTCCTAAGAAAAAGAGCCGTTTTACCAAAAGCGGTGTAATCAAGGGACAGGCATCAGCTTACAAAAAAGCCATTGTTACATTGAAGGAAGGAGAACAAATAGATTTTTATAGTAATATTTAATTAAGTAGATAGTAGATAGTAGATAGTAGATAGTAGATTAACGCAACTACCAACTACTAACTACCAACTACCAACTACAAAAAACAGAATAAATGGCTGTACGTAAATTAAAGCCCACTACACCGGGGCAGAGACACAAGATTATTGGTACATTCGACACAATTACTGCGAGTGCACCAGAAAAATCTCTTGTTGTTGGCGGAAATAAATCCGGAGGTCGTAACCATGACGGTAAAATGACCATGCGCTACATTGGTGGCGGACACAAGAGAAAATACAGAGTAATTGACTTTAAACGCAACAAAGACGGTGTCCCTGCAACAGTAAAAAGCATTGAATACGATCCGAACCGTTCGGCACGTATTGCCTTGTTGTTTTATGCTGACGGGGAAAAAAGATACATTCTTGCACCAAACGGATTGCAGGTAGGTCAAACAGTAATCTCAGGCGCAAATGCTGCTCCTGAAGTTGGAAATGCAATACCTTTGCAAAACATTCCTCTCGGTACGATCATTCATAATATTGAATTAAAACCGGGACAAGGTGCCGCGATGGTACGCTCAGCAGGAACATTTGCACAGCTGAACTCACGTGAAGATAAATATGCAATTATCAAATTGCCTTCTGGTGAGTTACGTAAAGTATTGGCTACCTGTAAAGCTACTATTGGATCAGTAGGTAATTCTGACCATGCCCTGGAAGTTTCGGGTAAGGCAGGACGCTCTCGTTGGCTCGGACGCAGACCACGTGTTCGTGGTGTAGTGATGAACCCGGTAGATCACCCGATGGGTGGTGGCGAAGGCCGCGCTTCCGGTGGACATCCACGTTCACGCAAAGGCTTGTTAGCTAAAGGGTACAAAACACGTGCTCCTAAAAAGCAGTCAAGCCAGTATATTATTGAAAGAAGAAAAAAATAACAGCAAAAAGTAAGTAAATAATATGAGCCGTTCATTAAAAAAAGGACCCTATATTAATCTGAAACTCGAAAAAAAGGTAACAGGCATGAATGACAGCGGTAAAAAAACCGTTGTAAAAACATGGTCTCGTGCTACCATGATTTCACCTGATTTTGTAGGTCACACGATTGCAGTTCACAATGGAAATAAATTTATTCCCGTGTATATTACCGAAAATATGGTTGGTCACAAGTTAGGAGAATTTGCTCCTACTCGTAACTTCCGCGGTCACGGTGGTAAAAAGAAATGATCCATTGAAATTATCTAACTAACAGCATTAAAAATTTCGAAAAATGGGTGCAAGAAAAAAAATATCAGCCGATAAAAGAAAAGAAGCTAACAAGTCGCTGTACTTTGCGAAGCTTAACGATGTTCCTACTTCACCGCGTAAAATGCGCCTGATGGCCGATTTGATCCGTGGTATGGAAGTGAACAAAGCGTTGAGCGTCTTGAAGTATTCGTCGAAAGAAGCTTCAGGAAGATTAGAGAAGCTGCTCAAATCGGCCATTTCAAACTGGGAACAAAAAACAGAACAAAAAGCCGATAGCGCTAATTTATACGTAAGTAAGATTTATGTGGATTCAGCCACCATGCTGAAACGTCTCCGCACAGCTCCTCAGGGACGCGGTTATCGTATTCGTAAACGCTCGAACCACGTAACCATATTTGTAGATACCAAGAATACTAACGAAAACGAAAATTAATACTCGATGGGACAAAAGACTAATCCAATAAGCAACCGCTTAGGAATCATCCGTGGATGGGATTCGAACTGGTATGGTGGAAAAAACTATGGAGACACCATCCTGGAAGACAGCAATATCAGAAAATACCTGAATGCTCGTCTGGCCAAAGCCAGCGTATCGCGTATTGTAATTGAACGTACGTTGAAATTGGTAACGATAACTGTATGTACTGCCCGTCCGGGTATCATCATTGGTAAAGGCGGACAGGAAGTGGATAAACTGAAAGAAGAATTGAAGAAAATCACCGATAAGGAGATTCAAATCAATATTTTTGAAATTAAACGTCCGGAACTTGATGCCGTGATTGTTGCAAATAACGTAGCACGTCAGATCGAAGGTAAAATTGCTTACCGCCGTGCCGTTAAAATGGCTATTGCATCAACCATGCGTCTTGGAGCTGAAGGGATAAAAATTCAGGTATCAGGACGCTTGAATGGCGCCGAGATGGCCCGCTCGGAAATGTATAAAGAAGGAAGAACTCCGCTTCATACATTCAGGGCTGACATTGATTATGCTCATGCTGAAGCATTGACTAAAGTGGGTATCATCGGTGTTAAGGTTTGGATTTGCCGCGGCGAAATCTATGGTAAAAAAGACCTGGCTCCTTCCTTTAGTGCAGCTAAAGAAAACTCTCGCGGCGGCGATCGTTTTAACGAACGTGGTGATCGTGGCGGTAGAGGATTCAGAAAGAGAAAAAAGTAAACTGTTATTAATGAATTTGATGTAAGGAAATTATGTTACAACCTAAAAAAACAAAGTTCAGGAGACAGCAGAAAGGGCGCATGAAAGGAAATGCCCAGAGAGGTAATCAATTGGCGTTCGGTTCTTTCGGTATCAAATCGTTGCAATCGAAATGGCTGACCGGTCGTCAGATTGAAGCTGCCCGTATTGCTGTAACCCGCTATATGCAACGTCAGGGTCAGATATGGATCCGTGTTTTCCCTGACAAACCGATCACCAAGAAACCTGCTGAGGTTCGTATGGGTAAGGGTAAAGGTGCTCCCGAAGGTTTCGTGGCTCCTGTTACTCCGGGAAGAATGATTATCGAGGTAGAAGGTGTACCTTTTGACATAGCCAAAGAAGCATTGCGTCTGGCTGCTCAGAAATTGCCTGTAACTACCCGTTTTGTAGTAAGACGTGATTATGACACAACTCAAAATGCGTAAGGACAATGAAAACAAGAGAAATTAGAGAATTAAATAATCAGGAGATTCTGGAACGTATGGATGCAGAAAGAGAGCAA
>Ga0265294_10008628_pt1 | contig 11856 bp, 10 predicted proteins | sample MunlanPumphouse3_FD_192504 | JGI IMG/M metagenome (GOLD analysis project Ga0265294, IMG submission 192504) | Groundwater microbial communities from a municipal landfill in Southern Ontario, Canada - Pumphouse #3 | ecosystem: Environmental > Aquatic > Deep subsurface > Groundwater | place... | reverse complement strand
GATTCAGTAAATTGTTTCAGTGATTCAATAAATTATTCCTTTGATTCAATTAATTGTTTCAGTGATTCATTTTTTAGTTTATATTTGCAATGGTTTAGTCTTATTAATCAACTAAAATATCATCAGAAATGGACGCTAAATTTTATAGCTTTAAGGCAAATTCTATTCAAGGGAAAGAAGTCAGTATGGAAACATATAAAGGAAAGACTATTTTGGTAGTAAACACAGCAAGTAAATGTGGTTTTACTCCTCAATTGGAGGGTTTAGAGGCACTTTATCAGAAATATAAGGATAGGGGACTAGTTATTCTTGGTTTTCCATGCAATCAGTTCTTAAATCAAGAGCCTGGTGATGAGAAATCAATCTCCGAAGGCTGTTTAATCAATTATGGCGTTAGTTTTCCAATGTTTTCCAAGATTGATGTCAATGGAAAGGACGCTCACCCGATTTATAAGTACTTAAAGAAGGAATTAGGTGGATTATTTTTCAGTTCAATCAAATGGAACTTCACAAAATTCCTAATCGACAATAACGGTAAACCAATAAAGAGATTTTCCCCTACATTTACGCCAGATAAAATTGATATTGAATTAGAAAAACTACTTAAATAGCTTTCCCTATTGCATAAAAGTAAATTGAATAAGATTTGCACCCATTTGAAGTGCTTTTAGGCGTGTTTGGGGTGGGTCGTTGTGAACTTCCTGGTCTTCCCAACCATTTCCAAGGTCTGTTTCGTAGCTGAAAAAACAAATTAGTCTGCCTTCCCAAAACAATCCATAACCTTTTGGGGGTTTGTTATCGTGTTCGTGGATTTTTGGCAGCCCATTTGGGAAATTATACTTTTGATGATAGATTGGGTGAGTAAAAGGTATTTCAACAAAGTCAAGCTCTGGAAACACTTTTTTCATCTGTGGTTCTATGAATTTTCTTAGGCCGTAGTTGTCGTCAATATGTAGAAATCCTCCTGCGATTAGATAGTTTCTTAAATTCTTCTGTTCTTGGTCTGAAAACACAACATTTCCATGTCCTGTTAGGTGGCAGAATGGATAGAGGAATATTTCTGAACTTCCTACATCAATTGTTGCATAGTCGGATGATAGGCTGGTGCCGAGTTCTTGATTGCAGAAATTTATTAGGTTTCTTAGTGAGGTTGGGTTTGCATACCAATCGCCTCCTCCGCTATATTTTAATAGTGCAATGGTGTTTTTTTGTCCAAATGACGTGATTGAAAAAACAATTAAGGCTATTAATATGATTGATTTTCTCATTGGTTTATTGAATGGATGACATTTACAACATATATTCCTGCTGTTTCTGTTCTTAGTCTTTCTTTTCCAAGTGTTATTGTCTGAAAATTATTCTCAAGAGCCTGCTCAACTTCTTTTTCTGAGAAGTCACCCTCTGGGCCAATAACTATTAGGACTGATTCTTTTGGTTTATAAATATCTCTTATCTGGTTTCTATTTTCTCCAACGCAGTAACCTATTAATTTATGCGTTTCTGTGGCATTTTTAATTATGTCTGAAAGGGGTGTTGGCTCATTTAGTTTTGGCATATAGGCTTTAAGAGATTGTTTCATTGCTGAAATAATTATCTTTTCCAACCTCTCGTGCTTAACAATTACTCTTTCAGAATGCTGACAAATAATAGGGGTTATCTCATCTATTCCCATTTCTGTTGCTTTTTCCAAAAACCATTCTATTCTTGATATGTTTTTGGTTGGAGCAATTGCCACATGTATATAGTAATCTCTTTTATTATATTCTCTTTGTGTATTAATAACTTTAAGGAGGCATGCTTTTGGGTTTGCTTCAAGGATTTCTGCTTCAAAGAGATTACCAAGTCCATCGGTTAAATGAACCCTGTCGCCTTCCTTTTGTCTAAGGACCTTAACTAAATGTTGTGATTCTTCCCTCCCAAGGGTATATATTTGGTCAGGATTTATGTCAGGACAATAGAATAGTAGCATAGATTATTACTATAAACTATATGCAAAACCAATAGAGGCTGTTAAATGTAATAAACCTTGAGTTTTTATTATCCCAATAGGTTGACTTAAAACTGGATTGCCTTGTCTGTCTCTATAATAGAAAGGAGTTAATGCATCATTAAACGTATGACCACCTGTGTAGTCTGCACCAATCTGAGCTCTTAGTCTAAAATCTCTATTAATTTCATACATCCCTCCAATATATACTTTCGCAGCTGGTAGAACATGAGTTATTTTTATTTCATTTTCTACATTATAGTATGAAATATAATCATTTTTGTAGTCTTTTTCTCTAATCATCATTTGAATTCCTGCGTCTAAACCAAGGAAATAATGCATTTTATTTTTGGTTATGTAGAAATTATATGACAACATAATAGGAACATATCCAAAGCTATTGTACTTAGAGAAGGTAAGAGTGCTTGGAGTTCCTATTGCTTCAAAATCTATATTTACTCCTCTGTGATAGGTGTATCCTAAATAGGCACCAAGTCCATGAGCTGTTGTTGTGTATCCTTTTTTTCTTGCTGTTTTATATTGATAACCAGCTGTAAACCCATATCCCATTGGGTTAAGTTCTGCATTTTCACCCATCATCATTTTTCCTTCCATGTTTAGAATAACGAAATATTCAGGTGGTCCTTCCATGTAGTTTCCTTTTCGCCAATCTTGAGAAAATGCACTTATTGCAATAATGTTTATCAAAAAGAAAAATAAGATTTTTTTCATATCAATTAGAGATTTAATTTTAATTTAGTATTAATTCTGCGTGCCAAAATTACGAATAATATTTGAAATTGCAAATTTTCTTTTATCTTTGTAGCAAAAATAGTATGAATAATAGAATTTGTGATATATTAAAGATAAAATCTCCTATAATTTCAGGGGGGATGGTATGGTGTAGTGGATGGGAGTTAGCTGCAGCTGTAAGCAATGAGGGTGGACTTGGATTAATAGGTGCAGGTTCAATGACACCAGAAGTTTTAAGGGAACATATTAAGAAGTGCAAAGAGGCTACAAATAATACATTTGGGGTTAATATTCCTTTGATGAGCTCACATTCTCCAAAACATATTGATATAGTTATTGAAGAAAAGGTTCCCGTTGTTTTTACTTCGGCTGGAAATCCTTCATCCTACACTCAAAGACTTATTGATAATGGGATTAAGGTTGTGCATGTTGTTGCTAATGAAAAGTTTGCACTAAAAGCACAGGATGCAGGAGTTTGTGCAGTTGTTTGTGAGGGATTTGAAGCAGGTGGTCATAATGGTAAGGAAGAAACAACAACTATGGTTTTAGTTAATCAACTTGTTGGTAAACTTAATATTCCAATTATTGCTGCAGGTGGAATTGCAACGGGTCAGCAAATACTTGCAATGATGGTTATGGGTGCAGAGGGAGTTCAGATTGGTTCTTTATTTGCAGCCAGTAAGGAATCCTCAGCTCATGAGAATTTTAAGAAAGCAATTGTTGATGCAAAGGAAGGAGATACTATGCTCTTTCTTAGAAAGCTTTCTCCAACACGTCTTTTAAAAGGTGGTCACTATGAGAGAATTCAAGCTGCAGAACAAAAAGGAGCATCGAAAGAAGAATTACTTGAAATCATTGGAATAGGAAAAACAAGGATTGGGATGTTTGAGGGAGACTTAGAAGAGGGGGAATTGGAAATTGGACAAGTTAGTTCAATGATTAAAGAAATAATGAGTATTGAAGAGATTTTTGCTAAGCTTAGAAAAGAATATTCTGAGGCAATTGCAAGAATGGATTCAATAAGTAAATCTATTTAATAATATATAATAAGAAAGAATATGCAACCAGATTTTATTTTTGAAACAAGTTGGGAAGTTTGTAATAAGGTAGGAGGAATACATACCGTTATTTCAACGAAAGCGAAAACGTTAGTAGAAAAGTATCAAGATAATTATATGTTAATTGGGGCTGATATTATTAGAGGTGAAGGACAGATTTCAGAATTTGAAGAAGATACATATATTTTAAAGAGTTGGAAAGCATATGCCGAAACAAAAGGTCTTAGAATTAGGGTAGGGAGATGGAAAATTCAATCAGAACCATTAGTCGTCTTAGTTGACTTCACACATTTCTTTTCTCAAAAAGATGAATTATTTGAAGAGTTTTGGAAAGAATATGGATTAGATAGTATAACAGGTCAATGGGATTATGTTGAACCTGTTTTGTTTGGTTATGCAGCTGCAAAGGTTATAGAATCTTATTACGAGTTCTATCTTTCATCACAAGATAAGATAGTTACCCAATGGCATGAATGGATGACTGGCTCTGGAGTGCTTTATCTTAAAAAAAATTGTCCACAAATTGCAACAGCTTTTACAACTCACGCAACAGTATTGGGTAGAAGCATAGCAGGGAACAATCTTCCCCTATATTCAGAACTTAAACATTATGATCCAAATCAAGTTGCTAATGAGTTTAATGTTAGAGCAAAATACTCTTTAGAAAAAATATCGGCTGAGAATGCAGATAGCTTTACGACAGTTAGTGAATTAACAAATAATGAATGTAAGCAGTTTTTTGATAAAGCAGTAGATGTCGTTACTCCTAATGGGTTTGAACCTACTTTTGTTCCTAATGAAGAGGATTTTGAAACAAAGAGATTAACTGCAAGACAAAGAGTAATTAATATTACAGAGGCTCTGACTAATCAAAAAATTGATGATGATGCATTATTGATAATTAATAGTGGTCGTTATGAATTCATCAATAAGGGAATAGACGTTTTTATTAATGCAATGGGTGAGCTAAATAGAAAGAAGCTATCTCGACAAATTATTGCAGTTATTGCTGTTCCTGCTCATAATGTTGATATTTATAAATCGCTATTAGAAAACCTCGATAATCCAAATTTTGATAAGCCAACAACTAATCAATATTTAACCCACCATCTTTTTGATCCAGAGCATGACCCTATTCTTAGAACAATAAAGGAGAATGATTTAAACAATTCAATAGATGATAATGTTAAGATAATGTTTATTCCTTCCTATCTTGACAGTAATGACGGAATAGTTAATCTTAGTTATTTTGATTTTCTAATTGGATTTGATGTTTCAATATTTCCTTCCTACTATGAGCCTTGGGGATATACTCCAATGGAATCAATGGCATTTCATATTCCTTCAATAACAACTGATTTAGCAGGCTTTGGACTCTGGATTGAAAGCCAGACAAAAGGTCTTAAAGGAGCATTAGCTGTTATTAATAGAACGGATGGAGAAAGTAGTCAGGTTGTAAGAGATATTGTTATAAAAATTGAAGAAACTTTATCCCTTACTGAAAATGAAATAATTACATTAAGAAAGAAATCTTTCGAGATATCTCAATCAACTCTTTGGGATAATCTAATTCAATATTACTATAAGGCTTACGAAATTGGACTGATTAAAGCTGAGAAAAGAATTGATCAATACATACATAAACAACCAATTAAGGATAGGACACAATTTATCTCTACTTGGGGAGGAGAGCCTTCTTGGAAGAAAGTTTTGGTTGCTCAATCTCTGCCAAAAAGATTAGAGGGATTAGAAAGGTTGTCTCAAAACCTTTGGTGGACATGGAACGCAGAGGCTAGAGATATATTCTATTTGATTAATGATATTAAGTTTGAGAAGTTAAATAGGAGTCCAATTCAACTTATTGAAAGTCTAACTCCGCAAGATTTTAATCGTTTATTAGAAGATGATATCTTTATTCAAAAGTTAGATTCTGTTATTGAGAAGTTTGATAATTATATCAGAGAATCAGAAGATAAGAAGGGTAAGTTAGTTGCTTATTTTTCAATGGAGTTTGGCATTCACGACACTCTTAAAATCTTTTCAGGAGGATTAGGAATGTTGGCAGGAGATTATTTGAAAGAAGCTTCTGATTGCAATAAAAATATGATTGGAATAGGCCTTCTTTATCGCTATGGTTATTTCTCTCAACAGATAACAAAAGCAGGAAATCAGATTTCTGAGCTATTTCCACAAAAGTTTTCTCATCTTCCAATTAAGGCTGTTAAAGATGAAAAAGGTAAATGGAAGAAGATTTCTATTAACCTGCCAGGAAGAGATGTTTATGCGAAAATATGGCGTTGTGATGTTGGTAGGGTTCCTCTTTATTTGTTAGATACAGACATTGACGAGAACCAAGCAGAGGACAGAGCAATTACTAATCAACTATATGGTGGAGATTGGGAACATAGACTTAAACAAGAAATTCTTTTAGGCATTGGTGGAGTAAGGATGTTGAAGGAGTTAAATATCGACCCTGTTATTTACCATTCCAATGAAGGACATTCAGCTTTCAACTCACTTGAGAGACTGAGAGAGATGATTAATAATAATAGAATACCTTATGCTCAAGCAAGAGAAATAATTCGTTCTTCAACTCTTTTCACAACTCACACTCCTGTTCCTGCTGGTCATGATGTGTTTTCTGAGGATTTAATTAGAGCTTATCTTTCTCATTATCCAGAAAGTATTGATTTGTCATGGGAAGAGTTTATTGCCTTAGGTAGAGTTAATGCATCTGATAGGAACGAAAAGTTTTCTATGAGTGTTCTGGCTCTTAATTTTTCTCAAGAAGTAAATGGGGTTAGTAGGATTCATGGAAGAGTTAGTAGAGAAATGTTTGCTAATCTCTATAATGGCTATTTCCCAAGAGAATTGCATATTGGTTATGTAACTAATGGAGTTCATCTTCCGACATGGGTTGATAGGAAATGGAGTGCTTTCTATAATGAAGTACTTACAAAAGATTATATTAACGACCAATCTAATTCAAAATACTGGGAAAAGATCTACGATGTTGAGGATAGAAGAATTTGGGACTTACATCAATCAACAAAAGCAGACTTGGTTAAATTTATGTTGAGTAGGTTGGAAAAAGAACTTATTAACAGAGCTGAAGACCCAAAGTTGTTTGTTCAGATAAAAGAAAAGTTTAATCAAAAAGCCCTAACAATTGGATTTGCGAGACGTTTTGCAACTTACAAAAGAGCGCATCTTCTTTTTACGAATATGGAAAGATTAGATTTATTGGTAAATAATAAAGAAAAACCAGTCCAATTCATCTTTGCAGGTAAGGCTCATCCACAAGACAAAGCAGGTCAAGACCTAATCAAAAGAATAATTGAAGTTTCTAAAATGCCTAAGTTCATAGGGAAAATAATCTTTATTGAAAACTATGATATGTATGTGGCTAAGTATTTGGTAAGAGGAGTTGATCTTTGGCTAAATACACCTACACGTCCTTTGGAAGCATCAGGAACTTCTGGTGAAAAAGCTGTTATGAATGGGGTTTTAAACTTCTCTGTTCTTGATGGTTGGTGGGCTGAGGGATATAAGGAAGGAGCAGGATGGGCTTTGGCAGAAGAACAACTTTATCAAACCGATGACTATCAAAATGCCTATGATGCGGAAATTATATATGAGACCTTTGAAGATAAGATAATACCTGCATACTACAATCAAGATGGAGAAGGAGTTAGCAAGGAATGGGTTGGTTTTATGAAAAATAATATTGCTCAAATTGCTCCGCATTTCACAATGAAGCGTCAGTTAGATGATTATTACAGTAAGTTCTATAATAAACTTTTCGAACGCCATCAAATCTTAACCGAAAACAATTCCCAAAAAGCAAGAGAGTATGCTGCTTGGAAACACAGGATGAGAAGACAGTGGAATAAGATTGAATTGGTTGAATTGCAACTTCCTGATTCTGTCAATAAAAAGATAAAAATGGAAGATGAGTTCATAATCAAGCTTACGCTACATATCAACGACATTGACCCTGAAAACTTAGGAGCTGAAATAATTCTTGCGCAAAAAGAAAATGATATAATAAGTGATATAGATAAGGTTTTCCCAATGGAAATCATAAACTACTCACATAGTAAGGTAACCTTTGAGGTTAAGATACTTCCTTTTGCAGCCGGAGTTTACAACTATAGCATTAGAGTTTATCCGAAGCATGAACTTATGCCACATCGAATGGATTTTCCTCTTTTGAAATGGATATAATGAAATAAGTATTAAATTTGCATCCTCAATTAATATTATTAATAAGAACTAATGAAAAGATATATTAAATACGCATTCGCACTAATAATACTACCTCTTTTTATAGCATCGTGCAATAGAGACCACGAAAAAGAAGAAGTAAATAAGCTTGTTGAAAGCTTTTATATCTACCTAAATGAAAAGAATTTAGATAAAATACAAGAAATATCGACTAATAGAGCTGATAAGTATTTTGAATTTATTTTCTCTCTTGGAGATAATTTAGTACAGATTGATTCCATTAATATTATTGAGACATTAGTTGAGGAGAATACTGCGAATGTTGATGTTGAAATATTTGATGTCTATGGCAATGCTATGATTTATCATTGGTATCTAATTAAGGTTAAAGACGTATGGAAAATCAATAAACTTGAAGGATATAAGGCGGAAGAGATACTAACAAAAGAAGACATTGATTATTCAAAGAAAAACAACCCTGAAAAAGACAAAGCTCAATAATCAAAATAACTACCTAAGCTATGATAAAAAAGATATTTTATATTATTAACCTAATATTTGCTTTCTTACTACTACTAACCTATGCCTCAGCGTTTGTTCCCCCTCATTTATCACCAAAGTTTTCAATACTTACTTTCTTCTATCCAATACTATTATTCATTAATATAGGCTTCATTATTGTTTGGCTATTTACAAAATGGAGATATATTATTATTCCGCTTATCATTATCATTATTAGAATAGATTATATCCCAACACTCTTTGGATTATCCTCAGAGAAACACAGACCACCCATTGAAAACACAGAAATAAAACTATTAAGTTATAACGTATGTGCATTTCATTATAATACAGAGTGGAACGAAACAAAGGATGAAAGAAAAGACTCAGTATATAATTATATCAAAGAGCTCAACCCCTCAATCATTTCCTTTCAAGACTATGCCTCACAAAGAGGTAAGGATTCATTTCACAATAGATTAGTAAACAGATTAGGCTACAAATACTATTACACGCCAAGATACAATAAGTATAATATCTCTGGCAATATCATCTATTCCAAATATCCAATCATTCAATCAGGAGTTCTTTTCCCAACAAAAGATGAAAGCCATTCCTATATCTATTCTGATATTGAAATTAACGAAACAACAACAATAAGAGTAATTAACCTACATCTTGCATCCTTCCAACTCCAAGACCAAGACAAAGAAGTCTTTTCAAAACTTAAAGAAGGATCAATAGACTCTAAGATGAAAGAAAAAACCAAACCAATACTTCAAAAACTTATTTGGGCAAACTCAAAAAGAAGCTATGAAGTAGAGGAATTGGAACCCGTTATCAATCAATCAAACCTCCCAACAATTGTAATGGGAGACTTTAACGACACCCCATTTTCATACACCTACAAACAATTATCAAAAAAACTAAGTGACGCATTTGTTGCTAAGGGACAAGGATTTGGAACAACATATAACGGAGATGTTCCAGCATATAGGATAGATTATATTCTCTATGATAAAGATGTTTTTAAGGTTAGAAGCTTTGAAAGAGAAAAATTAGACTACTCTGACCATTACCCAATCTCAACTGTCCTAAGCCTAAATCCTAAAAAGAAATAAAAAGAAATGCCAACCAAAAAAGAAAGGTATCAATTCGTTATTGACTATTTCAAAAAGGAAATGCCTAAACCAGAAACAGAGCTTGACTACGATAATCCCTTTCAACTACTTGTTGCCGTAATACTTTCAGCACAATGCACCGATAAAAGAGTAAATATGGTTACCCCAAAACTCTTTGAGAAATTCCCAAGTCCAGAATCCTTATCAAATTCCACAGAAGAAGAAGTCTATCAGATAATAAGATCCGTTACCTACCCAAACAGCAAAGCCAAGAACTTAGTTTCAATGGCAAAGAAACTCGTCGAGAAGTTCAATTCCGAAATACCAGACGATGCAGAAAAGCTTCAAGAACTTGATGGAGTAGGTCGCAAGACAGCAAATGTTGTAACCTCAGTTCTTTTCAACCAGCCCAATATGCCAGTTGACACCCACGTTTTCAGAGTATCCGCAAGAATAGGCTTAACCACCAATGCCAAAACCCCACTTGAAGCAGAAAAACAACTAACCAAACACTTCCCCAAAGACATAATCCCAATAGCACACCACTGGCTAATCCTCCACGGCAGATACACCTGCATAGCAAGAAAACCAAAATGCGACCATTGTGGATTAATATCAATCTGTAAGTATTACGAAGGATTAGAAAAGAATTAACTATTTATACTTATTGATTGTATTAGTGATTATTCAATTTCTTAATATCTTCTTCCAACTCTTTGAAGCTTTCTTCTTTTTCCAATTCTATCTGAGTGATTTTGTATTTATCAAGTTCTTCACTTGATCTCATCAAAGCCATTTCGTGACTTATTTTACCTGCATGAGTTAATAATTCTCTACCGTTTAATTGTAGGATAATGTCTAAACGTTCAATCCAATTTTTCATATACATTGGAGTTCTTTGTTGAGCCATTGTTTCGGCAAAAGCGAGATATTGTTCCACTAATAAACCAAGAAGTTTAATTTCATCTTCATTCAGATAATTTTTAGCTATGATAACATCAGATTTTTTAATAGTAGCAACATCTTTTTTATCATAAGAAAGCATTCCCATAAGAGGACTCTCTGCATTAACTCTTCGATACACCAACTCAGCTGCTGTTTGTTTACTAATAGCCCAAAGTAGTTTGTTTTGCATTACCTTAAAAAACTCTATTGTTTTATCATCCTTAGGGTCATAATCAATACTAGTAGTATAAATATCTTTAATCTTTTGATAGAAGAAACGTTCTGATAGGCGTATATTACGAATACGATTTTGTAATTCTGTGAAATAATTCATTGAATTACCTGTCTTAAACCTTTCGTCATTTAACACAAAACCCTTTATTATATAATCTTTCAACCTCTGAGTAGCCCAAATTCTGAACTTCGTACCCTGTGGAGATTTTACTCTATAACCTACTGAAATAATAACATCAAGATTATATCCTTTAACCTCTACGTCTTGTGTCTTTCCTTCAATAGCACCATGTTGAGTGGTAATCCGGAATTTCCGGACAACCACATTTTCGTCAAGCTCTCCCTCTTTAAAAATGTTACCAATATGTTCAGAAATAGTCCTTCTATCTTTGCCAAACAGTTCTGCCATTTGCATTTGCGTAAGCCAAACAGTGTCTTCTTCTAAACGAACATCAATCTTTACTTCTCCTGATTGATTTTGATATATAAGTATTTCGCTATTCATTTTCTATTTCTTATAAATTTAACATATTTGGATCTATGAAATCATTATCTTTTTTTGAGTTTTATCTAATCGCCTATGACAATAAGATATAACTCCTAAAACATCTAAAGCATCTTGTTTTTCTATTCTGTTACAAAAATTATACTTTAATTATAGGATTTGCTTTTATCAAATACAAACATAAAAAGGAAATACTAATATAATAAAACAATTAAAACTATTATCCTTTTTGTAATAAAGCCCAAAGTTACAATTTGTTTTTTAATACAAGTAAACATTACGTAATTTCTTATTGCCATTTAGAGAAAATATCATATTTCACGTTTAATATAACCTTCAGGATGTCAGAGAGAAATTATCAAATCAAAGAAAGAAATTTCTAGAATCAAGTATTAAATTTCATTGTTGTCCGATAAAACTTTTTCAATAATATAAAAATATAGGCTAAACTTTTGCAAGTTCAGCCTATTTTGATTTACTTTGTTTCTTCCACAAAAAAAAGATAAATCATATGGGCAAAAGTAC